>Ga0209006_10000157_pt1 | contig 72940 bp, 46 predicted proteins | sample JacPin_JW_Ref_O2_FD_188567 | JGI IMG/M metagenome (GOLD analysis project Ga0209006, IMG submission 188567) | Forest soil microbial communities from Algoma, Ontario, Canada - Jack Pine, Ontario site 1_JW_Ref_O2 (SPAdes) (version 2) | ecosystem: Environmental > Terrestrial > Soil > Boreal... | reverse complement strand
CTGGGAAAACAATCGCATCAGGGTCTCGTCATCCTGTTTGATCCCGAAACCGGTGCGCCTGTTTGCGTTGTGCATGCCGGCGAACTTACAGCGATCCGAACGGCCGCGGCCAGTGCAGTGGCCACCGACGCATTGGCGCGTAAAGGCGCCCGCCGCCTTGCGCTCCTCGGGTATGGTGAGCAGGCCGCGACCCATGTGCGGGCGATTGGCAAAGTGCGCGACCTGGAATCGATCTCAGTATGGGGACGGTCGCCCGAACGAGCCCGGGCCTTCGCCAAGCAGGTACAAGCAGACCTTAACCTGCCGGCCAACACCGCTAGAACCGTCGAAGAAGCGGTAGCCGAAGCCGACGTCGTCTGCACAGTCACCTCAGCGACCGAGCCAATCCTGAAGGGCGAATGGGTACGGGCTGGTACGCACCTGAATCTTGTCGGCTCCGGCCACTCGGGGCCAACAGAAGTAGACAATGAACTGGTCGTGCGCTCCCGTTTCATCGCCGACAGCCGCGAGGGAGTTCTCAACCAGGGTGCCGAGTTTCTTCGGGCGAAGGCAGCCGGTTTAGTTGGCGACGACCATATCGTCGCCGAGATTGGCCAGGTATTGGCGGGCGAAATCGAAGGCCGCCGCTCGGCTGAGGAGATCACCGTGTACAAATCTCTCGGACATGTCGTACAGGACTTGTCGAGCGCGTGGGCACTCTACTCCCAAGCCGAAAACGCATCTTGAGCAAACGTGCTGAGCGTCAGGAAGCTCCCGGCTTCGCAGGTGAACTTTTCGTCCGCGAGTTGTCGATATGCAATGGCGTCAGCGTTCGGAAATCGCGGTCGGGTTCAAACAGCCAGATCTGGCGATCTTTAAAATATGAGAACAGTTTGTCGTTTTGTTCTGCGTCCAGTTCTCGAGCCCAAACAATCCGCGAGCCGTCAATATCGGCGTGGTTAAAAACCGATTCTCCGTGCGGATTGTGCGTCGCCGAGTAACGCACGACGATCAAGTGTTTGCCCGGTATTTGATCCAGTTGCCACTCAATCGCCAGGGCTCCGGGGCTGCCCTTTCCTTCATTCCAGGACCAGGAATATGGCCTATCCGGAGTTCGGATCAGGTGATAGGCGTTGAAACTGGTATTGCAAAGCAGGAGAAGAATACTTGCCCGCGCCAATCCAATTCCAACCGGCGTTGCGTTTACACGAATCGTTCTGAGGTGACGAAGTCCCTGCACGATAAGGCCGTAGATCACGCAAGTAAACGGCGCCGCATAGTGAGGTAAAGATTGAATGATGAGAAACAAGCCTGCGGCGCCGACGATAAACTCGACAAACAGAAATCGCACGCGGCGGTCCCGCAAAGCAAGAGGTACGCATAACAAGATCGGGAGCACTCCCGGCCAAAGAAAAACAGCCGTGAGATTGCGCACTTTCTCCAGCGAGGCATGCATCACATCGCCGGGGCTGCCATGGTATAAGCCGCGCACCCACCCGTTGTAGAAATCTTCATACTGTGGATTGTTGTAGTGGATGGGAGTGGCCGCACGCTGCCAAATAAAAAGAGGTGTTCGATAGTACATGCGATAGTTCCAGGAATGCGGCATGAGCAGAGCGTTCCCGGTTAGCCGCCAGTTATAGTAGGACATGAAGACGGCCGTGGCACAGATTACACAGGCGGCGCCGAACACAGCCCCATGAACGGGAGTGCTCAGTAAAGAAGAATCGCGCACCCTCCGCAGCAGCCACCACATCAGCCAGACCACCGCCGGAATGCACAACACCATGCCTTCATACGGACGGCTGTTCGCAAGAATCGCGACTCCCAGCCCGAGCAACAGGCCGTCGCGTATGCGTCGATTGCGAAAAATTCTGGGCACAGCGCCAAGCACCAGCGCTCCGCCGATGGCGGCCACAGCTCCGCCCCAATAGCTGTTCACCCAATAGCTGACTACTCCAAGATTGCAAAGGGCCATCGCACCGCCCAGGAATGCCCACCGCGACGGCATCCAGGCCTGTAGCATCCAGACGATAGCCGCACACATTGCCGCAACACTGAGCAGCACCCCGGCCCATGGATTTCCCATCAATCGTCCCAACGCGAGAATAGCGCCTTGCGCCGGCGGGAACATGGAGGCATAGACCGGGAAAAAATTTACGTGAAAAGTCTCGAAGCTCTTCCACAGCGGGTGCTGTGGAAATGCGATTCGCCCGCCGGCAAACATCTCCGACATGAGCAGGTAACTCCGCTCGTCTTGCCCCATCGGGAAAGGCACGCCAATCGCGGGCAAAAGCGCGGCCCGGACCGCGATTGCGGCTAGAAAGATCGACCAGACAGCCGTCTTTCTTCGCGCAGTGAAGTTGGAAAAGAAGTTCTCTACTGGTCGGAAGAGCAGTTCACCTAGCCTGGGAAGTGCCGCGAAGACCACGAAGACACCAAGCGCAAGAAATACCTGCATCCAGAGAATGAAATATTGCGACCAATAGTTAGCCAGTTGCGCTCGCACGACTGGCAATCATAGCGCAGACGATTCCCCGTAAGAAGCGGCTGTCGCGAATAATAAGCCCGACAAATTCGCGGTCTACTTCCAAAGGATCTTATCGTCGCTCGCGCTTAGTATTTATACGCATGGGCTCTGTGTACTAAAGGCTTTTCGAAGAAACGCCACGAGATACTGGCGACCATAACTGCCACCACCACACCCATCACAGATGCGCCCCGAATGTGGAAGGGGGAAAACCCAGCGTTCAGAAAATTAACCAGGAACTGAACAAGATCGATGAACAAGTAATGGAGCAGATAAGTGCCGTAGGCTACGATACCCAGTTTCGTCAGGGCTCTGTTGCAGAGCACTGCCTTCACAAATTTGTCTTCATCGGTCACCGCAACAAGCACCACCGACGTATAGAAGAGTGCCAGAACTGAGTATTCCAGCCCGTAAAGCGCTCCGCTGAATAGAGCGTACCCCTTGAATGTGATCGCGACGACCCCAAGCCCCAACACGACCACCATTGTACGAATCCAAGACCGATGTGCGAGAAAGTAATTCCAGGTTCTTTCTTTTCGAACCAGAATCGCGCACAGCACGCCTAAGCCCAGGCCATCCGCTCGGCAGGGCATCAGGACATAAGCGTCGAATCCGCCATGCGCAAGATGGTGGATGAGCAACGCGCGTAGGATCGGCGCTCCCAGAACGACACCCACAACCACGAAAATCAGTTTCCTGGGAGCCACCCAGCGAACGAGAAGAGGAAGGGTCAGGTAAAACTGTTCCTCGATCGCCAGCGACCAGGTTACATTGAGGCCTGCCCGGCTAAAACCTCCAACTTTGGCCATCCACAGATTCTGCGTGAAGGTGACGTAGCTCCACCACGGGATGGGCCCATCCAACCAGTTAGCGAGGCTGCGAGGCGTCAGGCCATGGTGTCCCGCCTCGAAAGTAATAAAGCAAAAAGCGACGACCACAAAATAGAGAGGAAGAATTCGATACGCGCGACGCAAGTAGAACGTTTTGAAAAAGTTGGGAGACTCGCGGTTATCCAGCAGAATCCCGCCGATCAGAAAACCAGACAACACAAAGAATAGGTCAACGCCGCTCCACGTGAGGCGGCCAATCCCGAGCAATCCGTTCAACAAAGGATGGCTTTCAAACCTTGCATAGAACACCGAATGCCAAAGCAATACCAGCAATATGGCAATGCCACGCAGACCATCGAGCGCCGGAATGCGGCGCGAGGAGTTTATCGGGGCGCGGCGGCATGTGGCGCATTGCGGGTCACTGCCTCCAGCAATTTCAGCGACGACGCCAGCATGAAACGTGTTGGACATTAGAATTGGTGCAGCAGGGCAGAGCCAAGGATTGTAACAAGAAGAATTCGGTTCCCTGGCGATGGTTCTGAATTCACAGAGCATAAACCTGACACGATCGCTATCGAACCGAGGCCCTTGCAAAATATCGGTGACTGGGCCAACCTTGAGGATGAGTGATGCGCCTAAGAAGGCAGGGATGCCAGAAAGCCATCGCGATGGAATACCACAAATGCTGAAAGACCTTTTGCTACGGTGGCCACTCGTGCGGCAAATCATGACCGGGGCGGATGGCACCGGCGCCGAGTCCATGAGCGATCGAACGCGGAACCTCCGCTCTCGGATTCACGGCACCGAAGTGACGCGCTCGGTCTGCCCGTATTGCGCCGTGGGTTGCGGACAGTTAGTCCATCACAAAAATGGCAAGCTAGTTTCGATTGAAGGTGACCCCGCTTCTCCCATCTCGCGCGGGCATCTGTGCCCCAAGGGCGCTGCCAGCTACGAACTGCTCACTCATTCGAACCGGCTGACGAAGATTCGTTATCGCCGGCCCCGGTCCTCGCATTGGGAAGATCTCGACCTTGAAACGGCAATGGACATGGTCGCGGATCGCGTCTGGACCTCTCGCGAAAAAAGCTTTGTCGAGCAGCAAGATGGGCAATCGTTGATGCAGACAAAGACGATCGCCCACCTTGGCGGCGCTACTCTCGATAACGAAGAAAATTACCTGATCAAAAAACTCTTTACCGGAGGTCTGGGCATGGTTTGCGTGAGCAACCAGGCCCGGATATGACACAGCTCCACCGTGCCCGGTCTGGGCACATCATTCGGACGGGGCGGAGCCACGACCGCGCCGAATGATCTCTCGAACTCCGACGCGATTCTCATCATGGGCTCTTCCATGGCCGAGAACCATCCGGTTGGCTTTCAGTGGGTGATGGAGGCTCGCAAGAAGGGCGCGAAGATTCTCCACGTTGACCCACGCTTCACTCGCACTTCCGCAATGGCCGACATCTGGGCTCCGCTGCGTGCGGGCAGTGACATCGTCCTGCTCGGCGGGTTGATCCATTACATTCTGGAAAACGAGAAAGATTTCCGCGAGTATGTCGTCAACTATACGAATGCATCGATCATCCTACGGGAAGACTTCCGCGACACCGAAGATCTCGACGGGGTGTTTTCGGGTTGGAATGCAGAAAAGAAAAGCTATGAAACGGACTCATGGGCTTACGAAGGAGCTCCGCTCAAAGAAGACGCAGCACAGCACGGCGCAAGCGGAGGCCATGCGCAGGATCGAGGCGGCGAAAAATTAGAGGACAGTGTTTATCGACAGGATCGAACGCTGCAGCATCCGCGCTGCGTGTACCAGATATTGAAGAAGCATTTTTCCCGGTATACGACGGAAATGGTGGAAAAAGTTTGCGGAGTGACTCCAGATGTTTTTCGGAAGATTGCCGAGGCATTCTGCTCCGCTTCCGGCCCGGAGAAAACGGGAGCAATTTGTTATGCGGTAGGTTGGACGCAGCATTCCGACGGCGTGCAGATTATTCGCTCAGCCGCGATTTTGCAATTGCTACTGGGCAATATGGGACGGCCTGGCGGCGGAATTTTAGCGCTGCGCGGGCATGCCTCAATTCAAGGTTCCACCGACATACCGACTCTTTTTGACATTCTGCCCGGGTATTTGCCCATGCCTATTTTTGGAGCCGATTCCAAAACATTGGCAAGCTACATAAAGAAGCATTCTCCCGACGCTGGGTGGTGGGCGAACTTCGACAAATATATTGTGAGCTTCCTGAAGTCCTATTACGGCGAAGCCGCAACGAAAGAAAATGACTACGGCTTCAACTGGCTGCCGCGGGTTACGGGCGATCACTCGCATCAGGGTTATTGGGCGGAGATGGACGACGGTAAAATCGACGGACTTTTTGTCATGGGGCAGAATCCCGCGGTGGGCGCGCCCAATTCCCGCATGGAACGCAAAGCTCTGGCCAAGCTGAAGTGGCTGGTGGTTCGCGATATGGTGGAGATTGAGACGGCGAGCTTTTGGCTGGACTCACCGGAAATCGAGCGCGGAGAACTGAGCCCGGAAACCATCGACACGGAAGTGTTTCTGTTTCCTGCCGCCGGATATGCGGAAAAAGAAGGGTGTTTCACCAATACCCAGAGGCTGAACCAGTTTCATGAGAAAGCGGTCGATCCTCCCGGCGATGCGCGGAGCGAAACCTGGTTCATGTATCACCTCGGGCGGCGGTTGAAAGAAAGAGCCAGAAAAGATCCTTGCAGCAAGAATGCGGGTTTCAACGCGTTGACCTGGGACTACAAAGTCGAAGGTCCTCTCGGCGAACCCAAGGCCGAAGAAGTGTTGCAGGAAATCAACGGCTGGACCATTGCGGACCACAAACTCGTCTCCGGGTTCCGCGACCTGAAAGCGGACGGATCCACGGCTTGCGGTTGCTGGATATATTCCGGCATTTTTACGAAAGAAGGCGAGAATCTGGCGCGCAAACGCGAGCCGCGTGACTTCTACGGCCACGGTTGGGGATTCGCATGGCCTGCGGACCGGCGCATCTTATACAACCGCGCCTCCGCGCGGCCTGATGGCACTCCGTGGAGCGAACGCAAGAAGCTGGTCTGGTGGGATGACACGCAGAAAAAATGGACAGGCAACGATGTGCCCGACTTCACCGCAACGAAAGCGCCGAGCTATCGGCCCGCGCAGGGTGCTAAGGGAGACGACGCGCTCGGCGGCGACAAGCCTTTCATCATGCATCCAGAAGGCATGGGAAGGCTCTATGTGCCCAGCGGGCTGAAAGATGGTCCCATGCCTACTCACTACGAGCCGCTGGAATCTCCGGAGCGAAACCTCATGTATCCGCAGCGGCAGACCAATCCGCCGTCGAACTTCATGAACCGCCCCGACAATCTCTACGCCAATTCGCCTGACCCGCGCTTCCCTTACGTTCTCTCCACCTATCGCTTAACGGAACATCACACCGCGGGAGGCATGAGCCGCTACGTTTCTCACCTCGCCGAGTTGCAACCCGAATTGTTTTGCGAAATATCTCCCGAGCTGGCGGCGGAGCTTCGAATCGAGCACGGCTCGTTCGTTACCGTTACGACGCCGCGCGGAATTATTCAGGCCCGCGCCATGGTGACGCACCGAGTCACTCCGATTCAACTCGACGGGAAGACCGTTCATCAGGTCGGCCTGCCGTATCATTGGGGCTACAAAGGGCTGGTGAAAGGCGACGCCGTAAACGACCTGGTCGCTCTTTCGGAAGAACCCAATGTGCGCATCATGGAAACTAAGGCGCTGCTATGTAACGTTGTTCCGGGCAAACGTGGCAAAGGTTCCACCGCACTTGCCGAGCTCGAGCAGGGCATGAAGCATGTGGATGAAAAGGACGGTACGCCTGCATGAGCATCACTGCCTTTCTCACCGATTCGACGCTGTGCATCGGCTGCAAGGCCTGCGAAGTCGCCTGCAAGGAATGGAACCAGATACCTCACGATGGTTTCGACTGGAAGGGATTTTCCTACGACAATACCGGCGGCCTTGGGCATTCCACGTGGCGCCATGTGAAGTTTGTTGAAGGCGGAGCTGTCCCGGGCATTGGTGGGAATTCGCCAGAGAGCTTTTCCTGGGGATTTTCTTCCGACGTTTGCAAACATTGCGAAAATGCCGGCTGCCTGGAAGCGTGTCCCACGGGAGCAATTGTCCGCACCGAATTCGGCGGCGTTTTCATCCAGCCGGATGTTTGCAACGGATGCGCGTACTGCGTCGTGTCTTGCCCATTTGGTGTGGTGGAACGCAATCCCGAGGAGGGCAGGGCCTTCAAATGCACGTTTTGTTATGACCGGCAAAAAGAAGGACTGAAGCCGGCGTGCGCAACGGCTTGTCCTACGGAATCCATCAAGTTCGGCGAGATCGAAGATCTTCGCGAGACCGCGCAACAGCGCATGAACAAACTTCAGAACGAGGGTTTCACCGATCTTTACTTGTACGATCCGCGGGATTCCAGTGTTGGCGGCATTCACGCGTTCTTCATCGTTCGCGGAGACCCGAGGGCCTATAATCTTCCACCCGCGCCGGAAGTACCGACCACTTATCTTCGTAAGGGATGGCTTTCCGCGGGCGTCGCGGCTGGCTTGATGCTGGCTGGGACGCTATTAGCTTTTAGCAAAGGGAGAAACGGTAGCCGATAGGCAGCATCAATGAGTATTTCAAACATCAATTCGCGTGACATGCGGGAGCAACGCCTCCACGAAATTCGCCGTCAAGCGGAGCGCGGAAGTGCGCCCGTTTCTTCGGCAGAGCCGAACTATGCCGCAAGCGGAGCATCCGCAGAGAATGGTTACTACGGCATGCCGCTGCTCAAACGGCCGCAGTGGACAGTGGAGGTTCCGCTGTATTTTTTTGCCGGCGGCGTAGCCGGTGCCGCCTCCGTGATTGCAGCGGTGGGGCAAATGTCATCAGCGGATCGCAAACTGGTCCGCGATGCGCGTTGGCTGGCGGCCATCGGCGGAGCTATTTCGCCGGCGCTGCTGATTTCCGATCTTGGCATGCCTTCGCGTTTCCTGAACATGCTGCGCGTGTTCAAAATAAAGAGTCCCATGTCGGTCGGATCGTGGACGCTGGTGGCATTTTCAAACAGCGCAGCCGCAGCTGCGGTTTTCGGGCAGTTTCAAAAACGCCGAGGCAACGGTGCGATAAGAGTTATAACGGACACTGCGCAACTGGCCTCTGCCATCACAGGCATGGTTCTGGCCACCTACACTGGCGTGTTGATTGGAGCCACAGCAATTCCCGTCTGGAACGAGCATGTGGGGACATTGCCGATTCACTTTGCCGCCTCGGGAACATCAGCGGCCGCATCGATTTTGGAACTCGCCGGAAATCAATCGGAAGCGCTCAACAAAATTGCACTCGGCGCTGCCGCGGTGGAAACATTTATGGGGGTAGCTATTGAGCGAAAGTCGACACCCGCGTCGGCAGCGCTCAAATCAGGCGCAACTGGCTGGGCGATGCGCGGCGCAGGATTACTCTCTGGCCCGCTCCCACTTGCGTTGCGCATTTTGTCTCTCGCCGGAAAGAAGCGAAGCCGGAGTCTGCGCCGCGCTGCCGCCATCTCATCCATAGCGGGGTCGCTGCTCACGCGCTTTGCGTGGGTGGAAGCCGGCAAAGCTTCTGCTGCCGACAATTCTGTTCCGCTCAAGCTTCGGACAAAAGCCACGCCCGATCGACTATCCGCGCCTTCAGAGTAGTTCCAATGCCGATCGATCCTCGCGTTCCACTTGCTTCATGGTGCAGCTTTGTGGATTTTTGTCCGGACGCCAGCGAAGAAACTTCGTGCCGTGGCGAAATCTCCCTCCGGTGAAATGATCGAATTGTACTTCGGCCACCAGTTTGCCATTCAGGGGTTCCCATTCGGTCGAGCGCTTAGTGCTCCAGCGGCTCGGTCCACCGGGACTTTTGCCGGTAAAACCCGGCGACTTGATCAGCTTTTTTAGTCTGCGCGTCAGGGCCGGCCGGTCCTCCGCCATGATCGAAGAAGTAAATCCGACATGATCCAGTTCTCCGCCGTCGTTATAAAGGCCCAGCAGCAACGACCCAACCAGCGGCGCTTTTTCCAGATAGCGAAAACCTCCGACAACGCAATCTGCGGTGCGCAGCTTCTTGATCTTCTGCATTCCGGTACGTTCGCCGCTCTGGTATGGAAGATCCCGACGTTTAGCAATTACGCCGTCGAGAGCCACTCCCATGTGAAACCACTTGCGAGCTACATCAAGTTTTTCCGTGACGGGCGATAGGCGGATCATTTTGTTGCTCGTCAAGTATTTGTCAGCGAATTTCTCGAGCGCTTTCCGGCGCTCATTCAGCGACAAGTCCACCAAAGACTTCCCTCTTTCATTCACCAGCAAGTCAAAGACAATAAAAACGCACGGTGTCTGCCGGCTTAACTTTTCCACCCGGGTCGTGGAAGGGTGGATTCGCATCAGCAATTGGTCGAATGAAAGATCCTTTTCGAAGGGAATAACAATCTCGCCGTCGAGAACAAATCTGGTTGCCTTGAGTTCTCCGAGAGCAGCAGCGAGTTCTGGAAAGTATCGTGTGAGAGGCTTGCCGGCCTTCGACTGCAAATCAATTTTCTTCTGATCGCGAAAGGCGAGACAACGAAAGCCGTCCCACTTGGGCTCGTACTGCCACATGTCTCCGACAGGAAGACTGCGGGCCGGCGCGGCTTCCATCAGCTGGTAGTTTCTGGAAAGCGGCAGGGTCATGGAATCTCTCGCGGTTTAAGATGCGCTTACTGCGATTAGAGTTTTAGGACCAAGAGGCGGGAGCGAAGGAAAAATTAGCCCGGCCAGGAAAGCTAGCCTTGTGGCGATCACACTCAAAAAATTAAGCCGATTCCAAAATCATATTCGCGTATTGGATGGTATCTCCGGTTCGGATCAGACCGATCGCCCCGGGCACGCGCAATTTTAAGTGCTGATGGGGCTCGAAGCTTAAAGCTATTCCGTTGAGAGATTCTTCGAAGCGTTTCACCGTGGCTAGATCGTTGATCCGGCGGAATTCTTCCGCCATCACGATCTTGCCGATCACAAAATTAGCCTGGATGGCTTGAAAAACTTCCAAAACACGCGGAACGTTATCCACGAGAGAGATATCGATCGTCTCAATTTGCGGCCAATAGGGGAAACCGCGATCTGCGATTACCAGCGTATTGGTGTGACGAACACGGCTCAACAGCGAATTAATCGCCGGATTCAGGATTCCGTTCTTGAGCACAATCAACCGTCCACACAGAAACCCGCGACCGCCCCGCCTATGCCGTGACGAACTCCTTCACGACTCCCGCAGCGCCCTTTTCTCGGGCTTGATACTGATCATAGATCCAGGCGTAGGTCTTCTCTAAGCCGGCTTGCAAGGAAATATTAGGCTCCCAATGCAGTAACTTTTGGATCAGCGTGTTGTCGCTGTTACGGCCATTCACGCCCTGAGGAGCGCTCAGGTCGTAGTTCCGCTTCAGGCGGATGCCGGCAATTTTCTCGACCATATCGACGAGCTGGTTGATGCTGACGGCCTCGCTGGAACCGAGGTTGATTGGTTCCAGAATGTCGGAATTCATGATCTTCTGCACGCCGATCAAGCAATCGTCGATGTACATGAAGCTACGTGTCTGATTGCCAGTGCCCCAGATTTCGATTTCGTGCTTCCCCGCGAGTTTGGCTTCGATCACTTTGCGGCAGATTGCAGCCGGGGCCTTTTCGCGTCCGCCGAACCATGTTCCCCATGGACCGTATACGTTGTGGAATCGCGCCACTCGTGTATAAAGACCGAAATCCTCCCGGAAATGGCGGCTCATGCGCTCGGAAAACAGCTTTTCCCAGCCGTAGCCATCTTCGGCTAACGCCGGATAGGCGTCTTCTTCCTTCAGCGACGGCGCTTCAAACGTCTTCTGCTTGTCGCCGTTGTAGACGCACGCGGACGACGCATAAAAGAACCGGCTCACGCCGTGCTTTACCGCCGCCTGCAGCATGTGCGTATTGATCAGCACCGAGAGCATGCAGATGGCCTTATTTTTCTCAATGAAGCCCATGCCGCCCATGTTCGCGGCCAGATTGAAAATATCTCGCGCGCCGCGCGCCGCGACTTCGCAATTCTCTTTTTCATTCAGATCCAGGCAAAGATTCTCGACGTCGTTAAATCGTTGATACCAGTGATCCAAGGGCTTAATGTCCACTGCGCGAACGCGCTTGTAACCCTGCTGTCGGAGCGAGGACACAAGGGCGCCGCCGATAAAACCGCCTCCACCAGTTACGAGCACGAGATCGTCATGGGCCATAAAAATTCTCCGGAAATTGCGAAAGTTATTGTCTTACTTTAAGGGGTTCAAGACAGGCGAATCAAGGTACCTTAGTGTAGCAGCAAACCGGGACTTGCCTCAAAAACCCTGCCTTTGGCGGTATGCGCGCGAGACTCGGGCTATCTAAGGCTCTCGGGAGCCTGTGCGATTGAAGCTATTGCGCTACTTCCGTCACTTTCAAGATTCGGTCAGCGGGGACGTCATGCAGCGTTTGCACCACCCCCGAGGGCCAATGTATTTCGATCAAGTCGGCATGGCTATCCGGGCCGAGGCCGAAGTGCACCGGGCCGTCACTGGACGAGGCGTACCCGACACTGGTTGTCATATGATTGTATTGGGCACCGCTCTTGCTCACCAACTTGATGCGCGCTCCGATGCCGTCGCGGTTGCTCTTAGTTCCCCGCAATGAAATGTCGAGCCAGTGGCCGGTTTTCTCGCTGCGGTTCATCCATATCTCAGCGTCTTTGCCGAGAGCTGTCGCCACTACATCGATGCGGCCATCACCATCCAGATCGCCGAAGGCGCAGCCGCGGTGGCGCGCAGCCGGAGCGGCGTCCAGTCCCGCTTGTTCCGTAAGAGGCATCCATTTCCCGCTGGGGCCTGGGTTGCGGAATACTGTGTTGTATTGATCCACGGGCTGGCTGGGCATCGTAATCGATTCCACATGGCCGCGCGTGACGAACAAGTCTTTCCACCCGTCGTTGTCGAAGTCGTATAGGCCCGCACCGAATCCCGACATCTGACGGCTCGGGTCTCGCATGCCGGTCTCGGTGGTGACCTCGCGAAACTCGCCTTTGCCCGTGTTTTGAAACAACGGAAAAGTCTGGTTGTTCAGCGCTACGAATACGATGTCAGGATAGCCGTCGTTGTTGAAGTCACGAAAATCCAACCCCATTCCGGAGACGAAGCTTCCATCTTCGACCAGCGCGACTCCAGCCTCAAAAGCAACCTCTTCGAACTTTTTGCCTTTGTTGTGAAACAGCGAATTGTACGATGCGTCGTTGGTTACGAAGAGATCCGGACGGCCGTCCAGATCATAGTCCGCCAAACCCACGCCCATGCCCTTGCCCACGTGATCGCGAATGCCCCACTCTTTGGAGACATCTTTAAAAGTTCCATCGCCCTGGTTCAGAAAGAGTTGATTGGGCTGGCCCTTATAAAACTTCGGGCTGCAGTAGTCCGCGACATTTTGAAATCCACAAAACGGCTTCGAACTGTACTCCCACTGCATGTAGTTCACTACGAAAAGGTCCAGCAGGCCGTCGTTGTTCACGTCGACCCAAGCGGCTGTAATCGACCAGAGCGGCCCGTACTGCGGGTCTGAACGATTCAAGGCGGCGTCGAGGCCGGATTTTACGGTCACATCCGTGAAGGTTCCGTCTCCATTGTTGTGATAGAGAGTGCTGTGATGCAGGCCTGCCACAAACATGTCAGGAGCGCCGTCATTGTCATAGTCAGCAACAGCAACGCCCATGTCGTAGCCCGAACCGGCCAAGCCAGCCGTGTCGGTAACGTCGGTAAAAACACCGTTGCCATCATTACGGAAAAGACGATTGCGATATTTGGGTGAGTCCTTCTTGAGCGTGGCAATGTCGGCGCCGTTGGTGAAGAAAATGTCTGGCCGTCCATCGCCGTTGTAGTCGAAAACTGCGACGCCGCCGGGCATGGTTTCCGGAGCGTTGCGAGCGGGGGTCTCGTTGTTCTCGAGACGAAATGGAATCTTCTTCAGTTCAAACCGGATTGGACTGGACGCTGGAGCCGCGTGCAGCAGGAGCAACGCAGGCGAACCGAGCAGAACACCACACACTGCCAGCCGCACGAATTTCTGCAAGAACATATCCATCCACAAAAAGACAGGGTGGCCGAAGCCACCCTGTTGTTGATTGTAACTCGTCTTCGTCTAGAAGAAGTACTTGATGGCGAACAGCAGTTGGCGACTGCCGGTTTTGAACGCCGGTTTGCCGGTCAGCGCAACGTTGGTATTCGTCAGGGATTGTTTGGTGGCGATGTAAGTACAGGATCCATTCGTCACGGTCAAACCCAGGTATGAGCACTCGGAGACGTTGCCAGCTCCCATCAGCGCACTGCTGATCGGCAGATTGTATTTCTCCTGGAAGTTGAGGGACTCGTCGGCAGTGCCCGCCAGGCCGAACTGGTTCAACGGATGGTTCAGCCAGTTGGTGGCCGACAGGCGGAATTGGACTTTCTGCCTCTCGGTAATCTGGAAGTTCTTGAACACCGCCAAATCGCTGTCAAAATAGGCTGGGTTGCGGATGTAGGGCCATACCATTGTCCCTTGTGTCCCGTAAGCCGGGGCCTGGAAGCAGTTGGGGTTGAAATATTGGCCGGACGCGTGGTGGCGTGGGTCGCAAACGAGCGCTGGCAACAGCAAGCCGCCGCCCGATCCGCCATATGCGTTCGTGCCCAGCCAAGTGGAAGGGTTCACACTCGTTGAGTACAAACCGTTAGGCAAGAGCACGGCATTGTTGGGCAGGCTCGGCGCGCCATTGAGCGGAACAGTGAGACCGCCGGCATAGCCCGCATTCAGGGTTCCACCGGTCGTCTCCTGCAACGGCGTACCGCTCTGATACGTTGTATAAGTAGACAACTGCCACCCGTTCACCGCTCCGCCAACGAACTTATTGCCGTGAAGAAATTTAGGCAACTGCCACACAGCGGAAACGTTGACGATGTGCGTATGGTCGTATTCGAGCGGACCGTAATTGTTTTTAATGTTGTAAGGATCAACTGTTGTGCCGTTGCCGCCTCCGTTGTCGGTTTGGCCGTCGCGAATGCCCAGTACCTTGCTAAAGGTGTAATTCGTCAGGAAAGTGATGGGACCGGATTGTTTCTGCCAGGACATCTGTAGCGAGTTGTAATTCGCATAGCTGCCATGGGTGATCAGGTTGACGTTGGTGTAGTTTTTCAGCGGACGGAAGTGATTCTCGGCAAAGCCGTTCCCGTTTGCCGGCGCCTCTTCGATCGCATAATTGGGACTGGCGTTGCACAAAGTAGAGTTGTTGGCCGGAGTGGTGCTGGTGCATGTCGGAGGGGCGGTAGAGACAGTGACAGGCTGCCCAGGTTTTCCAAAAAGCGGGGTCAATACCGGATCCGGCAAGAAGAACGATCCCGGGATGAAGTTGTTGAGGTTGCCCAGGCCACCGTTGTTTCCGTTAACCAACTCGTTCGTGCTCTTGTTTCCTACGTAGGAAATTTCGAACACCGACCGTCTCGGCAGCGCCTGGGAGACGGTGACGTTCCAATCCATCACGGTCGGAGTTTTGTTGTCTCCCTGCGAGAATGCCGAGATGGTACCCCCGTTGCCCGTCGGAGTGACAAACGAACTCAAGGAAGTTGTCGCGGGAGGCGTGTAGAAACCAGGCTGATCGATTTGCGCGTATCCACCGGTTCCCGTCGCAGAATTGTAGGGACTCGTTGGAGGGGTTTGAGCGGTAAACTGGCCCTCCGCGGCGGCGATTGGGCCACCTACGTCGCCGATGGTCCACTGATAGTGGAACCAGGCTACGCCAGCACGAAGCACGGTTTTGCCCGTTCCGAAGATGTCGTAAGCCAAGCCTACGCGTGGTTCATAGTAGAACAAGGGCGACTGAAGTCCGGAGAGAGGGATGTTGCTGTTGATTGAATGAAAGAGCAGCCCGGTGTTCGCCTGCGCTGCAGCCGTATTGTTGTAGGTACCGGGATTCCAAACCGCCGCTCCATTGGGCGCGCCGTACCATTGACCAACGTGGTCGAAACGCATCCCATAATTCAAGGTAAGTTGCCGGTTCGCCTTATACGAATCCTGGGCGTAAATCGACCACTGGTGGAATTTAAGATCGTTTGTTGGGATTATGTTCTGCTGCTGGTAGTTGCTGTTCACGCCCAGAAGGAAGTCAGCAACCGCGTTTCCCGTGTCATTCGCTCCCCATCCTACGTTGTAATTGCCTTGGTTTCCCAACTGTAAACCGGCAGTAGATTGTACGTTCTGGCTGGTGTCCCAATAAAAACCAGCCTTGAGAGTGTGCGATGCGATGACCTTGGTGAAGTTGTCGTAAAACGAAGGGTCTTTCTTGATGGCGCCAAATCCGTTGCCGCCGTTGAAAGCTCCGTCAAAGGAGAACTCGTCAATATTAGGAACTGCGCCGCCCCAAGGCCCTTCGATATTGGGGATCTGGCTGGTCGTCGTGTTGTAGAACCCGGTCGTCTTGAATCCGAGGGTGCTTCGACTGGCCGCCGAGGGGTTCGACAAGTTGCTGGGATTGATGTAACGGGCATAGGTGAAAACGACTTCATTCGTGGTCGTCGGACTGAAGACGTGGGTAAAGTTCGCCATGAAGTCTTGCGAAGTCGTCGGCGCGGTTACATTCGAGGGATAAGGCAGTGTCCACGGCGGAGTCCACCAGACACCGATAGGGTGAACGTCGGTTTCGATCTGGCGCGTATAGGAGACGGACAGCTTAGAGTTATCGCTGATCGCGTAATCGACTTTGCCAGTGGCTTCCCAACGGTTTTGTGGCTGATTGGGGGTGTATTGGAAATTGTTAAAGCCGTTTGAGGCGCTGGGCAAGATGTTGGCTAGAGGGTAGTACTGCAGGATGCCATGCTTGCCGTCGGGATTGCCGCCGGTGATGTTTGGGTCGAATTGCGAAGGGGAAAGAGTGTTCTTGGCGCAGGTGGCGCAGGAGGGGAGATTGAACGGAATGTCGTAAGCGTATCCGTAGTTCGGGTTGCTTTGCAACACATTGAAAAGCGTCGTCTGGTTGCCGTTCACCGTGATCGGCGTCGAGCCGGGCACCCCATTGATCTTATTTTCTGTGAAGTCGCCCCCTCTTTGTTCCACCGTTGGCACGTTATAGTCGATCGGGGCGATGGCCGGCGTCTGTCTCATGTATTCATAGCCAGCCCAGAAGAAGAGCTTCTTGCGATTCCTGTTGAAATTGGTGAACGGCAAAAGGATCGGGCCGCCGATGTTGCCACCGGGATAGTAGAAGTGCGCGGGCGGTTCGAGTGAATTGGCGAACTGGTTTCTTAGAGTCGGGAAGCTTTGGACATCGCTCAGAAACTGGGTCTTGGTGAATGCATCCCAGGAGTTGAAAATGCTGTTGCGGGCGTAGAAATAACCTTCGCCGTGAAACTGGCTGCCACCGCTTTTGCTGAATGCTTCGAAGATCACGGGGCCCTTAGCGTATTCGGCACTGTAGGACGACATCAATACTTTGACTTCGGAAACCATGTCCTGATTGATGTTGGCAATCTGGGTTCCCGCATTGCCTGGATCGACCAGATTGGCGCCGTCAAGCATGTAAGCCATAGCGCCGTTGGGCTGGGTACCATTGGCTGAATAAGCGCCCACTGGTCCATTGTTCGAACCCACAGTGGTCGGGTTGAAGACCGAATTTGATCCCTGGTTAGCTCCGGTATTGAGAGCCATGCCGGGCATCAGCTTGAGCAATTCGCCCGCATCGCGGCCGACGATCGGGACGTCTTCGACCAATTCCGTGTTTAGAGAAGTGCTGACTTCAGCGGTGTCGACCGGAACCACGGCGTCCGCTCCCGCGGTAATCTCAACGGTCTCATTCACCTGTCCAACCTGAAGTTTGATGTTAGGTATGGTTAGGTTGGCACCTTGGTTGAAAACAACGTGGCCTTCCTCCCAGGCTTTGAAGCCGGCCGCGCTGACAATGATCGCGTAGCTGCCGGGCTGGACCGCGGTAATCGAGAAATACCCGGTATCGTTCGATACCGTCGAGCGAATGTCGCCCGATGCCTCGTTCTTCATCGTCACTTTGGCATTGGGAACGGCGGCGCCGGTTGAGTCGAAAGTGGTACCGGTTAGAGTTCCGGTCAGCTGCTGGCCAAAGGCAAATGAAGCCAACAAGAGGAAGCAAGCCAAAACTCCAAACACCCGTTTCACGATCAAGGTCGACCACATTTGTCCGCCCATCGAATCCCCCCCCGGAACTTAACTACGCCGCAGCTTTTAAGACCCAGCAGCAAAACCGCAAATGGTTCCACCAACGCTTACAAGACACCAATACGGAAAAACGTAGAAATAGCGCTAATGTAAAAGCACTATTTCGAGACCGGGGGATTTTTACATTTGTTGAGCGATAACTGTCAAGCAAAAAATCGTTTTTCCCGCAGGGAAACGATAATTTTACAACTCCTCCCTGACTCCTGGGGAAAGAATGGGGGTACAATGCGTGCTATCTCGATGAAGTCCGCCTGGGATGTCGAATTCTCTCCCGGTTGGTCAGTGCATCGAATCTGGCATGGAAAGTCCTCGATAACGCCGCAACGGCGTGAGGTGAGCCAATGACCGCACGATTTCTTCCGCTTCTGATTGTTAGCCCCTGGCTTCTTTGTGTCGTGTTGGCTGGCCAAACATTGGCGGGTCAAACATCAAACACAAATGAACGCCCAGTCATTCACTCCACCTCAAGAGAAGTGCTGCTCGACCTCGTCGTGCGCGACAAGCATCACCATGCCGTGGGGGATCTGCGTCCGGACGAGGTGGAGGTCTATGAAGATGGAGTTCGGCAGAACGTGAGGGCGTTTCGCAACGTACAAGGCATCGAGCAATTGCAAACTGAGCGCAAGTTGGCTGAGAAGCAAGCATCTCCAGCGATTACTGCCACTGAGAAAGCGCAGTCTCTGAATTCGCTGCGGGAAGTGAATTTTGTCTCGGTGGTATTCGCCGACATCGCGCCGTTGAACCTGGAATTTGCGCGCGAATCGGTGCTCGAATTCCTGAAGAATGACAATCTACCCAACACCTATATAACGATCTACAAGCTGAATCGAAGTCTGCAGATAGTTCAAGCGTATACGAGCGACAAAGATTCCCTGTCGCGTGCGGTGAACGTAGCCGCGAAAGGGCTTTTCAGTCACGATGACCTGGGACTGACAGCTTCGGTTGGTGGCGGTGCAAACGCCGCGGTGCAGGCTACGGTAGCGAATATCCTGGCTTCGCCAAATACCGGCCCGGCGACTACTGCTGCCGCTCAAAACATAGCGCTGAATCCATTGCCCGGAATAGCGATGGACCCTCTTTGGGCAAGGAACGCGGCGGGGCAGGATGTCTCGCTGACTCTGGGGAATGCGCTTATGACGCAAATTCATATTGCGAGTGGATTGCGCTTCGCGGACAGCCTTTCAAGCGGAATGGACGCAATGGATTCGTTGCGGGAGATAGTCCGAAGCCAGCAGACGCTGCCGGGCCGAAAGGTGATCCTCTATCTCGCAGATGGACTCGCGTTCCCCGTTAACCGTCGGGATAGGGTGGATAACGTAATCAGCTATGCCAACCGTGTGGGCGTGTCGTTTTATACGATCGACACGCGCGGTCTGAATACCGATGACCCCATGTTGAAGTCTCTATCGATGCTGGAGCGGGTGGGAGCCGAGAGCTCCGCGCAGAATGCGGATCCTCAAAATGGACACTTCCAGGATGACGACGTGCAGCTCACGGCTGTATCAAGCACAACGGAAAACATGCGGGAACTGGCCGAATCAACGGGAGGGTTTGCGGTTACCAACACGAATGAGATTGCGGCCCCCATGCAACGCATGATGGAGGACATTCGCACACACTACGAACTGGCCTATACGCCGACTTCGACAATTTACGACGGGCATTTCCGCAAAATCGAGGTCAGAGTCAGCCGACCTAAAGTAACGGTTCAGACGCGCAAGGGATATTTCGCTTTGCCGGAGCTCAACGGCGAACCTTTGCAGCCGTATGAATTGGTGGCGCTCAACGCGATTAATGCTCGTCCCTCGCCGGAAGATTTTCCGTTCCGGTTTGCGCTGATGAAGTTCCGCCCGGCGCAAGAAGCCGTCGAATATGAGGTAGCCTTTGAAGTTCCGGTGGCGGGGTTGAAGGCAGTGACAAACCCAAAGAGTGGGAAGACCCGCGTGCAGGCCTCGCTGGTTGCCCTCATTCACAATTCCAGCGGGGATATCGTCGGCAAGGTGAGCCGCGACCTGTCTCGCGAGGTGTCGAGCACCGATCCTGCACGCGCCGGCAATGACCGTATTCTCTATGCGGAGTCGGTGGAATTGCCGAAAGGACATTATGTTGTGGACACAGCGGTCACCGATGAATTAGCAGGAAAAACCACGGTGAAACGCGTCGCTTTGTTCGTCGATCCGGGAAAGAATCTGAGCATGAGCTCACTGCAAATGGTGCGGGACCTGCAACCGCTCGCGGGACCGCGCAATCCTCTGGATCCGTTCGAAGTCGAAGACAAACGAGTGGTCCCAATGCTGGAGAATTCTGTGGGTTCGCGCAAGCCTGTGGACCTTTATTTTGTGGTGTATCCGGCGCAGGCTGGCACCGGCGAAAACCTGAAAGCCACTTTGCAATTGTTTCGCGAGGGCAAAGAAATTGCGCGAAAGCTTTTGGATTTGTCCAAACGGGATACGGACGGTTCCATTCCTATGTTGGTGCAGCTTTCTCCGGATCCGGGACAGTGCGAAGTAGTAGTGACTGCGCGCCAGGGCGAATTAGTGGCGCAGTCGAGCCTCTCGGTGAAGGTGCAATAAGGAACGCGCGGAGTTCGTAGTCGAGTCGATACAAACCTCGTCAGGGCAGAGCCTGCCCACCGTACAGAACTTTCGTTTTCGATGCATAGCGCCTGTAGTTTCTGAATTCGATCTCGTTCAACACAGCCTCGCGCTTGCCTTGGCGCAGAGCGACCGTCCCGCGAACCGGCATTAGATAGTCATGAGCGCCGATGGCGACGTAATCGTAATCGACCATAATGGAGGCCGCATGGATGGAAAAATCGCGCGGCAGGTTGTCGGCTTCCAGCGTAATACGGCGAACACTACGGGTGGCGCTGTCGATATAGAGAAGGCCATGGAAGCCGGGATAGAGCTTCCAGTTGTCATTTCCGGCAAGGCCCCAACTGGAGTTGTCGGGAGTGACGCGGTATGCGAGGACTTGCACGGTTTCGCTTCCGATAGCATCCGTTTCTTTCCATTGAAAGTCCGCCTTCGACGCTGGTTGAAATACGGCGCTGAGCACGCCGCCGAACTCTCCCCAGGAAAGCGCTCCATCCTTTCCCCGCAGATCATCGTGCTCCAGGGTGCTGCGCTTTCCGTTCACTTCCAGCGTTTGCCGGGACTCGGAATTGTCGTGGAAACGGAGGAGTTCGGCAATGGAATCGATGTGTCTCCATTTCCCGCGGCCCGAAGGATCGATGGAACGATCCGTTCTCTCGACACACATGAAATTCGGCAAGGAATTCGAGTAGCTGACCGCGCGCTTGCGGGCATCGGCGATCATGACCTGAATCTCGTCCTCCGCCGGAGGAGCCACAGTTTCTGAGAGCAGTGCAGTGATCGCGAGGGCATGCGCACCATGCGATACGATACCCGGCGTCTCAACACTCGCATCCGAGGCCGGCTCAGCGTCGCTGGCGTCGGAGCTGGCTTTTCCCGTAGCAGCGCTAGCCAGTTCGGGACCTTCCCTTCGAAACGACAGGGTGCGTTCCGATGTTTTTTCTCCCTGCATCAATGTCGCCGTGACCTCATAATTGCCCGCTGGCAGAGCGTTCGCCGGGATCGACATCAGATAAGGAACAGCTCCTCCGGAAGCGCTCTGGCGCAGCGGCAACGGATTGCGGCCGACCGGTTGTCCGTTGCGGAACACTTCGATTTCCAGCGTCGCCGGCTCCGACGCCGAAGCGTCGGGGTGGATCAGGAAAAACAGGGATACGGCTTTGGCATCCTGCGGCATCTGGCCGGAAAGATTGGGAACGATTCTGCTCTTTTCGTAGCGCAGCGGCTCGGAAGGATCGGCCTCGAGATTGAAAGGATCGGTCCGCCGCACCAGAGTCAAATCGCTTAAAGATGGAACAGACTGCGTGCCGGCAATTTCGAAGTTTGCACGTTGCGCACTGAATTTGCCGCTGGTGCGGTCCTGGATGGCGACTTCGGCCATGTATTCCCCGGGGCCAGCGACGAAATGGCGCTGGAGCGTCACCACTTCGGAGCGCGCCCTATCCAGGGTTTCCAGAGCGCCATGTCGGGGAATATCTTCGCTGAAGTGCTCGATTACGATGCCCGCTTTGTTTTTGATCTCCGCGATAATCGATACGTGGGCCGAGAACAAGCCTGCATTCGGGTCTTCCCGAATTTCCAGTTCGGACAGCGGCACCTCGACGACCAGAGTATTTGAGTTTCCATCCGGGAGTTCGCCGAACTTAAGAACGCTGGACTGAAACTTCACGTCGGCGGGCAATTGAGGCTCAGTGAGAATCTTCATCAGCGGCGCTTCAAACGGACGCATGACGGAGCTGCTGCCCGAAGGCAGCGCGAAGTATCCCGCTCTCGAACGGCATTGGAGACCCTTGCGGATTGGCTTGATCGAGACCGGACGAAAACGACCGTCGTATTCCTGGATCGGCGGCGTATACGAGGCCTCGTAATAAGTCGTCATGTCTTCGATCAACTGTTGCAGGGGCTTTCTTAGGCTGTCGGTGGGCACGATGTAAGCGCCTCCCGTGCTGGCAGCCATTTCCGCCAGGGGATTCTTGTAACCCGACAGCCCTTCGTATTCCACTTGGTCCGCGGTATCGCTGATCTGCGAGAGCATTCCGGGAGGCAGTTGCGGCCCTGCGAGTCCCCCGCCAGCGCCTCCCCCGGCCGTCGGCCCAGCGCCGGAACGCATTGCAGCCGCCACACCTCCCATAGCCATGGCCGCCACCAGCCCCTCGCCGGCTTGCTGATCAATCGCGTTCGCGTCCACGGCGTAGATGCTCACCCCCGAACGATTCGCCGCTCCGATGATAGACCGCAGCATATCTTTGGCGTCGGTATTAAGTGTCATGCCTTGCGCGAAATAGATCACGACTTTGCGGCCGGTCATCTGGCGCTGGGTTCGCGCCAATGCCAGCAAGCTGGCCAGGCCGGGCGAGGAGTGCTGGTCTTGTGTAATGCGCTGCGACTCCTGCAACGCGGCCAGGGTGGTTTGGGCAACGTTGCGTTGCTCCGCGCTGATGCGAGTTCCTGAGGAATCCATTCCGGTTTGCGCTGCCGCCGTCAAATTCTTCTCTGGCATGGCATTCGACTGCTGGGCTTCCGCATCACTGTCCACAGCGACCGCGATGGCCTTGTTTAATGCGGTATGGTCGTCGGTAAATACCTGGTACAGGCGCAGTCGTCCGCCTACGTTCATAACCGAGAACGAAAATCCGCTGGCGGGAAATGCCTTGAGCATTTTGACTGCAATGTCGTGCGCATTTTTGGCCGCCGAAGGATCCATACGATCGAACACCAGCGTGACCCGGTGCTGTGCGCCCGATTCGACAGTCACCAAATGCAGATCGGAAAGCTTTACCAGCAACCCGTTGTCGGTAATGGTGAGGTCGCTGGGCTTGAGATCGAGAACGGGTTTGTTCTTCTGACGCACCACAAGGTCGAGTGTGACCTCATCAACCGTGGTAACGATTGTGTCCGCGCTGGCCGCGGGTGCAGCGGCTTGAGGAGTAGCGCCCTGCGCATGGATAAAGGGAACGAAGAAAGCGATAGCCAGCAAAACGAACAACAGGGTTGACGCCTTCATTGGTTGTCCCCGCAAGAGATGTCCCGGCTGTCCAGGACTCGCGCGAACATAATCGATAGTTCAGCGCATTTCCAGGCCGCAATCATACCGCTCCCGGCTCGGCCGGACAACCGAAATTGAGGATTGATCGGGCAACATCTCCGAATCTTTTTATCGTCCTGGCAATGCGGGATGCTGGTCGCGGGCTTCTTCTTCGGCAACAGCAATCTGCCTGGATTTGCGATAGACGTTTGCCACCGCCATCGTCCAGAACGGAACCAAGTCAACACCAGGCACGAGCTTGGCAAAAAACGATGGCAGGAATTCCCAGTGCCAGCCGAGAAGGCTGACCAGCAAAGCTCCAACACCGAAATCGAGCACGTCGTCAGCGGGCGATATGGCACCTTCAGCGAACAACGGAAACAGGACGAGTTGTACCGCATCCGCCACAATGGCCAGTATCATGGCAGACCGAAAACGCGCGCCGGGCGAAATTGTGATTCCGTCGTTGCTCATAGGCCGCAGCCTTTTCTGCTGCATCTATTCTAGTCCGGTCGGGCGATAAGGTGAGAACAGGAATCGTCTCCGAGAGCGGGGGAAATATTTAACGGGGCAAATTCAATTCGGTATTTCAGCGCAGCATGTTCAAAGCGGCAAGACTGCCTTGACCAGCGCTACCGCGGCATTGGGATCGGCGACTTCCACGATCAATTCGTTGTACCGTTCGTCTTTCAGTTCAATCACGACCGTATTCTCTGGATCGTGAACGTCCCAGAAAACGCGCTTGCCGTCCTGGTAGAACGTGCCAGCGGTCAGCACTCCGGGGATTTGGGTTCCGGGCAGTCTGATTCCGTGCCACCAGCCGCGAGCTATGGAAGGGTCTGCTCTGATTTCCGCAACGTGCTTCAACGGGATCTCGAGCGAACTCTTGAGAGCCCAGAGCTTGTCCGCGCCCAGCACATGCAAAACCAGGTTGCCTCCGGAAATCAAGAGCTCCACCATTTCATCGCCTCCTCAGTAGTTATATTCATTCGCTAACGGCGCGTTATCACCGTTTGCACAAGATCGCCTAATTGTTGCGAGGTAAATTGATTTCCTTCGAGGTTGGCAAATAGTTTCCCCTGGCGATCGATGATTGCTGTGTGAAACGAGTGTGTCAAAAATCCTTCATCATTCCAGAATTCCATCCCGAACATGCGCGAGACGCGCTGCACTTCTGGGAGCGGTCCGGTTAGAAAATGCCACGCTTGCGGATCGGCATGCCAAATTGCCGCATATTGTTTGATCGCGTCGTTCTGATCGTGCTCCGGGTCGATGATGATCGTAAGCAACACCAGATCTTTGCCCAGGACTCTCGTAAAACGTTTCTGGAGTTCTCCCAGGTGATTGGTAAGGCGGAAGCAGTACGAGGGATTGGGGCAGCGGACGTAGGCAAAGCTCAGAGCTACGACTTTGCCATTGAATTGAGAAAATACTATTTTGTTTCGGGCCTGGTCGGTCAGAGTAAAGTCCGGTACTCGCTGTTGCAGGTTCAAGACCTTCGCTGCGGCGGCAGGATTCGCAAGTTTGCTTACGATGGCAAGCCGCCGTGCCTCTAACGGTTCCTGCTCGAGATTCTCGTAAGGATGAACGCGTATGTTTTCCGCGTAAGAAGAATCTCCTTGCACCACAACCGTAAAATCAATGGTAGCTCCGGGCTTTATGCCTTCAAGCGTCTTGGCTTCGCGAACATCGAACGGCATGGTCATTGCGTCCATGTAGCCCGGAACGCTGTTGCAGGATACTGTCAGGGATTTGTGGGCCGCATCTACGTTCACAACCAGTCCCGACAGGGCGTGGGTTTCCGCCGGCCACCCGCGCAAGGCCGTCAGCAGCACAACAACCATCAGACTTTTTCGAAGTTTCATACCGCAACGACTCCCGCACGTTATTGTGGCTTCTCGCCGCTCGGTCGCGCCATTTTGCCAGCGGAAGCAACCGGAACTTTTTTCGGTCCGCCGAGTTGCACTCGCGTCCGCTTGAGTTGCGTGTAGTCTTTTGCAAATTCTTTGATTTCGATGAACTGGTTTGGAGTGACACTGGAGAAATTCTGCTGTGTATTGCTAGTCGGCCACCAGACTTCCAGATTCAGGATTCGGGCGGACTTGCCCAATCCCATATGTTGCTCCATGGGATTGGCGCCGAAAGAGCCTCCGCTGCTTGCGGTACGATAAACCGCACGTTCCGATTGACCCTGGTCCTGCACGGTCACTTTGATGCGCGCACCAATCGCTGCCCGGTTCGTTTTGACTCCCACCAGATGAACGTTGATCCAATCGTTGCCGCTGCCGGGATTTTTAAAAACTCGCAAGGCATGCGCGTCCGAGGGCACGGCGCCGCCTATCTGCGCGATGATATCCTCGTTGCCGTTGCGAGCCAAGTCTGCGAATGCGATACCATGCCCCTTGTGCAATTCTCCTGTCCCCGACGACGCCGTGATGTCCACAAAAGACTTCCCTTCTTTATTGAGGAGCAGAACGTGGGGCAGCAACCCGGCAAACGAAGTGTTCCCTGACCCCAAATAAATATCGGGATATCCATCGTTGTTCACGTCGCCGAAATTGGAACCCATCGGCATGAAGACTTTATCCAGCCCCACCTCTTTGCTCACGTCCTTAAAAGTGCCGTTCCCCAGGTTCCTGTAGATCTTCATCGTTTCTACTGTGTGCGGCTGCCCAAAGTAGGTGCGTAGCACCTCTTCATCGCTGCCGTAGTAGGTGCTGACGTACAGGTCGGGCCAGCCGTCATTGTCATAATCAAACCACCACGCCGCAAAACTGCGCTGCGGTTCCTGAACGCCCGCTTGTTTTCCAACCTCGGTAAAAGTGCGGTCGTGGTTGTTGTGGTAGAGAAAATTTCCTCCAAAGTAATTGGTGACGTAGAAATCCATGTAGCCATCCAGATCGTAATCCGCCGCCACCGCGCCCTTGGTAAATGCAACTTTGTCTACGCCCGCCGCGTGAGAAATGTCTTCGAAGGTTCCATCTCCCTTGTTGCTGAAAAGCTGGCTGGGTCCATTTTCATTTCCGACAAACAAGTCGACGTAGCCGTCGTTATCAATGTCGGCCCAAACCGCCGTCTGAGTTGCCGTGATGCTTGCTCCGAGGCCGCTCTTCTCTGTCACATCAGTGAAAGTGCCGTCGCAGTTGTTACGCAGCAACGACTTGCGCATGGGAAATTCCCAGCCCCCGCGCAGGACGAGAATATCCATGCACCCGTCATTGTTAAAGTCGGCCTGGACCATGTTCAGCCCGCCCAACACGTCCGCTAGTCCGGCTTGTTGAGTGCGGTCCGTAAATGTTCCATCACCATTGTTGTGGAAGTAACGCAGGGATTGACAATAATCTTTGGTGGAGATCACCACATCCAGCAAGCCGTTATTTTCGAAGTCATCCACGACCACTCCGCCAGCCTCGGAAAAAAGTTTGAGTCCCGTTTCGGCGGCAACGTCGACAAAACGCCCGATGTTCTCTTTCGATTCAAAAATAGAAGGCGGAATCAAGTATTTTGGCGGAACGCCCTGAGGATATTGCCCGAGCGTCATGTAACTCAGATTCAACATCCATTTCACTTCCACGTCGTCTGGCTTTTGTGCCAGATATTGCAGCAAATATTGGACGGATTTCTCAGAATCCTCTTTTTTCTGAAATTTAGGGTAAGGAACATCCGTCCGCGGCGGGAAAAGACATCGATCTCCCGGTGTTCGATATTCACCGTTCTCCATCTCAGACTTGTGCAAATACGCAACGCCAAGAGTTTCGTCTATCATCGGCAGCGCGTTAGGCACGCTGGTCTTCGCAACCTGCTTGGCAGCGAGCCATTCTGTAATGGCCTTCTGCATTTCTCCCTGATAGGCGTGCAGTCCAGCCGACGCATAGTGCGCCTGCATTAGGTCAAGTGGCGCGGCGCGCATCGTCTCAAGGCTTCCCGGAGCCAAAGCTTTGTCCAAGCGGTCGAGTGTTACCGGAACCGAAACTTGAGAAATTCCGCATATCTGGCGCAAATCCCGGTCCCAACCATCAGATTTGGGAAATTCGCGGAAAATTGTCATGGCTTCGCCAAACCCAGAGACGAGGATGGTCGTGTGCAAAGCACACGCGGCAGTAGCCCAGGGAAGCGGCGCGGAATTTACACTCTGCTGTGGCACCTCAGATTCCGGCAAGACTTTGAGAATTGCGTATCCGGCAGGGACCTGAACGATATTCGTAAACTGCCCGGCAGCGACTCCCTTTAACGCGTCGGCTAACTCCGTGCACAAGGTGCCAGCGCCGGGACGGCCCATGTAGCCGCCATTGGTCGAGGTCGGGTCCGATGACTTCGTCTGGGCGAGTTGTGCAAAGTCCTTTCCTTGATTGAGTTGCTCGAGTATTTCCTGCGCCTGGGAGAAAGACGCTACGACGATGATCCGCACACCGGGAGCGCTCGGAGGCGGAGACGAACTCTGCCCCAGGCAAACACTGGCGGAAAGGAGCGCCACGCTCGCCACAATCCAAAATTTCCGAACTGCCCTTTGCATAAAATGACCAGATCACGCCGTTTCCAGAGGTCCGATCGCGAGACGCGTTACCGAAACGGCCGGCCTTTCACAATCCCCTGCCCCTCGCGAATCGTGATCAGTTGATCGGCAGACTGGTGCGGAAATGATTCCATTTTTCCCGTCGGCCAGTGAACTTCGACATCCGCGGTGGTTGCGGTTCCCAAGCCGAAGTGCAGACGCGGATCATTCGCCGAAAGAAAGCTGGATTGGCTGAGCACGCACTGCGCCTGAACTTTTCCGCCGTAGCGCACCAGCACGCGCGATCCGATCGCGCTGCGATTGCTTTGCACGCCTTCCAGGCGAACTTTGATCCAATGATTTCCCGAAGGCGCGTCGTTCCGTAAAAGCGATGGCGGCTCGTTGCGGTTCATGATGAGCACATCGAGATCGCCGTCGTTGTCGAAGTCGCCGAAGGCGCAGCCGCGGCTTACATGGCGGGATGAGATGGCGGGACCAGTTTCCTCTCCCATCTCGGCAAAAGTTCCGTTGCCCTGGTTGCGAAAGATGAGGCGTGGGTCGCGCGCGGGATATTTATTCGGATAAGCGCGCTCAAGTTCAGGCGCGACGGTTCCGGTAACGATAAAGATATCGGGATTGCCGTCGTTATCAAGATCGACGAGGCCCGCACCCCAACTGCTGAAGCGGCGCTCCGCAGCAAAGCCGACACGAGCAGTGACGTCTTCGAACTCGCCTTTTCCGTTGTTGTGGTAAATGCCGGTGGATTGATTGACGAAGTGAGTCTTGACTAAATCGATGTGACCATCGAGATCATAGTCGCCAACGCCGACACCCATGCCGCCCAGGGGCTCGCCGCCACTGCCCAGAGCGACGCCGCGTATTAGAGCCTCCTCGCGAAAAGTGCCATCGTGATTGTTCATCAGCAGCATGCTCGGCGTGGCATCGCAGGCTACGAAGATATCCTGCCAGCCGTCTTCGTCGGCGTCGAAAGCCACTACGGTGAACCCATACGAACCTCGCAGCGCGGCCACGCCGGATTCTTTGGAAACATCGGTGAAGGTTCCGTCGCCGTTGTTGCGGTAAAGAGAGTGAGGGGGAAATCCCAGACCGCCGGGGCCACAGTTAGTCGGGACGCCTTCAAAGTTGCAGTTAGGTATTTTTAGCGAAGGCTTGGCCGCAGTGGCCAGGTCAATCTCAACATAATTAGAAACAAAAAGATCGAGCAAGCCGTCCCGGTTGTAATCCACGAAAGCACTCCCCGAACCGAAACGAGTTCCCGTATCGAGCAGGCCAGCCTTGGCGGTCGCGTCGGTGAAAGTGCCGTCGCCGTTGTTGCGATAGAGCTTATTCTGGCCGTAATACGTCAGGTAGAGATCTTCAAAGCCGTCGTTGTTATAGTCGCCAACGCACACGCCGTTGGCCCAGCCGGCATCGGTCAAACCAGCTTTTGCAGTGACGTCGGTGAAAGTACCGTCGCGGTTGTTGTGGTAGAGGCGATTGCTGGCGCCGGGAACGACACCCTCCAACTTGCGTCCGCCAAGGATGAAGATGTCCATCCAGCCGTCGTTATCGTAGTCGAGAAAAGCGCAGCCTGCGCCATTCACTTCAATGATGTACGTATTGTGCGCTGGATCGCCGTAAACCATCGTCTGCGTGAGCCCCGCACTCGAAGCAACATCGACGAAGCGGGAAAATGGAGGCGCGGACTTGGCACCAGTGGCTGCGGCACGGAGGAAATGAGGCATCAACGGAGATGCCAGCGCCGCAGGAAGTGTACACAGCAGGCGGCGTCTGGTCCAATATGTCGACATCAGCGCTGGGCCTGCGCGGCAGTAAGGTCCTTACGGAGTTGTTGTGCCTGAACATTGCCGGGATCAAGCCGCAAAGCGCTGGCGACGGCCTCTTCAGCTTCGGGAAACCGGGACTCCATGGCTAACGTTGCCGCCAGGCTGACCCATGCCTGGGTATATCCCGGAGCAGCGCGCACGGCGAGACGGAAATGCTCTTCGGCAGAGGCAGGATCTCCGCCACGAGACGCCAGGTAGCCCAGTTGGTTTTGCGCCAGAGCCATGCTCGGATCGATTTTGATGGCTTGCTCGAGGACAGTGCGCTCGGAGTCGGTGGCTCCCGTTTTGTCCAGGGCAAGCGCGAGCTTGAAGGCGAGCTGGGCATTGTCGGGCGTCGCTTCAAATGCCTCCCGGTACAGGGCGGCGGCCTTCTGCGGATCACCCGTCGCAGACTCTTTATCCGCCTGAGCGATTTTGTTGGCAGCCAGCGCGCGCTTGGCGGATGTCTGCAATTGTTGCTGGTAAAGCTTGAGTTGCTCTTGCGCGGCATCGGTCTCACCCAGGCTGCGCAGAGCCGCGGCGTACTTGAAGCGAATTTCCGGCTCGCTGCCGCCGAGGCTGATCGCTTTCTGCAACTGCTCTTTGGCTCCGGAAAAATCCTTGAGTTCAAGCAAGGCCACGCCAAGATTGTACCGGGCATTGTAGTGGTTGGGATCCAAGGCCACAGCCTGCGTTAAGTGGTCCCGGGCGATCGTATATTGTCCCGCCTGATTTTCGAGGATGCCGCTCAAGTAAAGAAAATAGAAATCATGAGGAGACGCCGCCAGCAACTTGCGCGCCAGCGGACGGGCCACCGTCAAGTCGCCGTTGAGCACAAGAACGCGCAAATAGAATCTCTGCGCTTCCAGGTCGTGAGGGTGCAAGCGTGCGGATTGCGCGGCCACATGGACAGCATCCTGGTAACGGACCTGATTGATATAAACAGTGGTGAGCGCGCTACTCAACCGGATAGAGGCAGGATGCGCGCGCAGAGCCCTGATGAGGATCTTATCCGCCTCGTCAAACATTTGGGATTTGCCATAGGCCAGAGCCAAGTCAAGCGTCAAATCTTCGTTATACGGGACTGCGCGTAAAAGCTGGATGACCGACGCGTAGTCTCCATCAGCCATCAAGGATTTACTCACTGCATCGAGAGCTTCCGTGGAGTGCGGATCAATTTGCAGCGCGGCTTCCCATTGAGCTTTGGCCTCGTCGCGCCGCTGCAGCCGGTCATACGCCGCGCCCAAGAGTAAATGTGGCTTGAGGACCTCGGGCAGGAGGTAGATGGAACGTCCGAGTGGCTCAACAGCATCTTCCATGCGCCCGGCGGAGTAGAGGCTGAGGCCGACGAGATAATAGAGTTGAGCCGATCCGGGTTCGAGTTTGAGAGCGGCGCGAAAAGTCTCGACCGCGCAGTCGTAGTTGCGATGGTCGCCAAACCAGGTACCGAGATCGATATACGTCTGTACGTCTGGATCGGCGTGAAGCTTGGCCTCCAATGGTTGTGGACCGGCGCAGGTTGCAGCAGGGGCAAGGCTGGCGCCGAAACACACTGCCAGCAGCAGCCCGGTCTTGAAGAGCATCCAACGTGTGGTCATGTGGTCGGGTGGCACTTGTAAGCCAGCACGCAGGCCCGTGCCCTGTGATAAAAAGCATAATTGAGCAACGGACGCACCTGCAAGCGAATCTCACGCCACAACGCGGCGGGAGCCGGAGTGCATTATCTGTGAGCCGAAGAATGCCATTGTTTTTTCTGGCTATACTTCTTTTATCGACGTACCCGGGCCAATCGCAGTTGCCAGGGTCGGCACCGCCTGAAGGAGCGCCTGCTTCAGCTTCATCTTCCGAGAAGAAACCGCCTCCTCGACGCGCCTATGTCGGAGACGCTGTGTGCCGCTCCTGCCACCAGGAGAAAGTAAAAACATATTTCGGAACGGCCCACCATCTGGCGTCGTATTGGCCAGGAGAACACCCGATCTCAGGAGACTTCACTCCGGGCTCCAATATCTTCCAAACGGCCAATCAGTATCTGCACTTCGAAATGAGCGCAACTAAGGATGGTTATTTTCAAACCGCGGTGGAGGAACTCGGTCCGTCCAAAACGATTTCGCGCACGGAGCGAATCGCGGTGATCGCGGGTGCCGCGCGCAAAGGGCAGAGCTATCTGTTTTGGAAGGGTGACACTTTATTCCAACTGCCCGTCACTTATTGGACTGAACGAAACAGTTGGGGCAACAGTCCGGGGTATCCCGACGGCTCGCCGCGCTTCGACCGGGCTATCGTTCCCCGATGCTTGGAGTGTCACGGCAGTTATTTCGAGTGGCTTCCACCGCCCGTCAATCGTTACAACAAGACCAGCCTGGTGCTGGGCATCTGGTGCGAGAAGTGCCACGGACCCGGACGGGAGCACGTAGCTCGTAACCGCTCCAAGTCTCCTCCGCGCCCCGGCAGCAATGCGGAAGCTATCGTCAATCCGGCATCGCTTTCGCGCGACCGGCAAATGGACGTCTGTGCCTTGTGCCACTCCGGAGCGGCCACTCCTATACAGCCTTCTTTGTCATTTCTGCCCGGCGACGTGCTCGACGACTACATCATCAACCTCCAGTACGCCAAGGAGGACACGCCGGTTGACGTTCATGCCAGCCAGGTGCAGCTTCTGATGAAGAGCCGATGTTTCAAATCCAGCACGACGCTGGCTTGCACAACCTGCCACGACGTCCACACGCAGCAGCGCGACGCAGCTTCATTTTCGCCGCATTGCCTGACCTGCCACCAGTCAAAGGATTGCGGCCGTTACGCAAAACTCGGTGATCAGATCGCGCGCAACTGCATCGATTGCCACATGCCGCGGCAGGAAACGCAAGCCATCTTTTCCAATTCTAATGGAAAGAAATTCAGGCCACTCGTGCGCAATCACCGGATTGCAATTTATCCGGATGCGCAGCCTCAGTAATCGCCGGCGACTCTTCGATTACATTCAGTTGGGATAAGCGTCGCCGGGTTTGACCACGCGGATCTCATGGTCGGTAAATTTCATGTGCCCGCCGGGAAGTGAAACCTTCGGCATGTGACAACTTACGCAATTCGCTTTCGCAACCGGACAGGCTTTTGGTTCTGTGGGTGCAATAGCAGATGCTGACTGAACTGCGGACGAGGAATGCGCCGACGACCCGTGGCAGGCCAAACACTTCGAATCGTACGACGAATCCTCACGTACAACATCGTGATGAGGATCGTGGCAAGCGAGACAACTGATGCGCGGATCGGTTCCGTCGAAGCACTTGCTGTTGGCCAGCCGATAAGGCTGAAATCGTACGTTGATCTCGCCATGAAAGTGGCCTCGCACCACCGACTCCCACGTGCGGTGGCATTGCCCGCAAAAGTTCGATATATCCTCGGACGATAGTTTGCCAAGTTTCGGCGGCGCAGACGTGAAATCTCCCTGCAGTGAATCCAGCAAGTGAATCTTGGTGCCAACGTGACAATGCTCACAAGTGACTCCCGGTTCCATCGACTCAAGAGTCAGCTTGCGGTCGTGCACGGCGTTGGTGGCGTGACAGCCGAAGCAGGCTTTGGTTTCGCCCTGCGCGAGCTTCCGTCCCATCGCTTCGTCCAGCGTATGGGGCGTGATTCTCTCGTCGCCGATCGTAGTATCGAGACCACCAACGGTCGGATAGTAGCTCACCAGACTTTCATAAAGTTCGCCGTCGCGCTCCAGCATCCATGTTTGCCCACCCGTGCCGAAGCTCCACAGAACGGGAAAAGAAATTGTGCGCGCACCATCGGTGACGCTATATGTAGTTTTGTCGCCAATGGTTTCGACATTGTAGGTGTAATCGCCCTTGTGTACGGTTAGTTTCGGATTCGCTTTCAGTAAGGGATTTGTACCGGGTAGCATTAACGCCCGGCCCATGGGCGTCATAGGTTGATCGGCAGTTTGCGCGCGGTGGCAATTGGCGCATGCGGATGCGGGCGTGCTCGAACGCGCCTGTGCTTGCGCGGGCAGGCCCCTGGCCGGAAACAGCATTGCTGAAAACAAGACAACCAGCAACAAACTACTAAGGATGTACAACCGCATTCTCATTCTTCTCAAGCTCTAAGCATCGCATGCGCTCGCGCCGGGCATCTTCCTTGCGGCCGGTCTTCGAATAGGCCTTAGCCAAGGCAATATGAGTTTCCAGATTGTCAGGATCGTGCTGAAGTTCTTTCTCCAGCAACTCGGTACCGCCCTTCGCGTCGCCCGTATCCAATAAAGCGCGGCCCAGCACAAGCTGCGCTATCGGCATCGTCGGTTCTTCGGCCATGGCTTTCTGCGCGTATGCGAGAGCCTCAGCCGGCGCGTTTCGTATCAGCGCGTCCCAGGCGACCATCATTTGCGCTGCAGCATTGGCAGGAGCGACATCCAATTCCTTTTTGAATTCAACGGTCCCCTGATCGGGATCCGTTGGGAACAGAAGATAGCCGTATAAATAATGCAAGTTGGCTTGCGCCGGGTACCGCTGAAATAATTGCTGAAATTCCTGTTGAGCGCCGTCGCGGTCTCCAGCCAAATAACGCAAGGCGGCTTTGCCTACCGCCGCGTAAAGCTCCTGCTGGTCCGCTTTCAATTCTTTCGGCATCAACGGCGTGCGCAGACCTGCCAGCCCGACGGCGACCAGCAACTCGGGGTTTGGTACTTTGTCCTGAGCAAACAGCGCATACTTTTGCAGCGCGCCCTCGAAGTTCCCGGTTCGAGTCAGAAGCAACGCTTCATGGTAGCGGAGAATCTTCTCGTTACGAGATTGATTGCCCGCTCCTAGGGACAATCCGCGCTGAACATCCTTCAAGGATTGCGAGTACTCACCGATTTCGAACTCGCACAAACCACGCAGCGCCGCGGCGGGACCGGCATCCGGAGTAAGTTCCAGATAGTGAGTGAGAGCATCGCGAGCGGGCGCATACGCGTCGATGCTGTATTGCAGTGATCCCAAAAACCACCAGCCGTCGGGCCAATCCGGCTTGAGTTCGACCGCCTGACGGTAGAGTTCGATGGCCTGAGGCACATCGTTCTGGTCACGGGCAGCAGCGGCCCTCAATACGACGTCGTCAAATTTTGTTGGATTGTCCTGGGCGGCGCGAGCAGGCGAGGAAAGCAAAACAGCGAGCCCAAACATAAATAGGAATGCCATTATGCATATCCCGTCTTTGTGTTGGAGTTTCCCGCCACCATGCGCGAACATATGCGCATTTTTCGCCTCACTCATTCGAAACACCCAGCGAAGTGCATTCACGTCTGAAGGCCCGTTCCCACATTCGATTCTGCTTCCAACCCGTCATCCTACCATTCCCCGAATTTGCGGGACGCGACTGCGTTACGATCGATCAAGGAATTTCGCATTGCGAAGGAGAGCAAGGGAAGGCTCTCAATTCGGGTTAGTCGAATCCGCGTCTGTAGGCCGAGGTTGCACTGGGGCCGTGGCCTGAGTCTGCGGTTCCGGCGCCAGCGGCAAAGCGATTTCGATTGCTCCCACGCGATCCGTAAAAACTTCTCGCACCGCGATGCGGATGGATTTGGCATTGAGTGGCGCTTCGATCTGCTGCTGGAAATGATAGAAAACCGCTTTGTCCGGTTTCTCCGAGAACGAAGAAGATGAGTCTTCCTCTGCTTCCGACGAGCTTGACGGAGACGCTTCTCGGGCTCGTTGAACCTTGCTGATAAGCATTTGACCGTCGTCATCGAAGACCGCAAGCGCTAACTCCAGGAGAAACGGCCGTGCCACATCAGTCTGCGACGCTCGTTTAATTTGTTGTGCCGACACCGTGTAGTCGATGGCATACGCTTGCAGGAGAACTGGCGGCGATGATTTCGTGCGATGACTCTTACCGCGCGGACGCGAAAGACTCTGCTGCTTCTCCAGTGTCAACATCTGTTCGGGAGTCGCCATTGCCGGCACACCGGCCGTATGAACGTGAGCTCCAAAGAACAGCTGGTGTGCCACAGGCGCTCCGTGGCGCAAATGGGGCGTTAGCGAATCCGCAGGTTCCACCGTCACAGACTGTGCCGCGAGATCGGTTGACTGAGTGGTGACGTTTACCGCTACAGAATTCGGGTCCTCGGCATAGTAGGAACGGCGATAGGCCAGACGATAGCCGCGTTGCGAAAGCTCCACATGAATCTTCCGCAGCAGGCCGTCATAGTTGAAGTTGCTGGGGGCGTAGGTAAGAGTGTAATAGTTAGCGCCGGCTTCCGTCGCGCTGGCCAACGCTTCGCTCAGGTCGTTGGTGCTATAGAAGGCACGACCGCCAGTCGCGGTAGCAATATCGGTTTCGGTAGAGTAGCTGGCATTTACAGCCGTACTGTCAGTCGTCGTGCCCATCGAGGCGCCGCCGGCTCCACTTTTTGGACGAGATTGAATCTGAGTGACGACTACGCCGCGAACATCCACGGGATAAACGGCAATCTGGCTTCGGGCCATCGCGTTGATTGCCTCTTTGATCTCGTCGTTGTAACTTACGGCCTCCGTGTTCGGATTCAGATTCTCCGTCGGAAGAATAGTTGTTGGAATGGACCCCGTCACCCAGATCACATTCTTGCGCTCGGCAAATCCATCGAGAAAATGAGCAATCTTTATGAAGACCGAAACGATTGGAGCGACCTGGCCCCGCCCATAGTTATCGCCGTAGAGAAAGACTCTAGGAACATGCGGAAGCGGCGACGCCGGGTCCATCGCGGCAAATAACTTTCTCTGGTCAGCCGTGAATCCCTGTACCAATCGCAGTTCGTCGCTGAGAATGTAGATCGCAAAGCGCGCCCCGTCCGGCTTGTCGGAGATGAATTTGAGCAGTTGCTTGCGAGCCGTGGCCTGATCGTCCGGGTCCATGTTCACCATGTCGTAAAGGATCACATAGAGCGGCCCTTTCTCCGGCACGGCGGGCACGTTGACCCAAGTGTTGGAGGGTAGAGGCGGCAGCTTCGGCAATGGATTGGGAATCTCGTCAAATTCGTGCGCATCGAAGGACAGAACCTGCTGGAGCTTCCCGTCTTCCTTGATGGAGAAGTCTTTGCGCGAGAGCCCGCGGACCGGTTTTTCATTCGAGTCTGTAACGACAACGTCGAGAATGACACGGCGGACGTTGCTGTGAAATACCGGGTGGTTCGATTCAGAATTTTGTGGCGCCGGTTGCGAAGAATCCTGGAGGGCGGGTAGTGGACGGACGGCCCATGTGAGGAGCGCGGCGGTCAGCACAAAGCGCATCGCGAGTGCGGAAGTTGCGGACATGCAACGAGAATCTCCCAATTGCGAAATCCGGGAGGCAGGGCCCGAATACGAACTATTCTACATTCGGCCTTCCGCTCTTGCGCAGCCTTTTGTTAGCGGGAAGCCTTAATTCAGTTTAGCCATGGCCGGATCGGGAGAACGCGACAGCGCCGGAGACGTAGCCTGCGCCTGCGGTTCGGGCGCCAGCGGCAGGGGAATTTCCATTGCGCCGATACGGTCGGTAGAGACATCGCGCAATGCGACCCGAATTGAGATTGCGTTTAACGGAACATCGAGCTGCTGCTGCACACGATAGATCCCCTGCGGATTTTGTGCCGCCACGTTACCGGCGCCGCCAGAGGTTTCGACCAGGGCATTGAGCATGCGACTGTCGTCATCGAAGGCCGCGGCGGCAACCTCTAGCACCGGGGGTCGGATGGCACGTCCCGGCGCTTCCGCCTTAGGCGCGCCAGCGATGAAGGTGTAGTCGATCACATAGGATTGAAGTTGAATGGGAGCAAGCGGCTTGAGCGGCCGATTCTTTTTCCGGACACGAAAATAAGCAGGCTGTTCCTCAAGATTTTCCATCTGCGCGACAGTAGCAAGAGCGGGAGCGCCCACAGTGTGAATGTGGGTACGAAAAAATAGCTGGTGAGCCAGCGGCGCTCCATGCTGCATGTTCGCATAAAGAGAATCGCCCACCTTACGCGGCGGGGCAGGCTCCAATCCTGCGGATACGCGCTTGAAAGTGACCTTATCCAGCGCCGGGACATTCGGATCATAGGCGAAGTAAGAACGGCGATACGACAACTGATAACCCTTTTTGTCCAGCTCGACATGAATGTTGCGAAGTGCTCCGTTGTAGGTTTGATTGGAAGGAGCGTAAGTGAGCGTGTAATAGTTGGCGCCATTCTCGACCGCTTCGTCGAGAACCTCTTTCACTCCGTTGTCGCTGTAAAACGCATGGCCTCCGGTGGCCTTGGCGATATCATCCTGGATAATTTGGCTGCTGGAAATCGAGGAGAAAGCTGAGCCTACTGGCACTTGAGCAGAATTGCCCGAGGAGGAACCAGCAGCGCCTTGCGTAGAGCCAGAAGAATTGCCCCGACTGCGAGTGATAGCGACCACTCCCTCGCTCCCTTTCCCGCAAGGGTCGTCGGGGTTGCCAACCACTACGCCGCTCGCGTCCACGGGATAAATCGCGACTTGACCTTGTGCCATGATGTCCAGCGTTTCTTTGACTTCGTCGCGGAAGCTCACCGACGTGTTGTCATCCGTTGGGAAAAGATCCAAGGGAAACGCGCCGGAAAACCAGATTAGGTTCTTACGGCCGGGAAGACCGTCGAGATAGCGGCTAATGAAGGCGAAAACAGAAACCATCATTTCGCCATCGTTACAGCCATAGTTACGTCCGTACATAAAAACACGGGGAATGTGGGACTTGGGTTTGGCCGGATCCAGCGCGGCCGACAATTTTGACTTGTCATCGGTGAACCCCTGCACCAGGTGAAGTCCATCGGCTAGGGCGAAGACCGCGAAGCGAGTGCCGGAGGGTTTGTCATCGATAAATTTTAGGAGCTGTTGCCGGGCAGACATTTGATCCACGACGGCGGTGTTAACCAAGTCCAAAAGCAACACATAGAGCGGACCGCGTTCGGGGGCGCTGGGTACGTTGACGAAGGTGTTAGGCGGAAGCGGCGGCAACTTCGGAAATTCTTCCGTGGAGTCCAGGCCGTGAACATCGAAAGACAGGATTTGCTGGGCCTGTCCATTTTCGGCGAGGGAAAAATCCTGTTGGGTAAGCCCGTGGACCGGTTTGCCCAAAGAATCGGTTACAACCACATCGAGAATAACGCGGTTGACCACACTCTTGAAAACCAGATCGCTTGTTTCCGGCCGCTGCGCGGCGTTTGAGGGCTGTGTAGTTTGTTGCGCAAATGAAAAATGCACGCAGAAAAACAGGAGCAGCACCGTGAGGGGCACCCGAAACGGAGTGGCCGCCATCATCTCGAATCACCTCAAGTCGTCGGTCACCTTCAGAACGGCTCTGGGAATCCAACCCCGCTCTGTGGTTATTAGTTTCGCTTCAGCAGGGCCCTTTTCGCCTACTTCCTTGTTGCTGTCACTTTGCGTTCGAGCTGAGAGATCTGCTGTTTGAGCAGATCTGTATTCGGCCCTCTGGGCAGATATGTTAGGCAATTGCGCAGATGCGCCAGCGCCCCATTATAGTCGCCCTTCCCGGCCAGAATCACTGCCAGCATCTGTTCGGTATTCGGAATGGTATGGGAAGGATCCATGGCGAGCGATTTTTGTGCGCTGGCCTCCGACTTATTGAACTTACCCAGTTGGAAGTTCGCCAATCCATCCAAATACCAGATCTGTGCCGTGCCTGCGGGGTCGAGTTGTAACGCGCGGTTGGTGTTGTCGATTACTTCCTGCCATTTGCCAGCCTGCGCAGCCAATGCGGCCAACTGCTCATAGGGCAGGACAAACTGGGGATCAGCTGCCGCAGCCCTTGCGAACGAGCTTTGCGCCTCTGTTGCGTTTGAAGCTTCCTGCAGCCTTCCCAGTTGATACCAGGCTGCGGCGAAGGAAGGATAAGCCTCAACCGCCTTTTCCAGATTTTTCTGCGCTTGGTCTTGCTTCTGTTCCAACAGATCCGTTCGGGCCTTGTCGAAAGCTTTCACAGCATTCGCCGGCGCCGACTCGATCGTACTGCTGACAGCTGTTGCCGCGGCTCGTCCACCCGCGCGGGAAAGCGTGATTGTGCCGAGATCTGGTTCGTCCCGCAGATTGTGTTGCGTAATCGTGATGCTGTTGGAATGAAAACCGGTGAACGACGCTTGCACGGTGCATCCTTCGTAATGGGTTTCCATCTGGCGCTGCTGATCTCCCTGCAAACTGAGAGAACCCGGCACAGGCACGATGGGCAGCAGGAACTTACCGCTCGGATCGGTTCGCGTGGTTGATACTGTCGTCCCGTTGCAGGTGACAGACACCAGGATGGGATCCCATAGAAGAGCTTCGCCCTCGACGTTCACTTTGCCAAAAAGAGCGCCTCCGGCTCTTCCCTGGCCCGACATGTTGGTCCAGTAGCCGTAGAAGCCGCTATCCTGAATTGAGTCGGGACGCGTGATATTGGAGGGAGGAGCAGGCATAGAGGACTTGACCTGGGGCTCGGCAAGAAGGGTGCAACTGGAGAGGACAAGAAGCAGGAATGAAGAAAAAACCGACCAATCTTTCACGACCACCTCGCTACACAGCTACTATCCAGCTTATTATTCATCCGAGATACAGGCTGCGCAACCCATAGTTCCGAGGAACGGACATCCCATGTCTTTCGCTTCCCGTTCGTCAGTCGGTGGGTTACGATCAGAAGGGTCACGAACAGAATGCGATTTCAAGACCAGTTCTGACCGTGCCTCCACCGATGCGCGTTCTTCCACTAATTCTGCTCGCCTTCTCCATGTTTGCGGGCTTGGTCTTAGCTCAGCAGACCAGTCCACAGCAACCCAGCGCTCAGCAACTCAACCCGGATCAACTTCTTAACAGCGCCATCGACGCCCAAACACACGGTGACTATCAGACGGCCATCCGCGAATATCGCAAGCTTCTCGAACTCCGCCCGAACATGGTGGAAGCGAAAGTAAATCTAGGGGCTGCATTGGCGCATGTCGGAGATTTCGATGGTGCGATTGCCATGTACCGGTCAGCTCTCCCCTCAATTCCTCAGAAGAACGCCGTGCTGCTGAATCTTGCGCTCGCTTATTACAAGAAGGGCGATTTTCCTCATGCCAATGAAGAATTTGAAACTCTGCATTCGGCGGAGCCCAACAATGTGCGTGTCGCGATCCTCCTTGGAGACACAGATGTTCGGCTGGGAAAAGCAGACTCCGCTATTGCTGTGCTCGAGCCGCTGGAAAAAGGAAATGCCGAGAATCTTGACTTTCAGTACGCCTACGGGTCCGCGCTCATCAAAGCCGGCAAGCGGCGGGACGGAGTCGTGCGCATGGAGAAAGTGGCAAAGTCAGGCCGCAGCGCCGACGCTTACTTGATAGCCGGCTCCACGCTTCTGGACCTCAATGAGTTCCAGGCAGCTCGCCGTGATCTTGAGGCCGCACTGGCTGTCGATCCGAAATTGCCTCGGCTGTACTCGCTTACTGGAATGGCTAGAGACAAGACCGGCGATATTAAAGCCGGGGAAGTGGCGTTCCGGGAAGCCCTCAAACTCAACCCGGACGATTTCGATGCCAACCTTTATCTCGGCGCGATTCTCTACCGGGAGCGCAATATGGACGAGGCGAAGCCCTACCTGGATCGCGCGCTGCGCCTCGATCCCAAATCCGCCATGGCGCGTTACGAAGCAGCAATGTATGAGAGCACGTCGGGACAATACGAAGCCGCCGCGCAAGATCTGGAAAAGCTGACCAAAGACGATCCCGATTGGCTTGAACCGCACGAGGAATTGGCGACTCTCTACTACAAATTGCATCGACCGGAGGATGGGGCCAGAGAGCGGAGCATCGTCGAGAAACTCACCGCAGAACAACAGGCGAAGGGACCGCCAACGCAGTAACTGCTTCAGCAGCGCCGAAATATTTAAACCAACTTCGATTGCCAACAATTCGTTTTTGGCAGCTAAGCTTTCGCTATTGCCGTGGACTCTCTCACCACGAGTTCAGGCTCGACCGCAATTTCCGTGGGATATTTTTCCAACCCTTCGATTCTTTCGAGCAGAGTCTGCGCGGCGACCTGCCCCATTCGATTCAACGGCTGTCTGACAGTTGTGAGGCTGGGCATGTGGAAAGCCGCGCCTGGAATATCGTCGAAACCCATAACTGAGATATCTCTCGGCACGAGGAATCCCTGCTCCTGAAAAGCCCGGATGGAGCCAATCGCGGAAATATCGTTATAGGCGAACAGCGCCGTGAATGGTTTTTTGCGCGCCAGCAGTTGCTTGGCAAAAGGATATCCCAATTGCGGCGTGGGAACATCGATGTCGATCTGGACCGTTAGTTCGGGATCGATGCCGATCCCTAGCTGCTCGGCTACTTCGCAGATTGCGTCAAATCGGTCCTCAGCATCGGAACTAAGAGGATTCCCTCGTAGAACGGCAATGCGTTTGTGTGACAAGTCCTTAAGATGGTTGAGCGCAAGAAACGCCGCCCGATGATGGTCAAGCACGATGTTCGTCACGCCCTTCACTTTCTTGTGTCCGGCCACCGCTACCGTCGGGACAGACGGTTCATCGTGAATGGTCGTGTCCACGATGATGAAGCCCTCGACGCCCCGTTCCAGCAACAGTTGCGAGTACCGGTTCAATAAGTGAGGATCGTGCCGATGAACCACTGTGAGGAAGAAATAATCCTTTTGCCGCAAGTAGGCTTCGATGCCGCTGATGATTGCCGAACTGTAGGTATCTCCAATTTCTTCGACAATAATTCCGATGGTGCTGGTACGTTTCTTGCGGAGAGTGCGGGCGAAGAAATTGGGACGGTAGTTCAGTTCTTTGGCGGCGGCATGGATACGATTCTTGGTGCCTTCCGGAATTGAACGGGCCGAGGGCGCTTCGTTGAGAACCGCGGACACAGTGCCGGGAGTCAACCCCAGATGCTGCGCAACTGCTTTGAGAGTGATGACCTGCGGTTTCTGGCCTGGCTTCTTGTTTTGGGCCATATCCTGACTACATCGTTCCGATCAACCGCATTGAGGGACTTTGCACTTATACCAGATTCTCGGCGGTTGTGGCGCGCTTGCTGACTAAGGCGTTAGGGTAAGAAATGTCACTCCATAGCCGCCGAATGAAACGGTGATTTGCGCGGCGGGTGTTATAGAACCCGGCGAAGGTCCCGTGACTGCGTTCGTGGCGGCGTCAATCGTCAGCAGGCTGTCACTGGAGAACGTTCCCAAGGCTGATACGTCGACCAGCACGGTTCGCGGCGCACCGGGACCGTTGTTGTCGTCTGGGGCATTAACAGCATGGTTGGCTATCATCACCACAACGCTGCCATCGCTATTCATCACCGGCAACACTTCCACTTCCGCCGCGTCAGTGTCGGTGTACTGCAGCAAGCTGGCTCCTGGCGATGAAGGGAACCTGCGTTCCAGCCAGTAGTCCACCCAATAACTCAGTTGCGTTTGGCCAGTGGTAGCATTGACTTCTCCGAATTCCTGGTCGGCTGCGAAATCCCAATGGTAGAGCGCGCGCACTCCCACTTTGCCGAGTTGCGAAAAAACATAAGGGCGCCAGGCGGCGAAGAAAGCGCTGGACCCGCGATTGTCAGTAACAAAAATCTGACCGGGGTTGCAGGCGCTCATACCACCGCCTTTGTCGTAATCGGCGTTTACGTTGTTCTCGGTAACCCACACCGGGACCTGCGCTAACGCAGGATTCGCAGCCATCTGCGAGTAGAAAAGCTGCACGTCAGAGACAAAGTTCGTCGGTATACTTGTCGCAATCGTGGCAAAAACGGTAGCGTCGTCGTCCATCTGATTGCACGTAGAGTAGAAGTGCGTGGCCATCACGTCGACCTGAGCCGCCACGCCGCTCACAAATGGCGGAACCCAGGCCTGCACTTGCCCCGAGTAATCCGCCAACTCCATCGCAACAAACTTGAGCGAGGGATCGATCGCCTGCATCTTCGGCACCAGAGCGTTGTACATGGTTACGTACTGTTGCGGCGTCAGGCTGTTGTTGATGTTGGGTTCGTTGTAGATGCCCCACCAGGTTATCGGGTTAGAACTCGGCGACACGTAGCTTTGCCCATTCGCGCTGAACCCGCCCTTGTTGTAGTAAAGGACAAGATTTTGCGCGTATCCGGCAAATTGCTGAAAGCTGAGATCAAGGAAATCACTGCCGCTGTCATCGCCGGAATACATGAAGGGTGGCGCTTTCGCGATCTGAAACTCGGGACTGTGGTCTGCCACGCCCAGCACCGGCTGAGTGATGGCATCAAGAATAGAAAAATCCCATGCTGTAGAAGCGCTCAGTGCGGCTCCTTGCGGGACACCTTGGGAAACTCCCTGCAACCGGATATGCTCCGGCTGCAAATTTTGTAAAGTCGTGGTCAAGTTAGGAAAACTCTGGAACAACGTGTAATCCCACTCCGCCGGCTGGAACGATGTCGACATGGCGACACTGAACGGCCCGGTGACAGTTTTGCTGATCGTCACGGTATCGGAGGGCGTGCTAGTGGTGGTTCCACCGCCTCCGCCGTTATTGCCCCCGCTGCCGGACGAACTCATGGTTCCTCCGCCGCAAGCCAAAGTTAGGGAGAGAGTGGAAACCATCGTCGCGATCAAAGCGCGGCGACCCAACCGTATTACGGCTATTTGGAGATCGTCATCGATCATAGTCGGGAAGGATTGTACACTCGTTGTGCCCAAGGTTAGATTGCTTACGGAGCCTCCCACATAATGAGTTTTCTCTCCCGAAGAACAGCATTGGTTGCGGTTTTGTCTCTGGTGGCGTTCCAGGTGGGTGCTTCTCCGATGCCTGTCGCCGCGCCGCCAGCCGCGACATTGCGTCAGGCGGGGGAAGCGCGCCACATTCTTATTGGAGCTGCCGCTGCATCCGCTCATCTGGCCGAGACGGACTACGCGAACATTCTCGGATCGGAGTTCAGCCAGTTGCAGGCGGAGAACGAAATGAAGTTCGGTGTTATCCATCCGCGTCCCGATACCGATCCTCAGCCCTACGATTTCCGTGGGGCCGATACTCTGGTCGCCTTCGCTCAGGCACATAATATGGTCGTGCGTGGTCATACTCTCGTCTGGCACAACCAGGTGTCGGCGTGGATCACAAAAGGGAGATACTCGTCTCCCCATCTCGCCAATATCCTGCGAGATCACATCAACACGGTCATGGCGCATTACGGTTCGAAGGTTTATGCCTGGGATGTCGTCAACGAGGCCTTCAACGACGACGGCACAATGCGTCATACCATCTGGTATGACCAGCCGGGCATTGGGCCGGGATCGGGAACCGAATATATCGAGCAATCTCTGCGCTGGGCCCGCACCGCAGACCCGAACGCCAAGCTTTTCTACAACGACTATGACGCGGAAGAAATCAACAAAAAATCGGACGCCATCTATGCCATGGCCAAGGATTTCAAGAAACGTGGCGTGCCACTCGACGGCATCGGCTTCCAAACGCACATCACTTTGCAGTTTGACGATCCGGAAAAGCTTGCGTCGTATGCGCGGAACCTGCAAAGGTTCGCCGATCTCGGTTTCGATCTTCACATCACAGAATTGGATATCCGACTCAGTGACTCAAGTCCAGCTTCGTTCAACGCGCAGGCAAAGCTCTACGGCGAAATCGCCAACCTGTGTGTGCAACAACTCCGTTGCAAACTACTCCAAACCTGGGGATTCACCGACAAGCATTCCTGGATTCCTTCGTTTTACAAAGGGCAGGGCTGGGCATTGCCCTGGGACGACGAGTATCGAAAGAAACCCGCATATGCGGCCATGCACAACGCACTGGCGAAGTAAGTCAGTGAAGTAAATCAACCGGTTCAGCGCTAACGCACGGTAGTTTCACCTGTACCTGGCAGCCGCCTCTTCCGTTCCTATTGAAAAGCTCAATCGAGCCGCCATGCATTTCGGCAATCTGGCGCGAGAGCGCCAACCCTATTCCGCTGCCCGCCGGTTTGGTCGTATAAAACGGTACGAATGCGTTTCCTGGATTCAACAGGCCGGGTCCGTTATCGTCAATCGTTAAAACAACACTCTCATCTTCGATCACCCACTTCAGCGTTACCTGCGGTTTTCGAACTTTGGCTCCATTCGCGAACTGCGGTTCGTCGTTAAGGGAACCCGATTCGAGAGCCGCCTCCACCGCATTGCGCAGGAGATTGATCAACATTTGCTCGATCTGGTCAGCATCGACCATCAGCGACACGGACGGTCCGCCGGAGATCGTCGCCGCGAGCCTGGTTTCGAGAAAAGCAACCCGCTCTACGAGGGGGAGCAGCGCAACCTTCTTGAGGACGGGAGATGGCATCTGCGCCAGTTGCCGATAGGCTTGAAGAAACCGGTTGAGAGACGCGCTGCGAGCTTCGATGATAGCGAGACCGCGCTCGAAGTCTCGACGCTGTTCGGGATCGAGTTCGGTTTCCGCGAGGCGGCTGCCCAGGCTCCCTGCGATCGATTTGATCGGGGTCAAGGAGTTGTTGAGCTCGTGTCCAAGAACTCGGATCAGCCGTTGCCACGCACTGCGTTCTTCTTCGCGCAGCGCCCGGCTCACGTCGGACAAGACAATCAGAGTGTGCGGCACGCCTTTTTCCCGGAACTTGCTTTGCCGCACCAACCACCGCGCGTTCGAACTGTTGGCCGGCAATGCCACCAGTGATTCGTTCGCCGCGCTTAGGCAATCGGCCAGGCCGATCTCATCGGCGGTGCGTCCCAACAGGCGAGCAGCGGCTTGCTGCAGGAGTCTTTCGCCTGCGGGATTTACCAGTTGAAGCACGCGGTTGGGATCAAATGCGAATAACGGAGCATCAATTTCTTCCACAACTCGCCGCAGCAGTGCAGTAGCTTCGATCGCGCGGATTCGCCGATCGGCGAGCAGGTCGGCCAGCGCGTTGACTTCCAGCGATAGCTCGCCCAGCACGTCATCCATGGTCGCGCCGCGCGCGCGAAAGGAATAGTCTTCCTCGCGCAGGGCTGCCACGACATTGGCTAATGTCTGGAGCGGCCTTACAGTTTGCTCGTGTAATGCCAGCGCCAACAGCCACCAGACAAACAGATCGATCAGCGAAAGCGCCACTTTCGATTCAGTAGACCAAGGCTGCAACCAAAGTAGAATGCCGCCAAGCACGATTCCCGGCAAAGCAACAAGAAGTGAGTAGAAGCTGACGCGATGTTCATAAAGAAGGCGGGCGCGCTTGCGAGGACCCTTCCGTGTTTTTTCTTTTTCGCTAGCCTGCGGGCTAGAGGCCATACTTCTCCATGCGGCGGTACAGCGCACCCCGGCTTAAACCCAAAGCTTCGGCCGCCTGGCTTATATTCCCCTGAAATCGTTGCAGCGCTTTTCGAACCAGGAGAGCTTCGACGGCCTCCAGGCTAAGCTCTTCCAAGTTCTGAGCCTGTGGACGTTGCATATTCAGCGCGAGATCCGCCGGTTGAATCTCCCGCCCGCGGCACATCAGAACCGCGCGTTCCAATGTGTGTTCAAGTTCGCGAACGTTGCCCGGCCATGAATACTGCGTCATGACTTGCAGTGCCGAACTGTCGAACCCATCGATTTCGCGGCGATAACGAGTAGCATAGCGCCGGAGAAAATGGACTGCTAGCGTCGGAATATCTTCGCGCCGCTCCCGCAGCGGCGGCACACGGATCTCAACCGTATTGAGGCGGAAAAGCAAGTCTTCACGAAACTGGCCTGAGGAACACGCCGCCTGAAGATCGGTATTAGTGGCCGAGATCACGCGCACATCGATCTTCCGCGACCGCGAGGATCCAAGCCGCTCGATCTCGCCCGATTCCAGAACGCGCAGCAATTTCGCCTGCTGCCGCATGGGCACATTTCCGATCTCATCCAGAAAGATCGTGCCGCCGTCGGCGAGTTCGAAGCGCCCGATGCGATCGGTTCGCGCGTCTGTAAACGCCCCCTTTACGTGACCGAAGAGTTCGCTTTCGAATATTCCTTCCGCCAACCCACCCGTGTTCACAGCAACCATCGGGCGGGCAGCGCGCGACGAGAGAGCGTGCAGCGTTTGCGCGACAACCTCTTTACCGCTGCCATGCTCGCCCGTAATTAGGACATTGGCGTCGGACGGGCCGACTCGCGCCAGGGACTCCAGCACAGGCTGCATGGAAACCGCAGAGGCGATAAATTCCGGCCGTCCCTGCACCTGGAGAAGCCGGTTCTCCGCCGCCAGCCTCTCGGCGCGTTGCAGGGCGCGATGCAGTTCGATTTGCGTGCGCAAGATGGCCAGCAGCCGTTCGTTCTCCCAGGGCTTGGTTATAAAGTCCCGCGCGCCGCGGCGCATCGCTTCCACTGCCAGTTCCACATTTCCCCATGCGGTCATTACGATGACTGGAACCGTGCTGTCGAGCGCAACGATTTCCGAAAGCAGATCGAGGCCTTCCTGGCCGGAAGTTGTATCGCGCGTGTAGTTGAGATCGATCAGAAGCGCATCGTAAAATTCCGATGCCAGTGCCGCCCTCACCTCGGCGGGAGATTTGGCGCCGTCCACCGCATAGCCCTGGGGATGAAGCAGCAGTTGCAGAGCTTCGATAATGTGCTGTTGATCGTCAGCCGCCAGAATGCGCGCCGCGCGGTTCTCGTTTGGATGGGAAGGCGCCAGCGAGCGGAGACCTTGCGGCTTGGCCGAAGTCGGCATGGCTTATGGAGAGGAAGCGGAAACTGTCCCGCTGATGGCATCCTGTATCAGCACTCCATTATGTTCCAGAGTACTGCCGGTCGCACGATCTAGTTCAACTTTTGCTTTTTCGTAAATCGTCATGGCTGTAACCAGGTCAAGTTCCGCGACCGCAAGATCGCGCTGAGCGGTCATCGTCTGAAAAGTCGATCCCGCCCCCAATGTTTGCTCTTTCTGCATGATTTCGAAAGTGCGTTGCGCCAGATCTCGGGCTTTGCGGGCGGCGACGACCCGCGCCGCGGTCTGTTCCAGCGCATATTGGGCGTTTCGCGCCTCGATGCGAATCTGTTTTCTCAATTGCTCCCTGCGCAGTTCGGCCTGGCGGTACTCGAGTTCAGAGCGATACTGGTCGGCTTTGGCGACGCGATTCCGGATGGGAATGTTGAGATTCAATCCAATGTAGTAGTCAGGATTCGCATTATTGAATGTATTTTCCAGCGCACCAGAAAAGTCTGTTGGAACACTGGACGAGTTAGGCACCCCGGCAATGTTGTAGATAGGATTCAGCGGCCCGCCCAGGCCCGACCCACCATAGAATCCGATTAAAGAGACCGACGGCAGCAGCGCGTTTCTCGCTGCCTTGCGGCTGATCTGGCGGTTGACTAGATCGACGTCAGATTCCTCGAGTTCCGGGCGATCATGCAGCGCTTGCGCGATAAGAGACTGAATATCTTGATTGGCGGGGGATTCCGTCGATTCCAGGCGATCTGTGGGAATCACCGGCAGGGTTTCCAGCACTGGATCATCCAGGCTCTTGGTTAGTGCGTTCTTGATGAGAGATTCCTGCAATTGCAGCGTGGTGCGTGCGACGGTCAAATCCTGATCGCGTTTTGAGACTTCGGCTTCGGCGCGCATTACATCCATCTCAGGAATGCTTTCCAACTTCAGCTGTTTCTGAGCGTTGTCAAACGCTTGCTGCGCGAATGCCAGGGATTGTTCACTTACTTGTGCCTGTCGATATGCATTTACCAGATCCCAATAAATATTCTCGATCTGCGTGACCGTAGTGATCACCTGATCTTTGAAGGCAATATCGGAAATCTTCTTATCATTCTTGGCAATCCGGAGATAGCGGAGATTAGGACCGAACCCGAAGCCGGCCAACAACTGCTGCTGGAACGAAAACCGAAACATGGAATTCAAGGTTGGAGATAGATTGAAGAACGGACTGTTCGTGGTCTGCCGGCTGTTATTGAACTCCGCCGAAACGGTCGTGCCCGTAGCAAAAGACTGGGAATAGCCAATGTTGGCTTGCCCGGTATTCAACTGGAGTGAGGGTGTGCCGTAAATTTGCAGGTTGGCCAGAGGAGTCGTTTGATGCTCCGCGCCCACCGCGCCGACAATCGCTGGATCGTAGGATGCGACCGCAGTACCGGTGCCCAAAGTGGATTGCACCAAACCGGACGCTCCGGCGCCCGCGCCGCCCGCGCCGCCGGTTGTACCTCCCGCGCCCGCGCCAGGAGCGCCTGCGCCATAACCGCCGACTCCTCCGCCGGGAGTACCCTGCACCACACCGGTGTTAACACCGCGAAAAATTCCTCCAGCCTGCGTGCGGAGAATATCTGTATTTGCGATTGGCAGGTTGTAGCGGGCGATGGCCAGATCAAGATTGTTCTGCAGAGCAAGTCTGATCGCGTCTTTCAGCGAGACGTACAGTTTGCCGTCGCGAATCAACTGCGTCAGCAAAGGAGAATTCGTGAGCTGAGGCTCAGGCACTTCGCTGGGCGAGTATGCGCTTATAGGATTGCGCGACTTCGGCATCTCGAAGGAAACCGCCGCATTCGTCTGCGCCAAAGCCGTTGCCGCGAAACTGATGAGCAGGAACGCCACTACGAGGCGAGCCATTTTTTTTGTGTGTGAACTGTAATTCATTGCTTCACCGCCTCATACGGCTGAAACTCTGGATTTGCCGTATCGCCCACCAGCCAGCCATCACGCATCTGGATGGTGCGCGAGCCATAAGCCGCATTGGCCTCCGAGTGAGTGACCTGCACAATAGTTGTTCCCTGTTGATTGAGTTGTCGAAAAAGTTCCATGATCTCCCTGGCTTGGTCGGAGTGCAGATTGCCGGTGGGCTCATCGGCCAGCAGAATCGGGGGCTTGTGAATCACCGCTCGCGCGACACCTACTAATTGCTGCTGTCCGCCGGAAAGCTGGCTGGGAAATAAATCCTTCTTGGCGACAATCTGGAAACGATCCAAAGTGTCGGCTACGAGACTCTGCCGCCGGGCACGCGGAATGTCTTTATACGAAAGCGGAAGATCGATATTTTCTTGCACCGTCAGGTCGTCAAGCAGGTGATAGCTCTGGAAGACCATTCCGACGTTGAGTTTGGCAAGCTCGGCACGCTGCTTGCGCTTCATGTCATGTACAGCTTGCTCGCGAAACCAGTACTCGCCCTGCCACTGGTCGTCGAGAAGCGCAAGCACGTTCAGGAGCGAAGACTTCCCTGCTCCGGACGGCCCCATGACCGTAATGAATTCGCCCTCGCGAATATCGAGATTTACGCGGCGTAACACCCAAGTCTGGCCGGCGCCGGTCTTATAACTGCGATCGATATTTTTCAGTTGGATCATGATGGTTTTGTCGATTCCTATTCAGACTTTGTTATTCGTAGCGCAACGCTGCCATAGGGTCGATCCTGGCTGCGCGCTGTGCGGGGATAAATCCGGCCACCGCTGCAACAGTTCCCAGCAGCACAACAACTGCGATCAGCGAGAGTAAGTCTGTGCTCTTCAATCCAAACAGGAAGCTCCGCAGAACGCGGGCGCTGGCCAGCGACGCAGGAATCCCCACGATGATCCCGATGGCCACCAGAAGCATGGCCTCGCGCAGCACCAATTGCAGAACGTCGCCGCGTTGCGCGCCCAGCGCCATACGCATGCCGATTTCCCGGGTGCGCCCGGCAACGGTATACGACATCACTCCGTAGAGGCCAACACACGCAAGCAGCAAAGCCAGCCCCGCGAAAAATGCCGAGAGTTTAGCCAAAGCAATCTCGCTTCCCGCGCTGTTGGTAACCAGATGGTCGAGCGGTTCGATGAATGAGATGGGCAAATGCGGATCGGTGGCCTTGATCTGCGCGAGCACATTCGTGACGGCCGCGGAAGGTACGCCGCTGACTTGCGCTTCGACAACAATTTGAACAGGATCGGGCGTCTGCTGAAAGGACAGATAAAACCGGGCCGACACGTTTTCGCGAATGCCGCTGCCGTGGTCCTTGGCGTCGCGAGAGATGCCGACGATGGTAATCGGCTTGTCGAGCCAATCCGGGTCGTCGATCCGGAACTGGCGTCCGATAGGGTTCTGTCCAGCAAAGAATCGCTTGACCATTGCCTGGTTCACGACGGCTACGCGGGTCGATGTACTCGAATCCTGCGCCTTGATGCCTCGGCCTTCAAGTATGGGGATACCCACGATCCCGAAGTAATCCGCACCAACGTAGTCTTCCAGTGCACTGCGATCGCGAGCGCTGCCGCCCTGGAAGCCGGGCACAAGAATAGCGTCACCCGATTCGCTGCCGGCAAACAGTCCGTTGGATGAATACGTAACCGCTCGTACTCCGGGCGCCGCTGCAAGACGAGTGACAAGTTCTTGTGCGAGCCGCTTCATCTGGTCGTTGCCGTACCCCGCGCCGGTAGGATCGAGCCGCGCGATTACCAGATGTTCGCGATCGTAGCCAAAATCCTGAGTCATCAATTTTTGCAGGCTGCGCACCAGCAAGAAAGCTGCAAACAACACCAACAGCGAGAGTGCAACTTGTCCCGCAATCAAGCCTTTCCCCCATACGAATCGGGCACCTGGCCCGGGAGTGGCACGCATCGTGTCTTTGAGGCCGGGCGAAACTCGCACCTTGACTGTTTGCAGAGCGGGCATCAGACCGAAAGCCATCCCCGTGATTAGAGATATCGCAATCGTGAACGCGAGCACGCGCCAGTCGGGTGATACGGGAAGGCTTGTATCGGATCCGAACATTCCAACCAGGAGCCGTACACCCCAGATTGCCAACAACGAACCGGTGGCGCCGCCCAGCAGGCCTAACAAACAGCTCTCCGTAAGAAGCTGTTGCAACAAGCGCCGGCGGTTCGCGCCGACAGCAAGGCGAATGGCGATTTCCCGGCTACGCGTCGAGGCGCGTGCGAGCAGCAAGTTGGCTACGTTCACGCAGGCAATCAGAAGCACCAGACCAACAATTCCCATCAGAAGAAGCAGGGGAGTTCGATAATCGCCGCGTAAGTCTGAAATCCCGCCTCCACCGGCAGATACGTTTATGTGGGCATCATGAACCGCACTCCGGTCGTCGGATGAAAGCGCCGCGCCGTAATCTGATTTCAGTGACCGCTGGAACACCAGGTTCATGTCGGCTTCAGCCTGAGCCGGAGTCATATTGGGCTTCAGTCGCCCAATCAACGACAGCCAGGAAGTATTTCCCGTGTTACGCCAGTGACGGCCGCGAACGATCTGCGGCTGCATGCTCAAAGGAACAAATAGAGCCATGCGCTCGCCAACCACATCTCCATCAAATCCGGCGGGTGCTATTCCGACCACAGTGAAGGGATACCCATTGAGGCGAATGTCACGGCCGACAATCGATGGAGAGAGCGCGAACTTACGCTGCCAATATTCAAACCCGAGCACAATGACTGGGTTCGCGTTTTCAGCCGTATCGTCGGCATCGGAGAATAAACGGCCAGCCGCCGGTTCGAGGCCAAGGACGCTGAAATAATTTCCACTTACCATGCGTCCGGTAATTTTTTCATCGGGAAATTGCCCCTGGCCAGCATCCACCTCGAGGTGATGATCGGTCGCGGCCGCACACAAACCGCTGAAAACCGAGTTCCGGTCACGGAGTTCCTTGTAGAGTGGATACGAAAAAACATCGAGGCGTGGGGTTCCGTTCGAACGCTGGCTGGCGCGATTCGCGTCGCCCACAACCACCAGTTGCTGCGGCTCTTTCACGGGCATCATTTTGAGCAGAAGCCCGTTGACCACCGTGAAGATTCCGGTGTTTGCGCCGATGCCAAGGGCCAGCGTGACCACAGCAACCAAGGTAAACCCGGGATTCTTTCGCAGTTGGCGCAGCGCGTAACGGAAATCCTGAATCAGTCCATGCATAAGTCCCTCTTCATTCGTAGCGTAACGCCACCATGGGGTCGACCTTCGCGGCCCGGAGCGCTGGGATACACGCGGCGACAATACCCGCGATCGCGATCACCGCGCAGACCAGCGCTAGGACAACTGGATTGCGCGAGCCCGTGCCATAGAGCATGTCTTTCAAAACCGACGCGAACATCAGCGAAGCTGCGATGCCAATTGCAATTCCCGCACCCAGCAAAATAGCCGCGTCGCGCAACACCATCGAGAGCACTTCGGCGCGTTGCGCTCCCAGAGCCATGCGAACGCCAATTTCGCGCGTACGCCGCGAAACCGAATAGGTCATCACTCCATAGAGGCCGACAACCGTCAGCGCTATGGCGATCCCCGCGAAAGTGCTCAGCAGCGTGGTGGCGAATCGGGGCTGCGAAAGTTCACTGAACATCAATTCGTTCATCGTGCGGACCTGGGTGACCGGAATGTCTTTGTCCATCCCAGAAACGATGCGTTGTACGCTCGCCGCGAGACTCGTTGGATCAAGCGATGTGCGGACAACGGAATACAAACAGCACCAGGTATTCAGTTGGTCGGTCGGAAGATACATCGCAGGAGGCATTTCACGGTCGGTCGCTCCAAGCCTGGTATCACCCACCACGCCAACAATTTCACGCCAAGGCGGACCGCTTGGCGATCCGTTGCCGGCGCCCGGTTTAAGTTTCTTGCCCAGCACGTTCTCTCCGGGAAAAAACTTCTCCGCGAACGTTCGATTCACGATCATCACCTGCGGAGATTTCATATCATCCCGGTCGGAAAAATCACGGCCTGCGACGAAGGGAATTTGCATGGTGCTGAAGTATTGCGGCGTGACCGGCGTGAGGTTCGCACTGGGTTGCTGTGATTCCGGAACCGGGTGTTCAGGATCTTCGAACGTAATCACCGCCCTATCGTTGGTCATGGGCAAGATCATCGTGCCGCCCGCAGATGGCACTCCCGGCAGCGCGCGGAGTTTCTCGAAGTACTCGCGATAGAACTGGGGACGCGTGTCTTTATAGTGAGCGTCCGGAGTTTCAAAGAACATCGTCGTGAGATGGTAGGGATTAAATCCTTCGCTGGTGTGCAACAAATTTGCGAAGCTGGTGATCAGTAAAGCAGCGCCAGCAGTAAGCACAAGACCGAGCGCCACCTGCCCTACGATCAACGACGATCGGAGCCAATCGCGACCAAAGATTTCGGCTCTGCCGCCCTCTTTCAAAGTCGAGACGAGATCTGTTCGCGATGCCGCGATGGCAGGGACAATGCCAAAAATCAATCCTGCGGCGAACGATACAAGAACCGCGAAGAACAGCACACGCAGATCGACGCCTGCGTCGGCCGCACGCGGCACGCTGTCTCCGATGAGCGAGAGTATGGCCGGAGTGGAAACGAATGCCAGGCCGCAGCCAACCAGCCCGCCAACCGCGCTCAGCATCACGCTCTCGGCGAGCAACTGGCGCACGATGCGCTTTCTCCCCGCGCCCAAAGCCGACCTCACCGCAATTTCGCGCTGCCGCTCCCTCATCCGTGCCAGCAGCAGGTTGGCGATGTTGCCACAAGCAATCAGCAGCACCAGGGCGACCGCGCCCAGCACGATGAGCAGAGCGGTGCGCGCATCACCGATCAATGCCGCAACTTCCGTTTGCACTTTGGCCGAATCATGCCGCGTATTCGTGATCGGGTACTGTTTTGCCAAATTGACTGCAATCGTTAGCAGATCCTGATCCGCTTGCGCGACGGTAACGCCCGGCTTCAGTCTTCCAAACGCGTTTAAGAAGTGTGAGCCGCGCTCCTCAGTTACCGGCTTTGGATCGGAGGGGTCGCGGTCCACGGCAAGGGTGGTCCAAATACTGTTGCGGGGCTTGTTGACTGGGAAGCGAAACGAAGCGGGCATAACACCAATGACGGTATAGAGATCTCCGCTCAGGCGGACAGAGCGACCGATGATCGCGGGATCCGCGCCGAATTGAGATGCCCATAACGCGTGGCTGATCAAAACCACTCGCGTGCCGGATTTTTCTTCATCGGGCACGAATCCGCGCCCGAGTTCAGGACGAATTCCCAGCGCCGGCAGCAAGTCCCAGGAGACGACTTCCGTGTCCACCTCGACAGGCCGATCCAGCCCCGTCAACGTAAACTGGTTGTCGTGATACGAAACCAGGTGTTCGAGTGTGCGATTCTGAGAGCGCCAGTCAAAGAAGTCTGGATAACAAATCGCGATGGATCGCCCCGCGCGATGCGTGTCGGTAGACTTTGCTTCGATCAGCCGCTGCGGATGATAGTAAGGCAGCGGACGCAACATCACCGCATCGATGACGCTGAACACGGCGGTGTTCGCACCGATGCCCAGGGCCAGCGTGACGACCGCGACCGCAGTGAAGCCGGGATTTTTGCGCAGTTGCCGCAACGCGTAACGGAAATCCTGTATCAATCCACTCATCATTTGCCTCATCATTCGTAGCGCAACGCCACCAATGGATCGACCTTCGTCGCGCGATACGCCGGAATAAGACTGGCCAGGAGCGCGACGGCGGCCAACAGCAGCGCAACGGCCAGAAAGGTAACCGGATCGGCCGGCCTCACTCTGTAAATCATGCTCGACAGTACTCGCCCCAGGGCAAGCGCGCCAACCATTCCGAGAGCTACTCCGATCAAGGTTGGCTTCATGCCTTCGAACACAACCGCGCGCAACACATCGCCAACCCGGGCGCCCAGAGCCAGGCGGATTCCGATTTCGCGTACGCTGCGCCTTACGCTATACGAGAGCACGCTGTAAATTCCCACCGCCGCCAGCAACAAGGCGAGTCCCGCGAACGCGCCTAGTAACAGCATGTTGAATCGTTGTTGCGATAAAGAGTTCGAGACCAGATCATCCATCGCGAAAATATCGCGTAACGGAATTTCGCGATCCACCTCATGCACGGCGTTGGACACGGCGGAGATCATACCGGTAGGACTAGAGGTTGAACGCACCACAAGCGTCATGGGAAACGAACCCCATCCACCAGCCGATGAAACCTGGTCCAACGAAGAATAAAGAGTCGCATTGGGACGCGTCTGGTCCAGGCCGTCGAGTTTGACGTCTCCGACAACTCCAACCACCTCGCGGACTGCATCGGGGGAAAATGTCAGCGTGAGCCGTTTGCCAAGCGGGTCTTCGCCCGGCCAGAACTGACGCGCCATGGATTCGCTGATTAAAACCGCCGCCGGCCGGCCAGCGACGTCGCTGTCGTTAAAATCGCGGCCGCGCACGATCGGTATACGCATTACGCTCATATAACCCGCACTGATGAGGCGCACGTCAACTTCCGGTTGCTCCGACATGGGTACAGGTGGGCGGCCCTCGATGGCAACAGGCTGATGTGAACCTTGATTGTCCAGCGGGATGTCGTCAATCACGCCCGCGGATTCGACTCCAGGCAGAGTTCGCGCACGTTCGAGCACGCGCTCGAAAAAGCTGATCTGCTGGGCGGGCGTGGAAAACTTCGCTCGGGAAACCATGGCGGTCATGGTCAGAACGCCGCGAGAATCAAAGCCGGGATTCACGGCCCGGAGTCTCTGAAAACTGCGAATCATCAGCCCCGCACCGATGAGCAGCATGAGTGAAAGAGCGACTTCCGACACGACCAGAATGCTGCGCGTGCGATGTCCGCTCGAGTCCGCATCGGTTCGGCCTAGTCCCTGTTTGAGCGCCTCATTGACATCACGCCGCGTCAAGCGCCAAGCCGGCAGGACTCCCGCAACAATTCCGGTAACGACAGAGATGGCGGCGGTGAAGACGAGAACCTGAGAGTCCAGCCCAATATCAATCGAGTGCGGCAACTTGTCCGCCAGAAAGGCCACAATCAGCCGAACCGCAAAATGAGCGTAGGCCAGGCCGAGCGCTCCCCCCGCGAGGGCGAGAAGTACAGTCTCAGTAAGAATCTGTCGCAGCACGCGGGCCGAAGTTGCGCCCAGCGCCGCGCGAATCGCGATTTCTTTCTGCCGGCTGAAAGTCTTCGCCAAAGCCAGATTGGCCACGTTCACGCACGCAATAAGAAGAATGAACGCCACAGCTCCAAGCAACACCAGCAGCGCCGGCCGCACATCGGCGACCAGATCGTCATGCAGCGGCACTACCACCGCGCCCCATCCTTTATCATCCTCGGGATAGGCTTGCTGCAGCCGGGCGGAGATTGTGTTCATCTCCGCCTGCGCCTGCTTTAGTTGAACTCCGGGCTTGAGACGCGCGACGACCATGTAGTGGTGCTCGCCACGAACGGAGCGTTCCTGATCCGTCCACGCCATGGGCGTCCACATCTGGGCAAGGTCGGGAAAACGGAAGGTCGGGGGCATGACGCCAGCCACGAGATAACTGGAACCATCCAGGTTAATGTTGTGGCCCACAATGTCGGGATTCGCGCCGAAGTGCTCCTGCCAAAAACGATGGCTCAGAACCACAACGTGGGAACGGCCGGGCTGATTCTCATCCGGAGAGAGCACTCGACCCAGCATTGGCTGAACGCCCAGCGTTGCGAAGAAATCAGAGGACACGGTGATGGCATCCACCTGTTCCGGCTTGTCGCCACCGGTTAGATCAAAGTTACGGTAGCTGAGGATCGCCATGCGCTCGAACACCTGGTTCTGCTTTTCCCAGTCCAAATAATTCGCCGCAGAGACTGCAAACGTGGTCATTCCCGGGAAGCTCTTTGGCGGAGGAACATGCCAGACCCGCACCAACTGGTTGGCATCCTTGAAGCCCAGCGGCCGCAGAAGCACTCCATTCACCACGCTGAAAATTGCCGTGTTCATGCCAATCCCAAGCGCCAGCGTAATCACCGCAACCGCGGTGAAGCCGGGGCTCTTACGTAGTTGGCGCAACGCGTACCGGAAATCCTGCATTAATCCGCTCATAAATTAGTCCAATCACTCGTACAGGATCAGAATCGCCGTGCAGGCGAATCCTGGCTCTTGCGCAACTGGCGGAGTGCGTAACACAATCTTGAAACAATCCAGTCATCGTTCCGGTTCTCTTAATCGTGCCTCAGCGCCACCATGGGATCGGCATTTGCCGCGCGTCGGGCAGGGACGTAGCACGCAGCCAGCGCGACCAAAGTCAGTAATACTGAAACTCCAATAAAAGTAACTGGATCAGTAGCTCGCACTTCGTAAAGTTGACTGGCGATAAGCCTAGTAAGACCGAGCGCGGCAACGAGTCCCACGACCACTCCGATTCCCGCGAGTTTTCCGCCGCCGCCCAGAATCAGTCGCAAGATATCTCGCCGTTGTGCTCCGAGCGCCATCCGGATGCCGATCTCATGACCGCGTTGGCCTACAACATAGGAAATGACGCCGTAAATTCCCACGCTTGCCAACACGAGCGCCAGCGTCGCAAAGATCGCCAGCAGGATCATCGAAAATCGGCGCGATGCTATGGAATCGGAAATAAGAGAGTCCATCGTTTGCGCGCCGTAGATGATTTGCTGATTGCTCATCTGAGCGCTGGCATAACGGACAGCATCGAGTAGCCCAGCTGTACCGCCTCCAGCGCGGACAATCACTGCTGATCCCGACGGGGCCATGGCAATAAAATCGTCCGGCATCTGCGCGCACGGGATATAGAGGTCAGAGCGGAGCGACTGCTGATCGTCGGCATCCAAGCCCCACTGCTTGACGTGCCCTACGACGCCAACGATCTCCGCGAGTTGATTCGATGAGTTCAAATTGATTCGCTTACCAATTGGGTTTTGGTTCGGAAAATATTTCTGGGCAAAGACGTCATCGATCACGACGACGGACGGCGAGTGCGCGTTGTCCTGGGCAGTAAAGAACCGGCCACGCAGCAGCGGAATGCCCATAGCTTTCAGATAGTCCGGTTCGACGATGTAGTCGATGGCCCACTTCATATCGTTCTGGTTTGCGGGCTTTGGCTGCCCGTCGAGCCAGAACAGTTGCTCATCATCTCCGCTCAGCGGAATCGCGCCCCAAGTTTGCGAGACAGCCTGCACACCCGGGACAGCGGCCATCTTGTCGTCAAATTCGCGAAACGCGGTGCGAATCGCATCCGGTTTTGCGCCCATCATCGAGGGCGGAAGCGAAAATCCAAACGTAAGTACGTTATGCGGATTGAAACCGGGATCGACGCTCCACAGCTTGGCCAGACTGCGGATAGTCAGCCCCGCACCGGTCAGGAGCACGAGCGCCAACGCCATCTCGACCACCACGAATACGTTCTGCGTGCGGTGGCGAGTACCGCTTGCGCCTCGCCCGCCCTGCTTGAGAGTTTCATGCAGGTCAGGCTGAGAAGTTTTCAATGCGGGCGTAAGACCGAAAAGAATTCCCGCGAGCAGAGAGATACCGGCGGTGAAAATCAGCACGTGAGTATCAAGTCCGACTTGCTCGGCGCGAGGCAGAGCCGCGGGCAGTACGCCAAGCGCCGCACGTGTCCCCCATGCCGCAAGGAGCAAGCCCAGGCTCCCGCCGGCCAGTGCGAGCAGAATGCTTTCGGTCAGCAACTGGCGAACTACGCGTGCGTAGGTTGCGCCCAAGGCTGCGCGAACCGCGAATTCGCGCGTCCGGCTCGTCGAGCGCGCCAGCAACAGATTGGCGACATTCACACATGCAATCAAAAGCACAAAGCCGACCGCCGCCAGAAGCACCAGCAGCAGCGGCCGGACATCACCGACCATCTGCGCCTTGAGCGGCGTAATCTTTGCGGTGATGCCTTTGTCCGCGTCCGGAAAAGCTTTCGCGAGGTTGCTGGTGACGCCCGCCATATCGGCCCGCGCCTGTTCGATGGTCACGCCGGACTTGAGCCGACCGATGCCATGAAATCCGAGCCCGGCGCCGCGCTGCAGAAGCAGCGGATTGCTCCATTGCCCGATTGGGGCATATACCTGAGCTTCGCGGAAACCGGGAATGACGAGGTGGAAGTTTGCGGGAATTACTCCGACGATGGTGTAGTCTCTCGCGTCGAGAGTAATGTTTTTACCCAAAACGTCGAGCGCCGAACTGAACTTGCGCTGCCACAACCCTTCACTAATAAGCGCGACCGGGCCCGCGCCGACCGGCTCCTCATCCTGTGTAAAGGTGCGGCCGATCATCGGCTTCACGCCGAGCACGCGAAAGAAATCCGAGGAGACAAACTCGCCGGTGACTTGTTCGGCATCGCCGATGTCGGTCAAACTGAAGGCATAGCCGCGGGCAAGGGCCACAGAAGAAAACGTGCGGTTGTCTTTCTGCCAATCGCGAAAGTTCGCATAGGAAACCGATCCACCTTCAAAGTTCGGCTTGTTCTCGTGCAGCGTCACCAGTTCGTCTGGTTGAGAGAAAGGCAGCGGGCTCAGCAAAACTCCGTTGATTATCGAGAACAGAGCCGTGTTGGCTCCGATGCCGAGCGCCAGTGTCACGAGGGCCACAGCCGTAAAACCGCGACTCTTCATCAGCATGCGAAAGCCGTAGCGCACATCCTGAAATAGAGTCTCCATATCCAAATCCCAAACCTATTCGTAGCGCAGCGCCTCCAGGGGATCGACCCTCGTCGCCCAGCGCGCTGGTATGTAGGCTGCCACCGCCGACACTGCCGCTAATAGAAGAGTCAACAGGACAAAGACCGCAGTGTCGATCCGAATCAAACCAAACAGCAGGCTCGATAGCGCGCGTGTTAGTGCCAGCGAAATGCAAACTCCGATCGCGAGACCCGCAATTGCCATTCGAGTTGCGGATGTAACCACCAACCTGAGAACGTCAATCCGGCGCGCCCCCATCGCCATGCGTACTCCGATCTCATGAGTACGCTGGGCCACCGAGTAGGCCATGACCGCGAAGATTCCCGCCGCAGCCAAAGTCAGCGCGATGATCCCAAAGGCCATCATCATGAGCGCGGAAGATTCCACGCCGCTTAGATTGTCGGAGATCACCTGCTCCAAACTCCGCACGTCGTAAGCGGGCACATCGGCATCGATCCTTCTCATTTGCGTGAGCACTGCGGCTGCCAAGCTCGACAGATCGCCCGATGTGCGCACCACTAAAGCTGACGAAGGTTCCGGAGACTGCGCGAACGATACATAGGTCGTCGGATCCGCGCTGGGAGCAAATGCCGAAGACCTGATGTCGCCCGTAACTCCCACAACTTCCCGCTCCGGTTCTGCCTTTTCGCGGGGACCGAGCCTCACGTGCTTGCCGATGGGATCCTGGCCCGGCCAGTTGTCGCGCGCCATGCGTTCGCTGACAACGACAACCGGCGGCGCATCTGGACCGTCCGCGGCGGAGAGAAAACGACCCTTCAGTAGAGGCACGCGCAAGGCGGAGAAAAGATCCGGCGTGGCGACCTGTAGCAATGTATATGGAGTTTCTCCGGCAGTACCGGTAAGCCGGCCTTCCGCGCGGTATTCCGCCCAAGTGGAGTTCCAACTCGATGGCAGGCTGCTCAAACAGGCCACCGCCTCAACTCCAGGCAGCGCCCGCAACGCGCGAATGACGCGATCGTAGTAGCTGACGACCTGGTCTTTCTTCGAATACTTCTCTTCCGGCAAGCTCACGCGGAAGGTCAACACCTGAGTACGATCGAAGCCCATTTCCATGGTGAGGAAGCTGCGAAAACCCTTCACCATGAGTCCCGCTCCCACCAGCAGCACCAACGCCAGCGCGATTTCAGAAACAACCAGGACAGTTCGGAGGCGTCCGGCGCCCGCACTGGCGCTGGCCGAGCGCGTATTTTCTTTCAATGTGTTGCCCAGTTCGGAGCGCGAAAAGCGCAGAGCGGGCGCAAGTCCAGCCAGCACTCCGGTTAACAGAGCAACTGCCAAAGTGAACCAGAGCACATGGGAATCTACGTCAAGATGCGCCAGTCCCGGCACATGCGCCACAATGAACGGCGGAAGACCGCGCCGAATAAGACCCATACCCCAACCCGAAAGAACAACCCCGCCAGCCGCACCAGCAATCGCCAGCAACGTGCTCTCGACCAGCAACTGCCGGACAAGCTGCCACCGGGTCGCGCCCAGTCCCATGCGAACCGCCATTTCTTTCTGCCGGCTTGAAACCCTTGCCAATTGCAGGTTCGCTACATTGACGCAAGCCAGCAGCAGAACAAAAATCGCAGCGCCCATCAGGACCATTACAAACTGGCGCGTTCCGTTCGTAGCGTCCTCCGCCAGTTGCACTACTCTTACGCTGTGATCCGCGTTCGTGTTGGGAAATTGTTGAGCGAGACGATTGGCGATGGTTTGCAAGTCAGCGGCGGCGTCGGCCACGGAAACATTTTTCTTCAACCGCCCCAGCACCTTCAAATAGTGATTGGCGCGATCTCCGCCCACGGCAGAGGTTAAGTCGAGCGGAGTCCAAATATCGGCACCCGCGGGAAAATCCAGATCCCGGCCGCCGACTCCGACCACGGTGTACTTCTGACCATTCAGCAATAAGTTCTTCCCTATAACTCCGGCGTCGCCACCCAGGTGTCTTTGCCAAAAGCCGTGACTGATGACCACTACCGGATTAATTCCATGCTGAAAATCAACGGCTCCAATCGGCCGGCCAAACCGCGGAGAAACTCCCAGCAGCGCGAAAAAGTCGGGCGTGACCTGGTAGCCCTCAACTCGCTCGGCGACTCCATCGCCCGTGAGATTGGCGTCCCATCCGTGAACCGCGGCCAAGTGTTCGAAGGATTTGCTCTGTTCGGTCCAGTCGCGAAAGTTAGCCGGGGCCGCACCGGAGCTAGTGACATTTTGCTTGGGAACGGTTTCCCAAATGGCAACGACGTGATCGAGATCCGGAATCGCAAATGGCCGGAGAATCAAAGCATTCACATTGCTGAAGACTGACGTGTTGGCGCCGATGCCGAGAGCAAGCGTAATGATCGCAAGAACCGTGAATCCGGGGTTCTTGCGCAACATACGCAGCCCGTAAACGAAATCCTGAAAGAGTCGGTTCATAAATCCCTTGTCACTCGTACCGCAATGCCACGATCGGATCGATCTTGGCGGCACGCCGCGCCGGCAGCAGTGCGGAAGCAATCGCCACCAGCAGGATCAATAGCGTCGCCAGACAGAGCGTCAGCGGATCGCTGCTGGAAATGCCAAACAACTGGCTCCGGACAGCTATTCCTAGCAACAGCGATGCCGGTAATGCCACCGCGATGGCAATTCCTGTCAACCAAAGCACTTCGACCAAAACCACGCGCACCACCGACGCCCGGCTTGCGCCCAGAGCCATGCGAATACCGATCTCTGAAGTTCTTTGTGCGGTCGAATAAGCCAACACGCCATACAAACCGATGGCGGCCATAAGAGCCGCCAGCACTCCGAAGCTTTCCGCCAGAAGCGACACCACACGTTCGGCAGTCAGGTTGTCGTCAATTTGTTCGTCCATGGTGCGGAAAGTATCGAGCACCAACTTGGAATCCAGCGCCTGCATGGCCCCGCGAATCGTCGACTCCGCGCTTTCCGGAGTCTGCCAGGTGCGCGCGTAAAAAGTCATCGCGCCAAAATCTTTGGCTTGCAAGTAAGGAGTGAAGACCGCGCGCTTGACCTCGGCGCGAACTCCGCGGTGCTTTGCATCCTTGACGACGCCGACGATTTCGATATCGGGTTTCACGTTTCCGCCGCCTTCAGCGAGATAGTGCCCCAACGTGTGCGGCGCATCGCCGAAGAAGTGACGGGCGAAGCTCTCATTGACGACCGCAACCTTTTGCGTCTCCGCGCGATCCGCGTCGCTAAACTCGCGGCCTGCCAGCAACGGCATTTCCATGCTGGAAAAATAGCCAGGGCTGACATACGGTTTCTCCACGTCCATATCCTCGTCTTCCCTTGCCGTATATCCCGCGAGAGTAATGTTGCCGCTATAGCCGTCATTCGCGAGTTCCGAGTCGTTGGTTCCAGCCACGGAACGCACTCCCGGCAACGATGCAAGAGCGCGCAACACCCGCCCGCTGACCTCTGCATTCTGTGTGGACGGATACCCGGCGAGAGATGGATCGATGTTGAAGGTCACCAGATGATCGGTGGCGAATCCAACATCCAGCGACTTGAGATTGTGCAGAGTGCGCGTGAAGAGGCCTGCGCCCACCAGCAGCAAGAGACTCAATCCAACTTGCACGCCCACCGCAATGCGGCGAAAGCGCAATGGCCCACCCCCGGCGACCATTCGTTGCTGGAGCGCCGGCGCGAGATTCGGCCGCCAGAACTGCACCGCCGGCGCCAGGCTGAAAAGCAAACTTGCGCCCACTGCCAGCGCAAAATTGAAAAGAAGAATTCTTAAGTCAACGTGCGATGAGAACGGCAACTCCATCCCGCTGCCGCCCCAGATCATTTTGATCAGCACAGCGGAAATCTGCGGCGCGAGAATAATTCCCAAGATTCCGCCCGCCAATCCCAGCAATAGTCCTTCCACCAACAACTGTTGAATTACCCGCTTCCGCTTTGCTCCCAGCGCATACCGCACTGACATTTCGCGCAGGCGCCCCGCGGCCCGAACTAACAGCAGGCTGCCCACATTGGCGCAAGCCATCAAGGCGACCAGTCCCACCATCGCCATCACGATGATCAAAGGCGTTTGCACATCGCTGCGCAGTGGAGAAAATCCTCTTGCGCCGTCGAGCAATGAGAGGTGAGACTTGGCCACGAAGTTCTCGCGGAAGTTGTCCGTCCGATGCTGCATCTGTTTCAGTTCGTCACTGCGAATCGCATACCATAGCGGACTGATCCCCGCCTCCGCCTGCTCGCGCCTGAAGCCTGGTTTCAGCCGGGCAACGATGTTGAGCCAACTCGAACGCCGGTCTTCGAGATCATCCGACCCTGGCATGACCTGCGATTTCATCATCATCGGCGTGAACAGGTCGGGAGTGTCACCCATCACCACGCTATGAAAACCTTTTTGCGCGACACCTATTACCGTGAAGGGATGGCCATTCACAAAAATGGTTTGGTTGATAACGCTATGGTCTCCGCCAAAGCGCCGCTGCCAATAATCGAAGCTCATCACAGTCACAGGATTGGCATTGGCGACCACATCATCGGAAGCGACCAATAGACGTCCCAGCGCAGGCTGGACTCCCAGCACGTCGAAGTAATTTCCAGAGACTAATTCCGTGGCGACGAGTTCCGGCTGGTTGTGCCACTGAACACCGGCTTGCGTCCAGTCCGTGGCGATGAGGCCGCTGAATACAGAATTGCGGTCGCGAAGGTCGCGATACATCGGATAAGAGAAATAAAATTTTCCATCGGAACGCGAACTGAGATGGCCTGTATTGCTGCCGGAATATCGCAGCAGCACTAGGCGATCCGGCTCCTTCACTGGCAGGCCGCGCAACAGGGCTTGATCTAGCAATTGGAAGATGGCCGTGTTCGCGCCGATGCCCAGCGCCAGGGTGATTACAGCGACCGCGGTAAAGCCGGGGCTCTTGCGCAACTGCCGCAAGGCGTAGCGAAGGTCTTGAATCAAACCGATCACGCCGATACTTCCGCCATCAGCTTTTTCAGCTCTTCTTCCGCGACGACTTTGCCGTCGAACAAATGGACTTCCCGTTGTGCATGCTTGGCGAAGCGGGGATCGTGCGTCACCATGCAGATGGTTGCTCCCTCGCGATGAAGGTTCTGCAGCAACTCCATCACGGCTTCGCCGTTTCGAGAATCAAGGTTTCCAGTCGGTTCGTCAGCCAGCAGAATCGAAGGCTTCCCGCCCAGCGCACGCGCCACAGCGACGCGTTGCTGCTGACCACCCGACAGTTGCGACGGATAGTGCCGGACCCGATGCGCCATGCCAACCCTCTCCAGAGCCTCCATCACTCGCGGCTTGCGATCCGCCGACGGCATTTTTTGACGGTAGGTAAGAGGCAGTTCCACGTTCTCGTAAACCGTCAGATCGCCAATTAAATTGAAACTCTGGAAAATGAATCCAATCTCCTGGTTGCGGATGCGCGACCGTTCCGCGAAATCGAGATTCTCCACTGCTTTCCCATTCAACATGTAGCGCCCGGCAGTTGGCGTATCGAGCAGTCCGATGATCGACAGCAATGTGGACTTGCCGCAGCCCGACGGTCCCGACATCGCGACGTATTCTCCTTTTTTCACCGACAGGTGAATACCGGAGAGAGCGTGCGTTTCGATCTCATCGGTATAGAAGACCTTCGTCATGTCCTGAATCTGTATGAGTGGCTGTCCTGCTTCCGTCATGGTGACTTCCTCTCCATTTGAGTTCACTGCGAATCGAGCTCTTCTACTCCAACCGGACGCGATCGGTTTTGTCCCAACGCGACATGTCGGACAAGATCACCGTTTCTCCTTCGCGCAAGCCTTCAATCACCTGAATCGAATTTACAGAAGCTCGCCCAACTTTTACTGGCACGCGCAAAGCTCCCTGCCCGTCCGGATCGAGCTTGAACAAGCTGATTGTGCTGTTCTCCTGCCCGAATGCCGGGCGACCCACATAGAGGACATTGTCCATCCGCTCCAGATCGATGGTTCCGTCCACGCTCAAATCAGGCCGGGCGCCCTTCGGCAACTCTCCAGTGAGTTTGACGTCGACCGTCACCGTTCCATTTTGTACTCCCGGATCCACCCGCATCACGGTGCCGGCAGCCACCCCGTTGTGCGTATCGATGGAAGCCGGTTCTCCAATCTGCACGTCGCGCGCTTGCGTCTCGGCCACTTTCAGCGTCGCCATCAGGTGATCGGGTTCCACTACTTTCGCCAGCATGACCCCCGGGAGAACATGCTGCCCGACTTGAAGCGGCAGGTCCACCAGCACGCCATCGATTCCCGCTCGAACTTTCAAAGCCTCCAGTTGTTCTTGTTTGAGCCGTGCTAAGGTTCGCATCTCATCAACTTTGGCTTGCTCTTGCGCCATCTGCGATTCGATCGCCCTCTGATTGGCGGTCAGCCGTTGGTTTTCCAGGTCATTTCTAGTGGTAAGTTCGTCCGCTTTGCCCTTCGAAGTTTTGTAAGCCAGGCCCGAGATCACGCCAAGCTGGTAAAGCGCCTGGTCCGTATCCGACTGCCGTTGCGCCTGCGCATGATCTGCATGGACAGTTGCGGCACCCGCCTTCTGGTTCATCAGGTCGCTGTCCAGCTTCATCCGCAAACTCTGGTATTCCGCTTCGGCGGCTTTGAATTGAAGCTCCGCGTCGACTGCGGCTTGCTCCGTCTGGGGATTGCTCATTTCGAGCAGAATCGTGCTCGCCTTCACTTGCGAGCCTGGCAGCATGAGGATACGAACCACGGTCGCCTCAGTCTCCGCAGGAATTTGGCGCACCGATTCCTGAGTAGGCACCAACGATCCCAACCCGCGCACCTGCCGCAGCATGGGGCCGCGCTTCACAGTATCGGTCCACACGGTTCCACGTTCGACCGTGGGCGCCGCAGGCTTCAGGCGCATGACTCCAAATGAGACTGCGGCTAAACCTATAATTACTGCCGTGATAATAATCGCCTGACGACGACGTTTCTGTGTTTTGAATTCGGGCCGAGCGATATCCATTCGTTTGTAGACCGGCAACTCAGCTTCCATCTTCTACAAATCGCTAAGTGCTCAGAAACACTGCCAGATAATGCCGACGACCGGTAAAGAAACAAATGCTTCTTTATCCTGAATTGGACGTTGGTGTCCGAGAATGGACAGCACTCATGCTCTCGTTCCACTGTCTCGCAGAAAGTCTGTGCGCTAAATTTTGGAATCGTGATTTGGCAGGCGCCGAATGCCGGGGCCGCGAACATGCTGGGGAAGTCTGCGATGTGGAAGATTGGAGCAGCGTGGAGGTAGATCCCGCCTTCGGTGTAGCGCATCCAGTAGTTGAAGTTGTGAACATCGGCAAGGATATTGCCATGCGTCACCATGACGCCTTTTGGCTGGCCCGTCGTGCCGCTCGTGTAGATAAGGCCTAAGACCGCCTCGGGGTCGTAGAAGATATTCGGAACTGGGTCGCTGCTAATTGGAAGAGGTTGCTTGTCGATTACATGTTGCCATTTCAACTGTGCTCCGGGGACGGCGAGTGAGGAATGGCGGATGATCCCATGCGGACGGGCATCTTCGAGCACTCCGTCGATCTCCTTGGCCGAAAGGCGGGTGTTCAGCGGAACGGTGATCACGCCGAGCATGCTGCACGCATAGATTAGTTCGATGTAGTCAGGCCCGTTCGGCAGCAATAGAGCCAGGCGGTCTCCCACTCCAAAACCGTGGCTCGTGAGCGTCGCTGCTGTGCCCTCAACGCGACTGTGGAGTTCGCGAAAGGTCAACAATCGACCGTCACGAGCAAGCGCGGTTCGGCCGGGATAGAATCGCAACGCCCGGCCGAGAGAGTGAACGTAAATCATCTTCTGTCCTCATTTTCTGCCCTCCGCGTCACGCCTGAGGGAAACAGATTAATCCGCGGCAGCGTTTGCCCCAGCTTGTGCGGCTTTTTCCCCTTTCGATCGGGTCGCAAGCAATTCGAGCAGCATACTGTCACGCTCCCGTTCGAGTTCTGCGATTGAACGGCCGTTAGCCTCATTCAATACGCCGTTGACAATGGTTTGCTTCACCTCGGGACTGAATTCAGTAATCGTGCCGAGATCTTTCCACCATGTGGCGACGGGACCGGACAGGTGTTCCATGAAGTGTTGAATCCCACCTTCGCCGCCTCCGAGATGGAACAGCGTGTGGGGCCCCATCAAACCCCAACGTAATCCCGGCCCCCAGCACACCGCGGCGTCGGAATCGGCGACATCCAAAACGCCTTGTTCGATGAGGTACACAACTTCACGGTAGAGAGCAGCCTGAAGCCGGTTCGCAACATGGCCAACCACTTCCTTGCGCACGTGGATCGGCCTTTTACCAATTGAGGTATAAAAGGCGATGGCTCGCTCAACAGTTTCCGGGGACGTTTTCGCGCCAGCGACGACCTCGACCAGTGGGACCATGTGAGGAGGATTAAACGGGTGGCCGATCACACACCGCTCCGGATACTTGCAGGCCGATTGCATCACGCTCATCGTCAGACCGGATGAACTCGAAGCGATGATGGAATCCTTCGGCGCGGCGGCATCCATGTCAGCAAATAATTTAACTTTGAGGTCCTTGCGCTCAGGTCCGTTTTCCTGAATTAGATCAGCGTTGGAAACGGCTTCCTTCATGTCGAGCGTGAACCGCAAATGATCGCGTGAGCCGCTGGGTGAAATCCCAAGCGCCGTCAAGTCCTTCCACGCCGCATCGATGTATCGCCGCAGATTCGCTTCGGCGTTTGGCGCCGGATCTGTGGCGACAACGTTAAGGCCGCGCGCCAGATATAGAGCAGCCCAGCTCGCGCCAATGACTCCCGTCCCAACAATCGCCATGTTTCGAATTTCTCGGCTCTTTGTCTGTGCCATTTGATCCTCCAATAAGTTCCATTCAATTCAATCGTTATTTTCTGCGAGGCTCTTGCTCCGAGACTCTTAACTTGCTCGGAGTGCCTCTCCCACGTTTTTGTCTGGTTGTGCACCCGGGATCACACCGCTAATACGCAGGCCGTCGATTTCGTCATCTCCAAAACCGAGCTCTTTTAGGACCTCATCGTTGTGCTCGCCGATTCGCGGCGCGCGCCTGGCAGGCACTTTCGATACACCATGCACTTGAATAGGGCTGTTGATGGTCGAGGTCAGTTTCTCGCCGGCTCCTTCGAGCGGAACGACGATGTCATTCGCTCGCAATTGCGGATCATTCACGACTTCCTGCGGCTCACGCACGGCACCGAAGGGGACGTGAACGCCGTTGAAGACTTCATACCAGTGCGACATTGGCGCGAACCAAAGATCTCATCGAGCATTGCCGTCAGTTGCGGCCGGTTCTGCGCCAGCTTGGCAGGATCCGAGAATCGCGGATCGGTGAGGATATCTTCACGACCCATTGCTTTCAGAACCGCAGGTACCTTGTCGGGAGTGGCAACAAGAACGAACCAGGTGCCATCGGAAGAGCGATACGTGTTCAAAGCCGCATTCGCGGGATGTGTTCGATCGTGCAGCCCATAGAAACTCGCACCACATAGAGCGGCCTGGACAAAGACGCTGGCCGACCAGACACCCGCTGCGAGGAGCGAAGTCGAAACGTAGGATCCTTTACCGGTGCGTTCGCGACGATAAAGCGCGGTTGTAATCGCGGCATAAATGCAGACCGCAGTTGCGTTGTCACCACTACCTGCCACTGGCCAGGTCGGCGGCTCTCCGGCATCGCGCATCATGAATAACAATCCGCTTCGCGCCCAGTAGGCCGTGAGATCGAATCCCGGAAGATTTGCGTCCGGACCGTTCTCGCCGAAGCCGGTGAGATCGGCATAGATCAGACGCGGGTTCCACCGCGCGACATCCTCATATTCGAGCTTCAATTTCTTGCGCGCGGAATGCGGTGTGTTGACAATGAACACGTCGGCCCACTTGGCTAACCGCTCGAGAACCTGCTGCGCGCTCGCAGCTTTCAGATTGAGCGCAACGCCACGCTTGTTTCGATTCGCCAATTGAAACGGATAAGGCTCTTCCGAATGCGGCTGAGGCGGAATCTTCTGCCCCTTTCTCCATAGCTCCCCTTCAGGCGGTTCGACTTTGACGACGTCCGCGCCGAAATCAGACAAGATTGTTGCAGCGCCCGGCCCGGCAATGAAGCTAGACAGATCAACGACCTTCAATCCGGAAAATATGTTGCCTTCTGTCATTTCTATCTCCTTCTTCACGAGTACCACCTAAGACAGCGTCATTTGAAACTTCGAAGTGGCGCGCAACGTTCTACTTTCCCTGAAATTTCGGTGCGCGTTTCTCGAGGAATGCCGACGTACCTTCTTTCTTGTCGTCGGTCGAGGCGCAGACTGCGAAGAGCGAGGCTTCGATGAGGAGGCCTTCGGCTACGCTTGTTTCCAGGCCTTTGTTGACCGCCTCAAGCGAGTACTTCACGCTAAGGGGTGCGTTCCCAGTGATCTTCTTCAACACAGTTTCAGCACGCTCGATGACGTGCGTGTCCGGCACTACTTCGTCCACCAGGCCAATGCGATAAGCCTCAGCCGCATCGATGATGTCGCCGGAGAGGATGAGTTTCAGTGCTCGGCCTCTTCCGACCAGACGAGGCATACGCTGCGTGCCTCCATAGCCAGGCATGACTCCAAGCTTTACTTCCGGCTGGCCGAATTTCGCGCTCTCGGCAGCGATTCTGAGAGTGCACGCCATCGCCAGTTCGCACCCACCACCCAGGGCAAAGCCGTTGACTGCGGCGATAACCGGCTTGCCAGGTTCTCGATAAGGTCGGTTAATGCCTGCCCTCGACGAGTCGCCTGTTCTGCTTCTATAGCTGTGTTGTTGGCGATCTCCGCGATGTCCGCGCCCGCAGCAAATGCTTTCTCACCGGCGCCCGTGAGGATGACTCCACGGACGTCTGAATCGTCACGCGCGTCCTCGAAGGCCGCTCGCAGTTCATTGATCGTCGCCTTGTTCAGCGCGTTCATCACCTTGGGCCGGCTCAGTGTCACATACGCAATCGGACCTTTCTTGTCGTAGACGACGTTGTCGAGTTTTAGAGCAGAAGCTAGCGAGCTCATTCCCTTCTCCTTATTATCGTAAAAGTATTAATCGTAAAAGTATTAATCGTAAAAGTGGATGGTGCGTCGTCATTGCGCGGCAGGAACCTCAGCGTAGACGATGCCGGTCAAGTTTCCTTCCGCTGCCAGCAGCGTCTTCTTGTTAGACCCGTCGAGATTTGCGCTATAAACGGATCCACCCAGATCGGTCAAGAACATGCGTCCGCCTTTCAGATCCAAGGCGATACCGATTCCTTCCATCAAATGGTCGAAAATAATCACCGGTTCTTTCTTGCCATTTCCCTGAGCCGGATCCATGGACGCCCGATTCACCGTGTTACCGCGCGGTGGATCGCCGCGGTCCGTCCAATAGATCGTCCGGTTGCCGAGATCTAGTTCGAGGGTCGATGGGTTCGGGCAGATTCTCGTACAGAATTTCGATATCTTTGCGGGTTATTGGAGTCTGGCCCTTGGGGATTTCGAGATTGGCGCGAAAGATGCGTCCCTCGCCGGCATTGTCCGAACCTTTCTGAGTCCAATAAAGTTTCCCACCTTCGACGTCGAGCGCAATTCCCACGCACCATTTCTTGATTTCCTTTCCAGGACGCGCGTCGCCTTCGCTCGTATCGAGAAGCGTTTCGATGTCGGAGCCATCCAGGTTCGTCCGCATGATCCGCATGCCCTCGCGATCACACCAGTAAAGCTTCCGGTTCTTCTCATCGAGTTGCAATTGCTTGGGAGTGAAGGTGCCGCCCGGAGGAACAATGTGGGTAAGGTTTTTTCCATCAAAATCCGCACGCTCGATGGAACCGTCGTTGGCGATGGGATTGCCCATGTTCGTCCAGTAGAGGTGACCTGCCCTGGAGTCCACGACGATGCCGTCCGGAAGTCGCCGTCCCTCGCTCACAATGACCTTCACATCGGAACCGTCAGGGTTCGCGGAAAACACCTGGCCACTGCTCGCACTGAGAAAGAACAAGCGGGCCGTCGTGGCTTTTGCCACTGGTTTGCTGATTGTTGATTTGGCGGTCTTGACAGCCATAAGTTTCCTTCGCTCCTTTATTTCTTCAGTTTTTGGCAGACAGGTTGAATAAGAACCGCAGTTCACTTCCATTCCGCTAGAC
>Ga0209006_10000156_pt1 | contig 73293 bp, 68 predicted proteins | sample JacPin_JW_Ref_O2_FD_188567 | JGI IMG/M metagenome (GOLD analysis project Ga0209006, IMG submission 188567) | Forest soil microbial communities from Algoma, Ontario, Canada - Jack Pine, Ontario site 1_JW_Ref_O2 (SPAdes) (version 2) | ecosystem: Environmental > Terrestrial > Soil > Boreal... | reverse complement strand
CCCCGGCCCTCCCCCACAAGGGGGGAGGGGGTTCGGCGCGCCGATGTCTTCGACGACTCGAACCGGACAGCCGTGGCCTTGTGCCGGGCATCCCAAGGCGAATGCGTAGCATTCGTCCGCACGCCCAACGGCCATCGAGAACTTCAAGAGTTGCTCGCGGCAGCGCCGCGTGGATGGCCGGGACAAGCCCGGCCATGACGTCGAACGGTGGCGCAAAGCCTAATTGCATTTCCGATTCCACAACATTTCGTTGTCCTCGACAGACGCACTCGCAGCGCCGCCGCACCCTCGCTCATTCCGCTAATGCTTGCCGTCTCCCCTCGGCGGCTTGCCTTCCGGTTTTGGCGGCGGTTTGCTATCCGGCAGCCGCACGCCAAGATTGCTGAGGTCGCTGAGATTGTTCGGCGACATCCCCACTTCCTTCAGCAAATTGTCGACGAATGGAATCTGCGCGCGATAGCGCATCGCGGCATTGACCACGCTCTCGGCGAGATTGCCCGGCTTGCCGTCCCCGCCGGGAACCGAGACATCGCCGCCGCCCGGGCCGCCCGATGATTGACCATTGCTGAAGCCCGGCAGGCCGTCGACCTGGAGAATGCGGATCGACTCGATCCTCTCCATCGGCCGCACGCTTTCGCGGATGATCGCGGGCAGGTTCTCGAACAATCTCTTGTTCAGCGCCGTGCGCCGCGACGCGTCGGAGCGCAGGTTCTCGGCCTCGTTGAGCTTGCGCTGGCCCTCCGCATCGACATCGTAGCGGAATCGCGCCGCCCCCGCCGCGGCCTTCTCCGCTTCGGCGTGGTCGATCGCCACCGCCTTTTCCGCCGCCGCCATCGTCGTGACCTTGATGGCGTTGCGCTCGGCCTGCTGCGAGGCGTCGATGAGATCGATGAGCTTGCGCCGCTCGGCGATCTGGCGCTCGCGCGCCGAGGTGACGTTTTCCTGCGCCTCGACCATCCGCCCGCGCGCCGCCTCTGCCGCCGCCTGGGCTTCCGATTGCGCCTTTGACTTCTCGGCGACAGCAATCATCCGCTCCTGCTCTTCAAGTTCGTGCGAGCGCCGACGCTGAATCTCAAGCCGCTCGATCTCCTGGCCCTGCAGAATCTTCTCCGATTCGACGGCAAGTTCGAGCTTGATGCGGGTCCGCTCGACCGCCTCCTTCGCCTCAAGCCGCCCAGCCTCGATCTCGCGCTCGCGCCCCGCCTTTTCAAGCTCGACTTCGGCGCGCTGCTGGGCGCGCTGCATCTCGACCTCGCGCTCCTGCTCGAGGCGCGCATATTCGCTCTCCTTCTGGATCGTCAGCACGCGCAGCTCGGCTTCCAGATTCTTGGCGCGGATGGCGACCATCGCCTCCTGCTCGAACTCGTTGCGCTGCTTCTTGCGCGTCTCGACTTCCTCGGCGAGTCGCGTCCTGTTCTCCGCTTCGTTGACGGAGACCGCATTGGCGCGGTTCTGTTCTTCCATCTCGACAGCGCGGCGGCTTTGGATCTCGAGCCGCTCGGTTTCCTGGCCGCGCTGGATATTCTCGGCGTCGATCGCCAGTTCGTGCCTGATCCGCGCCTTGTCGATGGCTTCCTTCGAACGGATCTGAGCCTCCTCGATGTCGCGCTCGCGGTCGGCCTTTTCAAGCGCCACTTCAGCGCGCTGCTGGGCGCGCCGAACTGCGATTTCGCGCTCCTGTTCGAGCCGCGCATATTCGCTTTCCCTGTCGATCGTCAAAGCGAGCTTCTCAGCCTCGAGGTTTTTGGCGCGGATGGCGATGATCGTGTCCTGCTCGATATCGTTTCGCTTCTTTTTCCGCGTCTCGATCTCCTCCGTCAGCCGCGTCATGCCCTCGGCGTCGAACGCGTTCGACGGGTTGAAGAGCTTCATGTCGGTCTGATCGAGGTTGGTCAGCGAGGCCGCCTCGAGTTCGAGGCCGTTCGCGGTGAGGGACTCGGCCACCAGGGTCTTTACCGCCCGGATGTAATCGCTGCGATGTTCGTGAATTTCCTCCATCGTCATCGTCGCGGCGACGGCGCCCATCGCGTCGACGAAACGGCCCTGCACGAGATCCCTGAGGCTTTCCGGATCAAGCGTGCGGTCGCCGAGGGTGCGCGCGGCGGTCGCCACTGATTCCGCCGTTGGAATGACGCGGACGAAAAACTCGACAATCACCTCGACGCGCATGCGGTTGCGGGTGATCAAGGATTTCTCGCCCGCCCGGCGCACTTCGATGCGCAGCGTGTTCATGCTGACTTCGGTCACGTCATGCACGATCGGCAGCACAAGAGCGCCGCCGCCCATGACCACCCTCTCGCCGCCAAAGCCGGTGCGCACGAACGACAGGTTTTTGGAGGAATGGCGATAGAGCCAATGCAGGAGATAGACGATGATGGCGATCACGATCGTCGCCAATATGATAATGGCAATAATGTCCGCGCCGTTCATGTCACCGTCCTCCGCCAAATTTCAGCGCCCGCGGGTCTTCGCATTGCCCTCGACGGACTAACTTGATGCGCGCCGCCGGCTTGGCGAGCGCGGCCTGCTTCATGACCCTTGCATGCGTCTGGCGGTTCATCGGGAACGCGCCGAATCTGTCATCGCCGTCGCCAGGATCGCCAGAACGAACGCGATCTGGTTGACGAGATCGGCGAGATTGTAGATGACCATTAATTTCGCGACATCGGCGCCGCTGCCAAGGCGCACGACGAGATAGCAGAGCGGATAGAGCGCCCAACCGATCGTCACGATCAGCCGCAGCCAGAAAAAGCCGACCTGAACGGCTCTGCTGGCGGCGCTGGCGTTGACTTCGCTCAACCTGCCGAAGAAGACCTCGCCGAGAATGTAGAGCCAGAGCACGAGCCCGATCAGGAATCCGAGCGTCGGATACATCAAGTCTGATTCGCCCATATAGCGCGCCAGCACCATCGCCACCGAAGCGATCAGCAGGCGCCAGAACAGCCCGGCGGGAACCGCCGCGACCGACCCGATAAAGAAATAGAGACAGAGGACCTGGATCGGAACCGCGACCAGCCAGTCGACATAGCGATAGACGACAGGCATCTGCTGCGCGACCAGCCACACCGGCGTCGCTACGAAATAATGCATGGTCGCGACAAGCGCGACGAGGGTGGCGAGCGCGACCGACAATTTCCAGCGCGGCGAGACCCAGGCGCCGCCCATGATCAGCAGCACGGTCGTCGCCGTCATGGCGGCGGCGAGAAGCAGAAACGAACCGCTGGCGACGTCGGCGGGTTGGATCGACGCGGGATTCATCAGAACAAGTCTCCACAAACGGATTTCATGGGCGCTCTCTCATATCTGCGTTCGGATGTGGGGCGAGCGCGCATAAAGCGCGACCATGGGGAGAATGAGCAGGCCGTAGATGAACTGCTGCCACTCGAATTTCAGCCCGATGCCGACGAGGAAAGAGGTCAGCACCTGAAGAACGAGCACGCCGATCACGGTGAATCCATAGCCGCCCTGGCCGCCAAGCAGCGACGTGCCGCCGATCACCACCGCCGCCAGCGTGGTGAAAAGATAGGGGTCGCCGACGCCGATGAAGCCGCCGCCGCTCCATCCCAGCAACAGCGATCCGGTGAGCGCGGAGGCGCAGCCGCTGATGGTGAAGGCGCCGATCCAGTAGCGGCGCTCTGAAATGGAGATACGCTGCGCCGAAGTGCGGTTGCCGCCCAGCGCGTAGATGTAGCGGCCATAAACCGAATTCTTCATGCCGAAGATCAGCACGATCGCCACCGCGATCCAGATGAAAATCACTGGCGGCACATTGAGCCCGAACGTGCTGCCGTTCATCGCGGCGAGGTTCTTCAGCCAGCCCGGCACTTCGCCGAACACATTGCCGGCATAGGCGGTGCCGATGCTGGTGAGGATCTGGGTGCCGCCGGAAATGGCGAAGCCGATGCCGAGCGTCACGATCAGCGCCTGCGCCTGCAGGCGAAAACTCAACAGGCCGTTGACGAAGCCGATCGCGCCCCCGAGCAGCAGAATGATGATGACGGCGATCGGCGAGGGAATGCCGAGGCTCATCAGATAGAGCAGGCCGACATTCGAAGAGCCGATGATATAGGGAATCGAAAGATCAAGGCCGCCAAGCAATGCGACCAGCGTCTGGCCGACGCTGGCGAGGCCGAGAAACGAGGCGAAGACCAGCATCGACTTGAAATTCGCGCCGGACAGGAAGCCGTCGATATGCAGTGAGGCGACGACGAAGAGGACGCCGAGCACCATCAGGCCGATGAAGGCGCTGCGATTGTCGACGAAGGCGCGACTGACGAGCGCGGTGACGACAAGCGCCGCGCAGAGCACCAACCCGGTGATGAGATTCACCAGCGTGAAAAAGCCGCTCAGCGTCAACGACAAAATGATGAAGCCGCCGATGATGATCAACAGACCGCCGAGCACGCCCCTGTTCTGCACGACGAACCGCCGGATCGCCGTTCGCGCGGAGACCGCGCCGCCGGCGCGCGCCGCCGCGCTCCGCGAGACGATCTCGGCCATCAGGCGAACGAGGAACGCATTCCAGATCCACAGCACCAGCGCAATGGTCGCCGCTGTGTAGAAAATCACCTGTTGCGCCGGCAGCCCCTGCCAGAAGCCAAGGCCGGCTCCGATCGCGGCGACGACAGCCGCGATCGCCAGCCCCAGCCAGCGCAACAGCGCCGCGCCCGGCGTCGCGAGGTTGGCATCGAGCGAATGATCGACCATGGCGCCTCCGTCTTTCAATTGCCGGCCTTCGACACGAGCGCCGCCGAGTCGATCAGCAGCCACGCTCCGACGACCAGCATGACTGCCAGCGCGGCGTAGATCAGCGGCGTCATCGCGCGCTTGCCGGCCTGCCAGACGAGCAGCCGAAGGATGACGACGATGGCGACAAGCGTGATCGCCAATTGCGCGACGCCGGTGGCGAAGGGCGAGCGAACCAGGCTCGGGCTCTTCTCGGCCTGTTCGAAAATCAGACCCTCGCCCTCGCCATTGTCGACGATCGCGTTGCCCGCTCCAGCGGGGGCGGCGTTCTGTTGCGGGTTCGGCGCCGAGGCGTCCGAGACGGGCGCTGCGCCCGAGGACAGATGCTGAAGGCCGGAATAGTCGAAAGTCGCGTGCAGCGCGACGCCGGTGAACAACAGGCCGAGCACCACGAACAGCAGCAACGGCGAGATGCGCCGAAGCCAATGCTGGATGCGCGGCAGCACGACCGTCAACAGCAGAGACAGAACGAGGATCGTCCCATAGGCGAGATCGGTGACGAAGCCTTGCACGTCGGCGAAATTGAATGTCGCCAGAACGTAGCCAATGAGAAAGAGGTTCAGCGCGCCCAGCAGCGAGCCGATCACGGTGGCCCGCCCGCCGGCGAGGCTGGTGCCGCCCAGCACCAGCGCGGTGACGGATATAAGCGTGTAAGTGGTGCCCTGCGTCGGATCGCCCGAGCTGATCAGCGCGGTGAAGGCGAGCGCGGCGAGCCCGGCGAACAGACCGGCGACAACATGGGCGCCAAGGCGCACGACGCTGATCCGGACCCCGCTCGTATAGGCGGCGCGTTCGTCCGACCCCATCAAGCGGATATGGCCGAAGAAGGGTGTGGTCGAGAATAAAAGCCATCCCGCCGTCGCCAGGGCGACGATAAAAAGCACCGGGGTGAGGATCGAGGTGCCGGCCCCCCAGGACGACATCCAATCCGGGGCGGCGCCGCCCGGCCGCGGCAGGATGACGAGATTGATCCCCGACAGCGCCAGGAACCCGCTCAGCGAGACGATGATCGGCTGCACCCGCACGACGATGATGATGAGCCCGAGGACGAATTGATAGGCGACGCCGGCGGCGAGCGCGTAGGCGAAGACAGCGATCGGCGAGGCGATGATTCCAGCCGCCGTGAGCTGGATCAGCGTGACGTTGATGAAACCGATCAGCGGGCCGATCGACAGATCGACCGTCGCCCGCCCGGCAAGAGCGGTCGCCATCAACGCATAGGTCGAAAGTATCAGAGGGGCGACGACAATCTCCGCGCTGCCGATACCGGAACTCGACATCAGGTTCGGGCTTCTAAGGACGGCGACGATCAGCAGGCCGAAAAACAGCAGAATCGGGACGAGCAGAAATGTGTTGAACGAGCCCCCTCTCGACTCCGCGCGCGCTTCGCTCATGGCGTGTGACTGCTACTCCCCATCGGTCCGACGATCGGCTTCGTCGTCCTTCCCTCGAACGCCCGCCTTACCATCGTTTCGACGCGCCCCGCGTCGGCGCCTCCTCCCGGCTCTGCCGATATTCGACGCTTGCCGCGGGTCGCCGATCCCGGTCGTATTCGACAAGGCGGTCCAACACCGGCATCAGATATTTTTTGAAGACCTCCGGGTTTTCGCACATCGGGAAATGGCCGATGCCCTTCATGATGACGACTTCGGCATTGCGGATCTTATCGGCGGTCTGCTGGGTCATTTCCGGCGTGCAGGCGAAATCATAGACGCCGGTCATCATGACGATCGGCACGCGCCCCGAAATCTTGCGGCAGAGGTCGCGGAAATCGTGGTCGACGCTGTAGAAATGTAAATCGCCCTTGAAGATTCCCGGGCCGCCTTGCGCGTAATACCACCAGGTTTCCCAGCGATATTCTTCCGGGCTCTGCGGCGCCATCAGGCCAAACACCGCCGTCGCGCAGACTTCGCCGCCATGGATATGGGGATGGTGCAACGGATCGATCCACCAGCCCGGTGAATGATCGCAGGCCTCGATGGCGATCAGCGCGGTCAGGTCGTTCTCGTAGTTGAGCGCGAGGGGCAGGCAGATATTGCCGCCCATCGAACTGCCCATAATCACAGGCTTCTTGAGATCAAGCGCCTCGCAGAACGCCATGATGAATTCCGAATAGAACTTCGACGTCAGCGCGTATTCTTCTTCCTCCTTGTAGAAATTTTGGGGAGGAATGGATTTGCCATGGCGCGGCAGATCGAAGGCGATGACGCGAAAGTTCTTGGTGATGTCGGTATCACAGAGCTGATGGCGATATTCGCGCCCGTCGGTCCCCGCCGTATGCAGGCAGACGAGCGGAATGCCCTGGCCGTTCTCCTCGTAATAGGTTCGGTATTCCTTCCCGGCGTAGGGAACATAAACATAGCGTCCAATGATCGGATCGGTCTTCGCCATTTTCGACGGCCCCTTGGTGACGTTTTCAATTCGATTTTCAGGATGGCCGCATCTTCGCCAGCATCCAGGTCAGCGCGCGCAAATTCTGCCAGAAGACCTTGGTGTCGCCTTCGATCTTCAGCTTGCCGTGCAGCGGATGCGCCATCGCCCAGATGTCGTTGTACATCGGCGGCGGCACTGGCTCGACAAACTTGTTCCAGGAACTGGCCGGCGCGCGCAGCGCGAATTGCCATCCCATCATGTTCGCATTCAATTCATCGGCGACCATTTCGATTTTGCCGTTGCGAACCTTGATGTAGAAATCCTTGTCATCGACGCCGATGACGAAATTCGCGGTGAAGAACTTGCCGATCACCCGCAAGACTTTGTCTTCGTTTACTTTCTTCGCCCAACTGACGATCCAGTCGGTGTCGAGTTCGGTCAAGGTGGAATACCGTGTCATCCCTGCGGTCTTTCCTGCGATGTTACAGCGGTTCGAGAAATTCTTAGTTCGGCGCCGCGGCGCCGCGCGCGGGCCAATGCGTGATCGTCTCGAAACGGGGGCGGCTGCGCGGATGTGGCGGAGGTTTTCATCGCGCGCTTCCCTAAGCCGCGCTCGGCAGTGGCGTCGAAGCCGGTCCGTAGACGCCGACAAGCGTCGCCGTGGTGATGGTGGCGGGCAAAACCAGTCGCACGAATTCGACGTAGTCGGCGACGTCGGAAATATCGAGGCGATCGCTCTTCAATGCGTAGAGCGTGAAAATGTAGCGATGGGGGGCGTCCGGCGGCCAGGGTCCGCCATAGCCGCGGGCATAACCGGGGATGCGGAACGTCACGAAATCATTCGGCAGCTCCGATACGCCATCCGGCAACGCGCCGCCCGGGCTCGCGCCTTCCGGCAGGCCGGTCGCGCCGGCGGGAATGTTGAGGATCATCCAATGCGCGAAGGCGCGCGGGAAATTGAACTCAGGCGGCAGATCGGGGTCCGTCACCGCGAGGGCGAAGCTGCGCGCCCCTTGCGGCGCATTCTCCCATTCGAGCGGCGGCGAAACGCTATCCGCCTCGGCATACTGACCAGGGATGACCCCGCCCTCGGAGAAGGCGGGCGAGCGCAGGGTAAAAGGCTTCTCGGCGCGAGGCCCGAAGACGCCTTCCCAAGTCGAGACAGTATCGGGGAGTGGAGCGCGAACGGCGGCGGCGGCATTCTCGCGGGGCGATGTCTTCTCGGCGCGTTCAAACGAATGGCGCGGCGCTGTCTGGCCGAACATCGCCGCCAGGATACGGTCGGGAGCGATGGCCTCGCCGGCCAATTCTTCAAACAGCCCACCGTGGCGAAACACGAGGACGCGTGAGCAGAAGCCGACGAGCTCCTCGATCTCGCTCGACAAATAGACGACCGACCTACCGCCGGCGACGAAATCCTTCAGATGCGAATAGAGATCGGTCTTGGCGCCGATATCGACGCCGCGCGCGGGATCATTGAGGATCAGTATATTGGGACTGAGCGCGAAGGCGCGGCCGATCAGCACTTTCTGCTGGTTGCCGCCGCTCAGCGAAGTGATCTTGTCGCCGCGATCGCCCATGCGGATCGACAACTTTTCCCGTTCCCATTCAAACGAGCCCGACAGCGCGCTCCAGTCGATCACCGCCAGTTTCGCGCCGCGCGATTTCGAGCGGTAGAGCGGCAGCAGCATATTTTCGAATATGCTGAGATTGGCGAATATGCCTTCGCGCTTGCGATCGCCCGACAGATAGGAAACGCCATGGCTGACCGCATCCGCCAGGCTTTCGATGGCGGAAAAGCCGCCGTGCGGCGTGGCGACCATTGGTCCCGAGCCGCGCGACTTGTCGATGCCCGCGAGGATGCGGACAAATTCGCTCTGCCCCTGACCCTCCAAACCGGCGACGCCGACGATTTCGCCGCGATGCAGGCGAAATTCGAACTCGCGGCTGCGCGGCCAGATTTTCATTGCGTCGGCCTTCAGGACCACGCCCTCCGCGCGCATGTCGGGCGGCGCGCTCTTCGCCTTGGCCGGCCCCTCGCTGCGGCCGGCCATCAGCCCGAGCAGGTTCTTCTCGGTGATGTCGCCCTTCTCCAAAACGCCGACGTCGCGGCCGTCGCGCAGGACGGTGACGCGATCGCTGATGCGGGTCATTTCGGCGATGCGGTGGGTCACGATCAGCACCGCAGAGCCCTGATCCCGCAATTCGCGCATCTTGGCGAACAGGCGTTCGGTGGAGGCGAGATCGAGCGCCGCCGAGGATTCGTCGAGGATCAGCACTTTGGGCTGACGAAGCAGCGCGCGGCCGATGGTGATCCATTGCTTGATGCTGAGCGGTAGCGTGCCGACGAGCGCGTCCATGCCAAGATCGAGGCCCGTCAGCTCCGTCATCAAGGTCTGGGCGGCTTCGAGCTTGGCGCTTTTCGACAATGTGGCTGACCACAGCCGGTCGGCGCCAACGTAAAGATTGTCGAGGATCGAACATTCGTCGGCGACGAGGACTTCCTGAAAGACTGTCGCAATGCCGATGGCGCGCGCGTCATGCGGGGAATTGGGCGTGTTCCCGAGCACATTGACCTGGCCGGCATCGACCGGCAGAACGCCTGAGATCACTTTGGCGAGCGTGCTCTTGCCGCAGCCGTTGCCGCCGAATATCGCGTGAATCTCGCCGAGCGAAGCGCTGAACGAACAGCCATCCAGCGCCTTCGTCACATCGAAAGACTTGCGCACGCCGACAATCGAAATGCCACGCGCGGCGAAGGGCGGCGCCGAGGTCCCGCCGCGCGCAATTGGCGCACTCGCCAGGGCGGCGTCGCTCATCTCGCCGCCCCCGCGATACGCATTCCCCCGCCTCCTCGAAACATTCCGATTTACTCGCTCTCTCAAACTTATGCCGCCGCCCCGCGATCGGCGGAGCAGCGGAACTAAAAAAACTTCGCCCAGGCGGATCGGTTCGGCGCCGATCGCCCACGCGTATTAGGGTCAGGGCTTGAACGTCTCCGGATCAGCCGGGCGCAGGAAGAACTGATCGAGATAATCCTTGCTCGCCCAGCGCGCCTGACCGACGGTGAACCATTTGTCGGAGGACTCGCTGCAATCCTCGCCCAACGCCTTGTTGACGTCGTCGATGCTCAGGCGGGTCGGCTCGACGAGCACGGACTGGATCTTCGGTCCCTGGCCCTGCATCGTGCGCATCATGATGTTCCAGGTCAGATCCATTTCATCAGCCGGCGGCCAGCTCTGCAGCGCGGCGCTGACATATTTGGGATGATGGCGCCAATAGCAAAGCGCTCCCTCTTCGCCGCCGATAGCGATCGCCGGCATCTTGCGGCCGGATTGTTCGAGCGCCCGCAGCACGCCAAGTTCGGCCGCCGACTGGACGGCAATGCCGTCAATGTCGCCGGGATGGTTAGCGAGCCATTTTTGCACTTCCGCCTGCGCGACCTGGTCGGTCCACATGCCGGCGACATCGCCGACGATCTTGACGTCGGCGTTTTCGGCGAGGCCCGCCTTGATGCCGCGGTCGAGCGAATCCGACGTGCTCGTTCCCGGAATGCCCTCGACAACGACGACATTGCCCTTCTTGCCGATTTCGTCGCCCAGCCATTTGCCTTGCGTTTCGCCGGCGACCACGAAATTGGTCGAGGAGTTGACCGCGTAAGGCGAGGTCACATAACCAACCATCGAAAAGGTCGGCACGCCCTTGTCGTAGGCGTATTTGACCGTTTCGTTCAGCGCCGTCGGATTTGAACAGCAGATGATCAACGCGTCGACGCCGCGATCCACAAGCTGGCGCATCTGCTGAATCTGCACCGAATCCTTGAGGTTGGACTGGGTGACGATCACCTCCTTGACGAGGCCGAGCGCCTTCCATTTCGGAATGATGTCCTTCTCCAGCTTGTCCATCGCCGCCGCGCGCCAGGTGTTGCCGGCGTAGGAACTCGCATAGCCGATGGTCCACGGCGGGCCCTTCTTCGGCTTCCAGTCGCGATAGGCGCTCGGCCCGATCGGCTGGGCGGGATCGAGGGCCTCTTTCGAATAGAGCTTCTTCTGGATATCGGGCGGCAGCTCATCGAGCCCCGCTGCGACGGCTGCGCCGCAAAGGCCAAGGATCGCGGTACAAAATACGAGCAGACCGGCAAATCGTCTCATGTTTCCTCCTCCTTCTTCTTAGTTTGGCTGCGCCCGACCAGAACTGTGCACGGCGCTCTGTCTCGCAGTCCTCGCGCGGAATTCTAAGGATTCCTGCGCCGGACAGCCCAATCGCAACATCGCGATTATGCAGATTTGCCCAGTGCTGACCATTAGTATATCCCGAACTGAGCCTTCGTCATCTTTTAACGTCGGCGGTGCTCGCGCCCCTCAAAGCCGCAGCTTTCCGGTCCTCGCAGGGCGGCGCTTTCGACGGCCCTCAATCGAAGAAACGCGGCGCGCGTGGCGCCTCGGCGAGCGTCCATACCTGTTGGAACGCGTCGCCCATTTCCTCCGCCGAGGCCGCCGATGAGAAGGCCGCCAATGCGAGCGCCTTGTCCTCCAGCTCGCGCCGCGACAATGTGTTGCCGGGGTCGCCCTTGGGCTCGTCGACCTGGGCGCGCAGCGTTCGGCCATCAATCGTCTCCACCGTCACCTTGCCGATCCAGCGCTGGGGATAGGCGGCGTCGACATCGCGGTCGAACGCCATTCCTACCTTCCTGGCGAAGTCGACCGTGGCGCTTTCGCGGAAATGGGCATCGAAATCGCTCATGCCGGCGCGCCGCCGCGTCGCGATCAGGCCGAGCACGGCGCCCATCGAAAATTTGGCCTGATGAACGGTTTGTGGATCGACGACGGGGCCAAGCACGTCGATCGCAGCCTGATGCACGTGGGCGGTGACGCGCCCGATGCTCTCAGGCGCGAGCGCGTGGGTCTCGACAACTTGCAACAGCGCGTCCGCGGCGGGATGGGTATGCCGGCAGGAGGCGTGAAATTTGAACGAGGTTTCGCCGACCGCCCAGCGCTCGCCGAGCCGATCGACAAGCTTGCTGGGGTCGGCGTCGCGCGACGTGCCGGCGGCAAGGCCCTGGGCGCCGGTCAACACGCGCTTGGCGCCGGTGAATCCGTCCCGCGCGAGATAGGCTGCAATCAACCCATTGGCCGACGCCTTGGCGGTATGCAGGGGCTTGGAATCCGCGCCGTCGCGCAGGAATTCCCACAGGCCCGCCGCCTGCGTGCCCGCCGATCCGAATGCATCGAGCATCTGTTCCGGCGAAAGGCGGAGCAGCCGGCCGACGGTCGCAGCCGCCGCCAACACGCCGGCTGTCCCGGTAGTGTGGAACACTTTGTAATGCGCCTGGCCGAGAAATTCGCCGACGCGCACGCCGACTTCATAGCCCGCGACGGCCGCGCTCAGCAATTCGGCCCCGCTGGCGCCCAGCGTCTGCGCGACGGCGAGCCCGGGCGGAAACACGACGCTGCCGGGATGGAACACTGAGCCATTGTGGACATCGTCCTGCTCGGCGACATGCGACGAGGCGGCGTTGACCATCGCCGCGAACAGCGGCGATGTGCGCGCACGCGTGATGAGCACTTGCGCATCGCCCTGCCCTGGGCCCATTTGCGCGGCAAAGCGAGCGATGGCCTCCACCGGCCTGACGCCCTTGCCCGCCAGAGCGGATCCGAGCCAGTCCAGCATCAAGTCCTCGGCGCGCCGCAGCACGGGTTTTGGAATATCCTCGAAGCGTAGCGTCGCTGCGAAATGGGCGAGAGTTTTTTCCGGATCAACAATCATCGTGGCGGCCTCTGATGTCGGGTCATGCGCTTCTGCGCGGCGCGACGCGTTCGGGTGGCGAGCGTGAAAGCCGCCCGCCGACTTCAGGATAGACCAGTCGGATATCGTCGCGCAGGGTCACGACCGCCTCCATGGCGAGCGATCCTTGCGCATTTTGCGCCCATAGTTCAGCGGTTCGGCTGTCTTGCAATCGCCCGCAGATCGAAAAAGGCTCGATATCGAACAAGGGACGAATCCAGCGAAAATCGCAACTGAGAATTTCGGCGGCGGGCGCCTGACGCCTGAGCAGGTCGAGTAGCAGGCAGGCGACGAGGCCGCCCTGCACGACGAGGCCGGGATTGCCGTCGACGAAAGTGGCGTAGGGCCGGTCGTAGTGAATGCGATGGGCGTCGAAGGACAGCGAGGAATAGCGAAACAGCGTCACTTCGTCGGCGTGAAAACGCCGCGACCAGATCGCGTTTTCATACACCCCGCGCGGCGTTTCCGGATCCGACGGTTCGGCCCGTTCGCGAAACAATATTTGCTGATCTTCCGAAAGGGCGACGCCCTCGCAATCGCCGACTTCATGACGGATGAGAACGAATACGAGCGGCCCTTTGCGCCCCTGTTTCTCGGCGATATCGACAATGCGGGAGGTGCGCGAGATCGCATCGCCGACGCGCAAAGCGCGATGAAACTGCACGCGGCTCGACGCGCAGATGCGATGCGGCAGTTCGATCGGCGGCAGGAAGGCGCCGCGCCCGCGCCCATCCTCCCTGATCTCGGAACGCCGCTCCGGAAACCGAAAATAGAGCCAATGAGCAAGCGGCGGCAGCGCATCGCCGATTGCCGGCGCGCGCTCGTCGCTGTCGAGCGTCGCGTAAAGCGCGGCCAGCGGCGCAGGCGCCGCCTGATCCGACCGGACGTCGATCCTCCCGAGCCACTTGCGGGCCCTGTCAAGATTGATCACTGCTTCCACCGCCAGGCAATCTGTCCGGCAAGCTTGACCTTTCAAGCCCGGCGCCGCAATTTGAAAGAAACAAACTCTGCCTTAGCATTTCCTGAATGGCTTGCTGCCGATGGGCGAGAAAACAAGGGAGGCCAAGCGTTTGTTTCCGCATTTCGACCTGGTCGACCTCCGGCTTTTCGTCAACATCGCCGAAATGAACAGCCTCACCCGCGGCGCCGAGCGTTCGCATATGTCGCTGCCGGCCGCCAGCATGCGCGTCAAGAACCTCGAAGACAGCCTGGGAACCAAGCTTCTCTATCGCGCCAGCCATGGCGTGACCCTGACGCCGCCGGGCCAGGCGCTGCTGCATCATGCCCTGCAAATGCAGCGTCAGATGGAGCATCTCTGCTCCGACCTGCAGGAATATGCCGGCGGCGTGAAGGGCCATATCCGCCTGTTCGCCAACACCACCGCGATCACCGAATTCCTGCCGAGCGTGCTGAGCCAGTTCCTGGCGACGCACGCCAAGGTGAACGTCGACCTGCGCGAGCGCCTCAGCCCCAGTATCGTGCGGGCGGTGAGCGACGGCACCGCCGATATCGGCATCGTCGCCGGCAATGTGCGGACCGAAGGGCTCGAAGTGCTGCCTTACCGGCAGGACCATCTCATTCTCGTCTGCGCGCGAACGCATCCGCTCAGCCAACGCGTCTCAATCGATTTCGAAGAGACGCTGGACCTCGATTATGTCTGCCTGCCGGAGGCGAGCGCGATCCATTCCTTCCTGCTGGAGGCGGCCAATCGCGCGCATAAGCGTCTGCAATTGCGCATCCAGGTCGGCAATTTCGAGGCGATGTGCCGGATGATCGCCGCCAATGTCGGCATCGGCATCCTGCCTGAATCCTCGGCGCGGCGCCACGCCAGGACCAGTGACATCCATCTGGTGAAGCTCAACGACAAATGGGCCTTGCGCGACCTGAAGATTTGCGTGCGCAGCCTGGAGCTGCTGCCGAGCTTCGCGCGCCGTCTGGTCGAGTTGATCGTCGCCGACGCCAATCCGATCGACGAGCCAACGCGCATATCTGCTATTGCATAACGCGTCGCCCTGGCGCCGATTTCACGCTTGCCCGGCGCGCGCGGCCAACACATAATTCGTTCCCGCGCGATGAGACGGGCGCAACATCTTTCGCCCTGGGGAGGACGTCCGGCAATGAAGATATTCGAGCTCGACAAAACCAGCGATTACGACCTGCTTGAGCCGGGCAGGAGCGCCAATGTCGCACGCGGTCGCGCCTGGGAGCGGCCAACGCCGCGCGAGGCGCGCCCCGCCGCTTCAACTCCGTCGCGGGGCGCGTGGACTCCGGAGCGCGGCGCCGTCAACATTCAGACGTCGAAATCGCTGAAGATGCATGTGCTCGATCTTGGCCATCTCAGGCTCGACAAGAATTTCATGGTCGCCAATTCAACCGTCGCGACGCCCAGGAATCCGAACCCGCGCGGCCAAATCATCGATATCCCGGTCGCGGCCTATTACATCGAACATCCTGACGGCAATATTCTGTTCGACACCGGCTGCCACCCCGACTGGGGTGGCCCGAACGGCCGCTGGCCCGAGAGCCTGCAGGAATTGTTTCCCCATGTCGGTGGCGAGGAATGCATGCTGCCGGCGCGGCTCGATGCGATGGGCATCGGCCCCGATCAGGTGAAACATGTCGTGCTCTCGCACCTGCATTGCGACCACGCCGGCTGCATCGAATATTTCCGCAAGTCGCAGGTCATCATTCACGAGGACGAGTTCGCTGGCGCGTTCCGGCAATATGCGCTGCAGGACCATTCCTCGCCCTATGTGATCAAGGACCTCGAGCGGATGATCCGCGCCGAATTGCACTGGCGCGAAATCGGCCGCGAAGAAATGGACCAGACCATCGCCGAAGGCGTAAAGCTGCTCAACTTCGGCCCCGGCCATGCGCGCGGCATGCTCGGCCTTCAGGTCAATCTGCGCAGCCAGGCCGGCGTGATCCTGGTTTCCGACGCCTGCTACACCGCCGAGAATTACGGCCCCGCCAAACAGCCCGGCATCAGCTATGATTCACTGGGCATCGCGCGCAGCGTCCGGCGCATCAAGGCGCTCGCCGCCAATACCGGCTTCACCGTCTGGTTCGGGCACGACGCGGAGCAATTCGCGACGGTGCGCAAAGTAAGCGAGGGTTATTACGAATAAGTCGGCGTTTTGCGGGCGTTTTGCTGGAATATCGGACGCGCCGTCATTGCGAGGGAGCGAAGCGACGAAGCAATCCAGACGAGCCTATTAAAGCTCAGTCTGGATTGCTTCGTCGCTTCGCTCCCTCGCAATGACAATTTTCCAGCGCGCCTATCTCCTCAATACGCGTAATGCTGCACCACGGTTTTCGTGACCGTGAACTCTTCCATCGCGGAAAAGCCCTTCTCGCGCCCATGTCCGCTCTTCTTCACGCCGCCGAACGGAAGCTCGACGCCGCCGCCGGCGCCGTAGCAATTGATGAAGACCTGACCGCTGCGGATCGCCTTGGCCATGCGCGTCTGGCGGCTGCCGTCGCGCGTCCATACCGCGGCGACGAGCCCGTAATCCGTCGCATTGGCGAGCTTGATCGCATCCGCCTCGTCTTCGAACGGCAGCACCGAAAGAACCGGGCCGAACACTTCGTCGCAGGCCAAGGCATTGCTTCTCGGCACCGGGCCGAACAAAGTCGGCGTCACATAGAAGCCGCCGGCGGGAAGATCATTGGCGAGGCGCCCTTCCGCGAGAACCGGAATGCCGCCGCGCCGCGCGGCCTCGACGAAACCCTGCACGCGCGCGCGTTGGGTGGCGCTGATCATCGGTCCGCAATCGAGATTCATCGCCGGCGTGCCGACGCGAACATTGCCGAAAGCGGCCGCCACCTCGCCGACGAAATCGTCGTAGATTCGGCGCTCAACCAGCAACCGGCTTCCCGCCGAGCAGGTCTGGCCGCCGTTCTGCGTAATCGCGCGGACGATGAAAGGAACCGCCTTCTGGCGATCGGCGTCGGCGAAGACGATCTGCGGCGACTTGCCGCCAAGTTCGAGCACGCATTTGATGTGCCGTTCGGCCGCCGCCTTCTGCACGATGGTCCCCACCTCCGGCGAGCCGGTGAAGGTGACGAAATCGATGTCGTGATGAGCGGTGAGCGCCGCGCCGGCCTCTTCGCCGAGGCCCGTCACGACATTGATCGCGCCTGGCGGCAGACCGGCTTCGTGCGCGATCGCAGCAAGCAACAGCGGCGTCAGACAGGCTTCCTCGGCCGGCTTCAGCACGACCGCGTTGCCGGTCGCCAGCGCCGGCGCCAAGGAGCGGCCGAACATTTGCGCGGGATAGTTCCACGGCAGAATATGCGCGGTGACGCCATAGGGCTCGCGCATCGCCTGCGCATGGAAACCGCTCTGGAACGGAATGATCTCGCCGTGCAGCTTGTCGGCGGCGCCGCCGTAGAATTCGAAATAGCGCGCGGTGAGCTGCAGGTCGGCGCGCGCCTGTCCGATCGGCTTGCCGGTGTCGCGCGCTTCGGCTTGCGACAATTCCTCGGCATGCGCGGCGACGAGATCGCCGATCCTGGTGAGAATGCGTCCGCGCTCCGTCGCGGTCATCGCCCCCACGGTCCTTCATACGCCGCACGCGCGGCGGCTACCGCGCGGTCGATGTCGGCGGCGGTTCCGCGCGCGATCGAATCGAAAGCCTCGCCGGTCGAGGGATCGACGACGGGGAGGCTGTCGCCGCTCTCGGCCTCGCGCCATTCGCCGTTGATGAATAGCTTCTGCATCGCAATGTCCTTATGGTTCCGGCGCGCCTCAGGGCGTCATCACGACGCGGCCGACGATGCGGCCCTCATGGAGATCCTCGAGCGTCTTGGTCGCCTCGCTCATCGGCCGGCGCCCGATCGGAGGCGGCGCGACGGCGCCCGACCGCACGAGCGCGAGCAGTTCGCGCATTTCGGCGATATTGCCGGTGTAGCTGCCTTCGATCGACGTCGCTTTCATCGGGATCAGTGGCAGCGACCAGGGCGCCGAGCCGCCGAACAGGCCGACCATGATCATCCTGCCGCCCTTGGCGAGCGCGTTGAAGGCGAGCGCCGCCGTCTGCGGGCTGCCGACAAGGTCGATCGCGCACCAGCAAGGTCCGCCCATCGCGGCAGCGATCTGGGCGGCGGCGTCAGGTGCGGCGCCATCCACCGCCGCCAGCGCGCCGGCCTTCAGCGCGGCGGCGCGCCGACTTTCAGCGATATCGACCACCACCGCGCCCTTGCCGCCCATGCCCTTGAGGATGCTGAGGCAGATAAGGCCGAGGCCGCCGGCGCCGATCACCAGCACCGGCTCGGTCTTGATCGCGTCGCCAAGTTTCTTCAGCGCCGAATAGGTCGTGAGGCCCGAACAGGCGAAAGGCGCAACCGTGATGGGATCCAGCCCGCCCAGGGGCAGCAGATAGCGCGAATGCGGCACGAGCAGATGATCGGAATAGCCGCCATCGCAATGGACGCCGATGCAGCGCGGCTTCATGCAGAGATTTTCGGAACCGGCAAGGCAGACGCGGCATTCGCCGCAACCGATCCAGGGATAGACGAGGCACATTTCGCCGATCTTGCGGTCCTTGACGTCCGGGCCGACGGCGACGATTTCGCCGGCGTTCTCATGGCCCATCGTCAGCGGCAATTCGATGCCGCGATCCTTGAGTAGAAGCCTTTTGCCGGCGCCGAGATCATAGCCGCCCTCCCAGATATGCAGATCGCTGTGGCAGACGCCGGCGGCGCGAATCTCGACCACCACCTCATGCCCGGAAGGTTGTGGCGTTGGCAGGCTGGCGGCTTTCAGCGGCTGACCGAATTCGACGAGCTGATAGCTCTTCATGGCCTCGACCTCCCTGTCGACTGAAACGTCGACCTGCGCTTGCCGAGTCGCGTCGACGCCCGGCGATAATTTTCTCAAACCAACGCAAGTGTAATCGCCTTGGACGCGAACAGAAGCGGCTATATCGACCTATCAGCTATAACCGGATCGTTATCCTGATCGCGGCCGGTCCAGATTCCCGCCGCGACCAGGCGCGCGACCTCCTCGCGCAAACAGCGAACGACAGCCGTCGTCGCCGGCGTTTTCGGCCGCCTGACCGTCTCGGCGACGATCAGGGTTCGGGTGATCGAGGGCGATACGATGCGGCGCGCGACGAAATGGCCCTGCTCAACGTCGCGATAGACGCCGCAAAACGGCAGGATGGTCGCCGCGTCGGCACGCCGCACCAGGTCCTTGACGGCGGCCATCGAGTCCAGCTCGAGGACGACATCCGGCGTGAAGCCAGCCTCCGCGCAGACGCTGTCGACGAGGATACGCAGACCATGCGGCCGGCCTGGCAGAATGAGCGGCATCTTCAGGGCGTCCGCCAAAGCGACGGTCGGCCGCGCGGATTGGGCGATCGCCGCCGCGCAGCAGAGGAACATGTCTTCCACCAGCAAATGCTGGCCGATCAGATTGGACGCCCGCCCGGAATTGTACAATACGCCGATATCGAGCCGTCCGCCGACCAGCCATTCGCGGACATCGCCGCTGAAACCCTCGCTGATATGTAGGCGAATGCCCGGGAATTCCCGGCGCACACGATGGAACAAGGGCTCGACGAGGATCATGCAGACCGAAGGCGGCATGCCGAGAATGACATTGCCGACCGGCGCGCCCTTGGCGGCCTTCAGGCCGCTCTCCAGCCGGTCGACCTGATCGAGCAGCGATCTCGCATGTTCGAATACGATCTTGCCAACATCGCTGAGCTCGGCGCCGCGGCCATTGCGCCGCAGCAGCGGCGAACCGCATTCGTTCTCAAGCTGCCGGATGCAGCGGCTCAGGGCAGGCTGCGCAATGCCCAAGTGGCGTGCGCCGAGGGTGAAACTGCCAAACTCGGCGACGCTGACGAAATAGCGAAGACGCTTGAGATCCATATTGGCGTCGATTCCTATAACAGAAATCACATATCGGATAGCCCTGATTTGCTGCTGGCGGCAATTCACCCTGGCTATTAATGTGCGTCAGCCGGGGCGCCGTTGATTTATGCTTGGCGGCGACGAAGGCTTAAGAATCGCATCTTCGGGAAGATCTGGAACCAGTGACGATTCGCGCCAAGAGCCATGAAACGCATCGCGAAATCCGCGAGGCGGTATCGCGTCTGTGCCAGTCCTTCCCCGGCGAATATTGGCGCAAGCTCGACCGCGAGCGCGCCTACCCCAAGGAATTCGTCGATACGTTGACGCGCGAGGGCTATCTCTCGGTGTTGATCCCCGAGGAATATGGCGGTTCCGGATTGGGGCTCGGCGCGGCGACGGCGATCCTCGAGGAAATTCACCGCTCCGGCTGCAACGGCGCCGCCTGCCACGCCCAGATGTATACGATGGGCACGATCCTGCGCCACGGCAGCGCGGCGCAGAAGGCGGAATATCTGCCGAAAATCGCGCGCGGCGAACTCCGCCTGCAGGCCTTCGGCGTCACCGAGCCGACCAGCGGCACAGACACCACCCGCATCCGCACCTTCGCGCGGCGCGAGGGCGACAGATATTTCGTCAACGGCCAGAAGATTTGGATCAGCCGCGCCGAACATTCCGACCTGATGGTGCTGCTCTGCCGTACCACGCCGCGCGATCAGGTCGCCAAGCCGACCGACGGCATCACCGTACTGATCGTCGACATGCGTCATGCCGTCGAGAACGGGCTGACGATCCGCCCGGTCCGCACCATGCTCAATCATGCGACGACGGAATTGTTCTTCGACAATCTGCCGGTACCCGCCGCCAATCTGATCGGCGAGGAAGGCCGCGGGTTTCGCTACATCCTCGACGGCATGAACGCCGAGCGGATATTGATCGGCGCCGAATGTATCGGCGACGGCCGCTTCTTCGTGGAACGGGCGACCGCTTATGCAAAAGAGCGCGAAGTGTTCGGCCGGCCAATCGGGCAGAATCAGGGCGTCCAGTTTCCGATCGCGCGCGCCTATGTCGAATTGCAGGCCGCCGCGATGATGGTCGACGGCGCCGCGCGTTTGTTCGATGAAGGCGAGCCCTGCGGCACGGAAGCGAACATGGCCAAGCTGCTGGCGTCGGAAGCGAGCTGGCGCGCCGCCGACATGTGCGTGCAGACGCATGGCGGCTTCGGCTTCGCCGAGGAATTCGACATCGAGCGCAAATTCCGCGAAACCCGGCTCTATCAGGTCGCGCCGATCTCGACCAATCTGATCCTCTCTCATGTCGGCACGCATGTGCTCGGCCTACCGAGGTCCTATTGACGAGCGTCAGCCAGCCGCTCGCGGGTCTTACCGTCGTCGCCATCGAACAGGCGGTCGCGGCGCCCTTTTGCACGGCGCGGCTCGCCGACGCCGGCGCGAAAGTCATCAAGATCGAGCGCCCGGAGGGCGATTTCGCAAGGGGTTATGACGACGCCGTGCGCGGACAAAGCAGCTATTTCGTCTGGCTGAATCGCGGCAAGGAATCCGTCGTCCTCGACCTCACCCAAAGCCAGGCGCGGCGCGAACTTGCCGAGATGATCGCGGGCGCCGACATCCTGGTGCAGAATCTGAAACCGGGTTCGCTGGCGAAGCTTGGCTTCGGCGCCGACGCTTTGGCGGAGCGTCACCCCAGGCTGATCATCTGCTCGATCAGCGGCTATGGCGAACACGGGCCGCTCGCTTCGCGCAAGGCCTATGATCTTTTGATCCAGGCCGAATCCGGGCTCTGTTCAGTGACCGGCGGCCCGAGCGAGCCGGCGCGCGTCGGCATTTCGATCGTCGATATCGCCACCGGCGCCACCGCCTATTCGGCGCTGCTGGAGGCGCTGATTGCGCGCGGCGCCACGGGACGCGGCGCCAATATTCATGTGTCGATGTTCGACGTCATGGCCGATTGGCTCGCCGTGCCGCTTCTGCACGCGGAAGCCGGACGCAGCCCGCAGAGGATCGGCCTCGCGCATCCGTCGATCGCGCCTTATGGCGTCTTCTATTCGCGCGACGGCGCCGGCGTGCTCGTCTCGATCCAGAGCGAAAGGGAATGGCGCTCGTTTTGCCTGCATCTTCTTGGTGACGCCGGGCTGGCCGACGACCCGCGCTTCTCGTCCAACGTCCTGCGCGTTAAGCGCAGAACTGAGACCGACGGCATGACGGCCGAGGCGTTCGCGCGCTTCGACAGGAATGCGCTCATCGAAAAGCTGACCGCGGCCGATATCGCCTTCGCCGAATTGAACGACATGGCGGCTCTGTCGCGCCATCCACATTTGCGCCGCGTGACGGTACAAACAGCGGCCGGCGCGGCGAATATTCCGGCGCCGGCGCCGATCTTCGCCGGCCAAGAACGCAGCTATGGCGCCGTGCCTGCGCTCGGCGAACACAATCCTGGGAATGTTTCCAAAGTCCTTTGACCTGATGCGCCATGCGTGCCACGCTCCCCGCCAGAATTCATGAGGACTTGGTCGCCGCGCGATGGCTCAAATCAGATTCGAAAACGTCAGCAAACATTATCCGGATGGGCTGCACGCGGTCCGCTCGCTCGACCTTGCCATCGAGGATGGCGAGTTCCTTGTTCTTGTCGGCCCTTCCGGATGCGGCAAATCGACGGCGCTCAGAATGGTCGCGGGTCTCGAAGACATCAGCGAAGGGCAGATCATCGTCGGCGGCGCCGTCGCCAATGACCTTTCGCCGCGCGATCGCAATATTGCAATGGTGTTCCAGAGCTATGCGCTCTACCCGCATCTGACCGTCGCCGAGAATATCGGATTTGGCCTGAGAGTCAGGGGCGTCGCCAAAGACAAGATCGCCGCCAAGGTCAAGGCGGCGGCGGAGATGCTCGAACTCACCGATTATCTCGCCCGGAAGCCTGCGCAGCTTTCCGGCGGGCAGCGCCAGCGCGTGGCGATGGGCCGCGCCATCGTGCGCGAACCGCATGCCTTTCTGATGGACGAGCCTTTGTCCAATCTCGATGCGCGCCTGCGCGTCCAGATGCGCGCCGAAATCGCCAGGATCCAGAAAATGACCGGCGTCACGACAATCTACGTCACCCATGACCAGGTCGAGGCGATGACGATGGGTGATCGCGTGGCGGTGATGAACCAGGGCGTCCTGCAGCAGATCGGTCCGCCGCGCACGCTGTATCATCGGCCAGCCAATCTCTTCGTCGCTAGTTTCATCGGATCGCCCGCCATCAGCCTGATCGAGGGCGCGATCGTCGAGGGCAAAGGCGGGCACGAACTCTTGCTCGGTTGCGAAAGGCTGGCTTTGCCCCTGGCGCTGGTCGAGCAAAAGCCGTCGATCGCCGAATATGTCGGACGCAAGATCGTGGTCGGCCTTCGTCCGGAGACGCTGACCGTCGGCGCACAGGGCAATCCGTCGCGCGGGGCCATCACCGGCGTCGTCGCCTTCGTCGAAGACCTCGGCGCGTCGTTGCTCGTTCATTTCGATGTCGAAGCGGCGCCGCCTAAGCTCGACGGCGACGGCATTGGCGTCGATGAGGCGATCGGCGAAATCTCGCAACGCGGCGGCCGCGTGCGCGCGATGGTCGACGGCTTCGCCTCGATTCGCGCAGGCGAACGCCTGCCGATCGGCGTCGACCTCGAGCGCCTGCATCTGTTCGACCGGCGGACGGGGGTCGCGATTTAGCGCGGGCGATTTCGACTGAAGCCCCTCGTCCGTCATTGCGAGGGAGCGAAGCGACGAAGCAATCCAGACGAGGCTATCGGGGCTCAGTCTGGATTGCTTCGTCGCTGCGCTCCCTCGCAATGGCGGCGGAGTCCAAGCTTCCGCGTCCGTCCCCTCAGGATAAGGGCGCTCCGTTCAATTCACGCCGCGCGTCAGCCCCTGCACGAAATACCGATTCAGCAACAACGCAATCAGCACGATCGGTATCGTCGAGAAATGGGCGAGGGCGCCGAGCGTGCCCCAGGTGATGTCTTTGGTGCCATAGGCCGTGAGCAGCGCGACCGAGATCGGTTTGCTGTCGGCGCGCGTCAGGAAGGACGCATAAAGGAAGTCGTTCCAGGCGAACATGATGCAGAGCAGAGCGCTCGCCACCATGCCCGGCTTCACCATCGGCAGCGCGACGCGCCAGAAGCCGCCGAACGACGTGCATCCGTCGGTCAGCGCCGCCTCCTCCATCTCCTTCGGCAATGAGCGAAAGTACGAGAACATCATCCAAACGACGAAGGCGGTGTTCAAGGTCGTATCGAGCAGGATGACCGCCCACCATGTGCCAAGCAGGCCGATGTCGCGCATCATCATGTAGAACGGCAGCAGCGTCGCGACCGGCGGCACGGTGCGCACCGCGAGGAAGAAATAAGCGATGCCGATCGCCCATTTCGTGCGCGCGCGCGCCAGCGCATAACCGGCCGGAACCCCGATCAGCAGCGACAGGCCGGCCGAACCGAGACTGATGATCAGGCTGCTTTCGAGGAGATGGGGAAGATCGAAATAGTGGAAGACGCCGCGGAAATTGGCGAGCGTCGGCGTGAACAGGAATGTCGGCGGAATGCTGAAAATGTCGCTCATCGGCTTATAGGCGGTCGAAATCAACCAGGCGACGGGCATCAGGAAAATCGCGAGGATGACGACAAGCGCGCTTCGCTCAGCGGCAAGCACCCGGGCGGTGGCGGTTCTGCTCATAATTCGTTGGCCCGGCGGTCGGCGCGCCGGATCAGCGCAATGAAGGCGACCGAGAAAATCGCGATGCAGATAATCATGAGATTGGCGATCGCCGAGGCGAAGCCGACATTGAAGAACTCAAGGCCCTGTTTCACCGCATAGATCATCAACACATTGGTGGCGTCGGCCGGCCCGCCATTGGTCGTCGAATAAAAAATGTCGAAGACGCGAAAAGCGTCCATCGTGCGCAGCACCAGCGCCAGAAATATCGCCGGCAGCAGCATCGGCAGAATGATGATACGGAAACGTTGCAACGGCGTCGCGCCGTCGGCCTCGGCCGCTTCGAGAATGTCGGTCGGCAGGGATTTCAGGCCGGCGAGCAGGATCAGCGCCATGAACGGCGTCCATTGCCAGGCGTCGACGACGACCAGCGTCGGCAAGGCCGTCGCCGTATCGCCCAGGAATCCGCGCGGGTTGGACCATCCCCATGCCGAGAAATAATAGCCGATGAGACCATAGTCGGCGGCGAGCAGCGCGCGAAACACCAGCCCGACGACCACCGGCGTCACCGTCACCGGGATCAGCAGCAGCGCCAGGCAGACGCGTTGGAACAGGCCGTCGCGCCACAGGAGGAGCGCGATCGCCAAACCAAAGATGAATTCCACCGATACGGCGGCGAAGGTGAAGGTCGCCGTGGTCACAAGCGAATTGCGCGCCGCATCGTTCGCCCATAAAGCGCGGTAATTGTCGAAGCCGATAAAGGCGGTCTTGGCCGGCCGAAGGAGGCTGTAGTCGTAAAAACTATAGCTGACGCCTTGCGCCAACGGCCAGATCGCGATCGCCAGCACATAGATCAGCGCCGGCGCGCCAAGTAGGACGAGAAAGATCTGCCGTCTTCGACGGTGTGAAATTTTGGGTCCGCCGGGAACGGCGACGGCCGGACCAGAGATCCGGCCGCCGTTTAACGCGTGGCCCATTTGCGCAACGCTCAATCAGAAATCCTTTTGCAGAAATCCTTTTGCAGAAATCCTCTTATACCGACATCGCGCGTTTCAGAACAATTTCGCCGCTTCCGTCTGGGCGCCGTCGAGCGCCTTCTTCGGATCGGCATTGCCGATCAACACCGCGTTCACGGCGGTGCCGAGAATATCCTGAATCTGCGGATATTGGGGAATGCGCGGACGATATTCGCCATCGCCGTGGACGAACACTTCGTCAATGACTGGCAGGAACGGAAATTTGGCGACGAGTTCGGGATCATGCGTCTCACTGATCCTAAGATAGCTGCCGGCGCCGCGCAGATTGAAGTCCTTGTGAACGGCCGGGCTGGTCAGCCATTTGATATAGAGCCAGGCCGCTTCCTTTTTCTTCTGGTCGATGTCGGCGTTGATCGCCATGCCCCAGCCGCCGATGCCGTATTTCTTCGGCACGCCCTTGCCGGGCGGCGCCACCATCAGCGCGACCTTGCCGGCGACCTTCGAGGTTTCGGCGCTGAAATAGCCGGGCGCGCCGACCGACCAGGTCTGCATCTGCGCGGCAAGGCCCTGGCGGAAACTTTCCTCGCGCCCGCCCCAATCGTAATCGGCGGCGCCGGGAGGCGCGGCCTTGTCGAACAAAGCCTTGTAGACGGTCAGGCTCTTGATGTTGGCCTCCGAATTCAGCGCCGGCTTGCCGTCGGCGCCAAGAATCGAGCCGCCCATCTCGTTGTTATATTGCATCCAGTCCTGCGCCACCGCCGGTCCCTTCTGGCCATTGGCGACGAAGCCATATTGCTTGGGCGGAACGGTCAGCTTGTAGGCGTTGGCGACCATATCCTCCATCGTCTCCGGCGGCTTCAGTCCGGCGGCGGAATAGAGATCGGTGCGATAGGCGAGGACGTTGGCGTAGCCGGCAAAGGGAAACGCGACCTGCTTGCCTTTGTAGCCGCCGAGCGAGGCCATCAGCACGGGATAGATGTCGTCGACATTGATCTCGGCGGCGTCGCGTTTAATCCAGTCGGTCAGATCGACGGTATAACCGCTTTCGGCAAACTGTCCCGACCAGACGATGTCCATCGTCAGAAGATCATAGCCCTTGGTATGGCCGACGAAATCGGCGGTGGTCTTGGTGAGAAGCTCGGGATAGCTGAGAATATCGACCTTGACATTGATTCCGGTCGCGTCCTTGAATTTCGGCGCGAGGTCGGCCAGGACGGTGGCGAACTGATCGTTCTGCGAAGCGAGCGTCAACGTGACGCCGTCATAAGGCTTGTCGGCGGCGCGCGCCGGCGTCAACGCAATGAGCGAAACCGCCGCGGCTTTTGCCAATATCCATCGCTTATTCATCGACCTGCCCCTCGATGCTGTCATGTTGGAAAAGCGTAGGGCCGTACATAGTTTGCACGTTCCTGCTGCGAGCATCGCGCTTTTCCAAAGTAATGTCTACATGTCGTGCAACGATTCAGCGGTTCTAACGGTCGGCGACATGCTATTTTATTATGCGTTTAGCCTCCGATGTTCGTGACCCGACGTACTTGGTGTTCGATTGCTCGAACGGCTCTGGACAAACGCTGAAAAAAGGCGAGTCTCTTCGCGGAGCGACGCTTGCTGATATAAGGAGCCGGACGGCTGCGATCGTGGCGTCTTCGCGTCAACCGAACTGGATGGAGGCGCCAATGGCGACGGCTCTGGGAATTGAAACTCGAGGCGTCGTGGGAAGCGAGACGGAGCTCGAACGGTTGCTCGCCGAGGGGCGGCGTTTCAGCGCCGAGTTTCCCTTCTACCTCGCCAATCATTTGCCGATGATCCTGGTCGCGCTGAATCGGATGGGCGCGTCGGATGAAAGGCTCGGCGAATATTTCGTTGGCTATCGCGACGCCAATCGCCTGCAGCCGTCGCCGGCCGCCGTCGCGCCGATCGCCCGGGCCGACTGGACGCGCGCGCGCGGCGACCGCGCGCGCGAGGCCGATACGATCGCATTCTTCCGCGGCGAGGTCGAAAGGCTTGGTTCTGGCGGCGCCATAGCCGCCTATCTGCCGACGCTTCTTCCCGGCCTCGCGGCGAGCGCGACCCATGCTTTGATGCGGCTCGCCTATGGCGTGATGCGTGACGACGAAGCCGAGATCGCGACCGCGCTCGGCTATTGGGCGGCGACTTATCTGGAACTGGGTCCGGCGACAGGCGCCGAACCGACGACCGACGACCCCACAGAAGTCCTGCTCCGCATGCGTAGGATCGAATCCTATCGCCATGTCGAAACCGAGCGCGACCTGCTCTGGCACTACATGCGCGCCGTCGCCGCCAAGCCCGAATTCAAACCCGTCGTCGATTCGCTCGCGATCGGTCCCGGGACGTTCCAGCGCGTGCGGCAGGCCTCGCTCGCCCTCTATGCCGGAACGATGGATTTCTGTGCGCTTCACGCGCTGACCGGGTGCCATTGGTTGCGGCTGCTGCGTCCGGCGACGCCCGATTTTGACCTCGCCCTGCGTTATTTCTGGCAGACGATCGCCACGCTCTATCCCAAGATCGGCTTTCCCGATCTGCCGAGCGCGCAAATGCTCGAGGAATGGCGCCGTCTGCCCTGTCCGGACTGGCCGGAAATCGAGGCCGCCGCCATTGCCTGCGACGACGAGCACGATATCAGCCTGACGTTCTCGGCGCGCGAGGAATGGAAGGAATATGGCGACCGGCTCTATCAGGTCGTCGCCGCCCGTCGGATCCGGCTGATCCCATGATTTCGATCGTTCTCGCCAATGCGACATTTCCCGACGGCAAGCGCGCCGACGTTCACATCGACGGCGATCGCATCGCGGCTTTCGCGCGCGTTGGGACGCCGTCGCCCGACGGCGCCGAGCGGATTGACCTCGGCGACGCGCTGCTGACGCCGGCCATGGTCGATGGGCATATCCATCTCGACAAGACGCTGCTCGGGCTGCCGTTCCAGGCCCATCGCGCCGGCGATACGGTCGCCGAACGCATCGCGCGCGAGAAGGAACTGCGGCGCGAAATTCGCTATTCCGTTGAAGACCGCGCGCGACGCCTCATCGGCCAAGTCGTCGCCTGTGGCACGACGGCGCTGCGCAGCCATGTCGACATCGACAGCGAGGTCGGCCTTACCGGCCTGCATGCGCTTCTGCGCGTGCGGGAGGCTTCGCGCGACCTCATCGACATTCAGATCGTCGCCTTCCCGCAAAGCGGCGTGATCGCCGATCCGGGCGTCGCGGACTTGCTCGATCAGGCGATCGCGGACGGCGCCGATCTTGTCGGCGGCCTCGACCCCGCCGGCATCGACAATGACGTCAACGGCCATCTCGATGCGATCTTCGCCATTGCCGAGCGGCGCGGCGTCGGTCTCGACATTCATCTGCACGATCCCGGGCCGCTTGGCTGTTTCGAACTGCGCCAGATCGCCGAGCGCACGTTGGCGGCAGGCTTGAACGGCCGCGTCGCCGTCAGCCACGCCTTTGCGCTCGGCGCGGTGGACGAGTCCGAGTTCGGCCGTACCGCCGAGGCGCTGGCGCGCGCCGATGTGGCCGTTATGACCCATGGCCCTGGGCCCGTCCCGATGCCGCCGATCAAGCGTCTCGTCGCCGCCGGCGTCAGAATTTTCGCCGGCTCCGACAATATCCGCGACGCCTGGTCGCCCTATGGCAATGGCGACATGATCGAACGCGCGATGATGATCGGCTACCGCCAGGGCCTCAACGCCGATGCCGACCTCGAACTCGCCTTCGGCCTCTGCAACAGCGCGGCCGCGCAAGTGCTGGGTCTCGTCGGTCATGGGTTGCGGATTGGCGCCGCCGCCGATCTTGTCGCCATTCCGGCCGGCTCGATCGCCGAAGCGGTCGCCGCCCATCCGCCACGCACGCTGGTGATAAAGCGTGGCCGCGTCGTCGCGCGCGAGGGCGCGTTGATCGCGACGCGAGCTTCCTAGATGATTCCGCAAGCTTCCGACGCCGTTTCCCATCAGCGGCGAGAAACTAATCCATCCGCACGCCGCCGGTGACGTTGATCCCCTGCCCCGTCATGAAGCGCGAAGCATCGGAGGCGAGGAATAGAACGACGTCGGCGACATCCTCCGGCTCCTCGATGCGCGCCATCGGCGTCAGCGAGACATATTCGGCGCGCACCGCATCGGCGCTCATACCGCGCAATTGCCCTTCCCAGACGATTTCGCGCTCCTGCATCGAGGTGCGCACGAAGCCGGGACAGACCGCGTTGACGCGGATGTCATGCGGCGCCATTTCGCGGGCGAGCGCCTGCGTCCAGCCGAGCACCGCAAATTTGCTCGCCGAATAATGAGCGAGCAGCGGCGCGCCGACCTTGCCGGCGAGCGAGGCGGTGTTGACGATGACGCCCTTGCGCTTTTCTCTTAGAAAATAACGGCAGGCGATCTGATTGCTGAGGAAAACGCCGCGCGCATTGACCGCGAGATTGAACTCCCATTCCTCGTCGGTGAGATCGATGGCGCGCCGCATCGTCGACACGCCGGCGTTGGCGGCGAGGATGTCGAGCGCACCGAGATGGTCGATGGCGGCTTGGAAAGCCTGCTCGGTTGATGTGCGATCACGAACATCGATGGCGAAAGCCGCGGCGGCGCCACCGATTTGATCGGCAAGACCCCGAGCCGCAGCGAAATCGAGATCGGCGATCGCCACCTGAACGCCGGCGCGGGCCAGCGCGCGCACGATCGCCGCGCCGATGCCGCGCGCGCCGCCGGTGACGAGCGCGCGGCGCCCGTTGAGATCAAATATGTCGGCCATGAATCCGCTCCCGCCTTCCGCCTGTCCAGATTTCCACAAATCCCGGCATTTCTCAACCTATTCGCACACTCGACTTATCGTTTTTGTTTGCCTATGATCGAAATCGATCACAGGACAGGACCGATGAACCGCAGCGCCGCCCCGGCCATGAAGGATTCCGATAGCGACTCGCCCAGGCTTCCCGCCGGCGCACGGCATGCCCGCATTCTCGAACTCGTCGGCCGCAACGGCTTCGTTTCGGTCGCCGAAATCGCCGAGAGCTTCGCCGTATCGGACATGACCATCCGCCGCGACCTTTGGGCGCTGCGGGACAAGGGCATGATTCTTCGCACCCATGGCGGCGCCGTCGGCATCGGGCGGCGTGAGGTTTTCGACGCGGCCGAGCCGGCCTTCTCAAGCCGTCGGCGCCAGAATGCCGCCGCCAAGGCGGCGATCGCGCGGACGGCGGCCGGGCTGATCGGCGTTCGCGAATCGATCGGCCTCGATGTCGGCACATCGACGCTCGCGCTCGCGGAGGAAATGGCCGGCCGGCAGGACGTCGCCGTCTTCACCGCCAGTCTTTACGCCGCAGCCGTGCTCGGGCGCAGAGGCTGCCCCGTCCATGTGTTCGGCGGGCTCGTGCGCGGCGCCGAACTTTCCGTGGTCGGCTCGAACCCGATCAAACAGATCCAGCAATTTTGCGTGTCGAAATTATTTCTCGGCGTCTCCGGCGTGACCGAAGACGGCTTTTTCGATTATTCGCCCGAAGACACCGAGATCAAGCGCGCTTTCATCGAACAGGCCGATCAGGTCATCGTTCTCTGCGATTCCTCGAAGTTCGACCATCGATCGGTGTCGAAAGTCTGCGATCTCGGCCGCGCCGCCAGGATCGTCAGCGATGCGCCGCCGCCCGACCATCTCGCTGACGCCCTGGCGCGCGCCGGCGTCGAAATCATCATCGCCGCGCCGCTCAATATGGCGACGCCGGCATGAGCGCGCCCTCATTGTAGAAGGATCTCCGATGCCTTTCGACTTCTTCGGCGGACGGCGCCATGTCGTGATCGCGATGGCCCATATCGGCGCGCTGCCGGGAACGCCGCTCTATGATTCGGCTGGCGGAATCGATCGGCTGATCGAGGGCGTCGGGCGCGACATCGAGAAGCTGCAAGCGGGCGGCGTCGACGCCATCATGTTCGGCAATGAAAACGACCGCCCCTATCGGTTCGCTGCGACGCTGGAAGGAACCGCCGCGATGAGCGCGGTGGTGATGGCGCTGAAGCCGATGCTGAAGGTTCCATTCGGCGTCAATTATCTCTGGGACCCCGCGGCGAGCGTCGCGATCGCCTGCGCGACGGGGGCGTCATTCGCCCGCGAAATATTCACCGGCCTGTTCGCCTCCGACATGGGACTGTGGCGGCCGAACGCCGCCGATGCGCTCAATCTGCGCCGCAATCTCGGCCGGCCGGACCTGAAGCTGCTCTTCAACATCAACGCGGAATTCGCCTCTTCGCTCGACCAGCGCCCGATCGAACTGCGCGCCAAAAGCGCGGTATTCTCCTCGCTTGCCGACGCCATTCTGGTCTCCGGTCCGCTGACCGGCCATGCCGTCGACAATTCCGATCTCAAACGCGTCCGCGACGCCATCCCCGGCACGCCGCTGTTCGCAAACACCGGCGTGCGCATCGACAATGTCCGCGACATTTTCGCGATCGCCGACGGCTGCGTCATCGGCACCCATTTCAAAATCGACGGCGACACCTGGAACGCTGTCGATGGCGACCGGGTCAAGCGCTTCATGGATGTCGTGGCGAAGATTCGTTGAAGCTTGAGGAGCATTGCGTTTGGCGATCGATTGCGTCATCGGTCTTGATATCGGGACGACATCGACGATCGGCGTCCTGATCGGCCTGCCGGCGACGATCCTCGCCGTCGCCTCCCGCCCGACGGCGCTTTCCTCGCCCCATCCAGGCTGGGCCGAAGAGGACCCCGCTGAATGGTGGCGCAATTCCTGCGCGATCTTGCGCGAACTCGTCGCCGGCGCGCCAAACGGCGTCGGCGCCATCCGGGGAATCTGCGTCACCGGCATGGTTCCCGCGCTCGTCCTTCTCGGCGAGTCCGGGGCCGTTCTGCGACCGAGCATCCAGCAGAGCGATGGACGCGCGGCGGCGGAGGTCGCGGAGCTGGCCTTGGAGATCGACGAGGCGGCGTTTCTCGCCCGCACTGGCAATGGCGTCAACCAACAGCTCATCGCCACCAAACTGCGCTGGCTCGAACGCCACGAGCCCGCAGTCTTCGCGCGCATCGGCGCCGTCTTCGGCTCTTACGATTACATCAACTGGCGCCTCACCGGGATTCGCGGCGTCGAACAGAACTGGGCGCTCGAGGCAGGGCTCGTCGATCTCGAGACGCATGCGATCGGCGACGATCTCGTCGCGCTCACGCATCTCAGCCGCGACGCCTTTCCCGCCAAACATGTCTCGCATTGTGCGTTCGGCAAAGTGACGGCGGCCGCAGCGAGCGAGACGGGCCTGCCCGAGGGATTGCCGGTATTCGGCGGCGCTGCCGATCACATCGCCTCGGCGCTGGCGGCAGGCCTCGTCAATCCCGGCGACGTGCTGCTGAAATTCGGCGGCGCCGGCGACATAGTCGTCGCCTCCGAAGTCGCGCGCCCCGACTGGCGGCTGTTCCTCGATTATCATCTCGTCCCCGGCCTTTATGCGCCCAATGGCTGCATGGCGGCGTCGGGTTCGGCGCTGAACTGGCTCGCCGCCAATCTCCGGCTCGACAAGCGCGGCGCGAACCGGCACCCCGCCTTTGACCAGCTCGCAGCTTCGGCGCCGCCGGGCAGCGACGGTGTGCTCTGCCTGCCCTATTTCCTCGGCGAAAAAACGCCAATTCAGGATCCGCTCGCGCGCGGCACGTTCACCGGACTGAGCCTTGGCCATACGCCCGCTCATCTCTGGCGCGCGCTGCTCGAAGCCGTCGCCTTCGGCTTTCGCCATCACGTCGAGACTCTCGCCGAAATCGGCTATGGGACGCGACGCTTCCTCGCCTCCGACGGCGGCTCGAACAGCCGCATCTGGATGCAGATCGTCGCCGACGTGCTTCAGGCGCCGGTGCGGCTGATCGACAATCCGCATGGGTCGGCGATCGGCGCCGCTTTTGTCGCCGCGGTCGCGTCAGGCGGCAATGTCGCCTGGACCGACGCCGACCGCCTCTCGCGCCTCGGCGACACGATCATCCCCGATCCTGCCCATGCCGATATTTACGACCGGACTTACCACGACTACCGGGCGCTCTATGTGGCGCTTCAGCCTTTCTTTCACGCACGGGCCGGATAAGCGGCGGCGCCGCCCGCTCATCGACAATCGAAGGTCACGTCTCCGGTCCCGCCCGCCGCGCCTACCTGCAGGCGATAAGTCGCGCTGGCGGGCGCCGCCGCCGATCCGCGCGCGAGCGACAGAGCCCCCGAACCCTTATGCGCGCCTTTGGCGTCGGTCACCAAGGCGTCGACTGTGCAGGCCAATTGCCTGGCGCAGGTGTTGCTGAGGACGACTTCGAACCAAAACTCGGGATCGGCCGGTTTGAAATGGGTGTCCGACTTGACGCATCGCGCGACGGTGCTCGGCGTCGCGAATGTCGTTGCGGGCGACATGAACAAAGCGCTGGCCAGCGACGCGCCCAATGGAAACAACCGTCTCAACGAACCCATCATCGTCCCCCTCCACATCGGCGCCGCGTATGCGGCGGCGTCAGACCTGACGTCCGGCGGCCCCTTCAGCGCTTTTCGTCGCTTGAGACCTGATCCAGCCGGTCGATGATTTGCGCCGGCGATTCGGCCACTTCAAACCATTGTTCGTCGGCGGTCGCCAGCGTGATGCGTGCGCCGGTATTATGCGCCTTGATCATCGAGGCATGCGCGAGATTGACGTAAACTGTCTCACTGTCGCTATGCGACGTGCAGCGAACCCATTGATGCGTCATCGGCCGCTCCATCATGATGGCTGTGCGCCAACCTAGCACGGGCGCTGCGCACGATGCGAGCGCGCAACGGCGTCGCTTCAGCCGCCCCTTAGACTGGCGCCGGGATCAGCGGCGCCGAGCTTGCCGTAGGCGCGCGCATGAACCGCATCGAGCCCCGCTTCGACGCTCTGGCGCGCGCGCTCCATCGCCTGATCGTCGGCGTCCGGAGCGACGTGAATGAGCGCGCCGACGACAATCGCGCCGCGCCCGAACGGTTTGCCGAGACTGGCGCGGTCCCACGACTTGAAATCAAATCGACGGCTGGTGACGACTGCCGTCGGCGCGATCGGACGGCCCGAAAGCTTGGCCAGCAGCACGATGCCGGCGCCGGCGACGCGCGCGCGCTTGGGAATATCGGCGGTGATCGCCACCGATGCGCCGCCCTGCAGCGCGCGCAGCATTTCGCGCATCGCGGGCGCACCGCCCTTATCGCGTTTGCCGGCCGAACGGGCGCCCGAACCGCGAATCGGCGTGACGCCGAGGCGGCGCAGAGCGGCCGCGTTGACGCCGCCATCGCCGTGACGCGAGATCAGCGCCGCCATTCGCGCGATCGAGCGCGGCCAGGCGTAGGAAATCATCAAATGCTGGCCGTGCCACATCGCAACGATCAGCGGCGTCCGCCCGGCGATCGCGGCGTCGAGGTCCGGCGGCTCGATCGTGAAGCGGTTGGTGCGACGCACGAGCTTGATATAGGCCGCCAGCAGAAAGCCCAGCGCCTCCTGGACAAATTTCATCCGGCCGAGACGTTTCAACATTTTCCGATGAACCAGGCCTTTCCGAATCGCGGTTTTTCGTCGCGGCGTCTGTGCGGCCCGGCGTCCCGATTGTCGAGCCGGAGGCCGCGCCGCGACAATCCGGCTCATCCCGTAAGCAAGATTGACGGCGGCGTCCATGGCGGCGGCGCTCTCAGGACCGCAGCGGCGACCGCCGCGCGTGAAAACGAAGGCGCCCCCTGGCGAACCCGCCAGGCGCCGGTCGTGCGGCGAGCTTGTCTTGCGCTGCTTTCCGTCGGTCACGCGTGATTTACAAAGCCATCTTCAATTCGCCACCATCGCGCCACAGGCGCTTGACATAGGCAGTCGCAGATGTGCGATGGCGGGCCGCCGGCGCATTCCGATCGTGGAGTATGATCAAGCAATGTCGTTTGTGTCTTCCACTCCGGGCGCTCCTGCTGACCCAACGCCTGAGGATGAGCCGCCCGTCGAGGGTTCGGCGGGGCCCATCGAGCCGCCGGCGCCGGTCGATGAAGCCGCAGCGCGGCAGCTTCAGCGGCAAGCGGACCTACGTCTGTTCGTGGGCGCGAACGCCGGGACTTTCGTGAGAATTGCCGATGCCGTGGAGACGAGAAGTCCGGCCAGGAACGCCATCTGCTGGCCGGGCTTTCTGTTTCCGGCGGCCTGGTTCCTCTATCGCAAAATGTATGCCTACGCCGCGATCACTGTCGTGTTGCCGGTTTTCACCAGTCTCATTCATGTCCCCTACGTCGTCATACAATGTATCGCCTTCGGCTTTTCAATTCTGGGCGGTTACGGCAAACGGCTTTATCTCGCCAGGGCGCGCAAGATGATCGCCGAAATCCGCGCCGCCGCTCTCGATGAGGAAAGCGCGCGCGAGACGATCGCACGCGCCGGCGGGGTGTCGCGCGCGGGCGCGGTTTTCGGGGCTCTTCTTATCGCCGCTTTCGTCAGCTTCGCTTTCCTGAGAAGCTGATAAGCCCTTGGCGCGTCAAAGATTATTGGAGATGGGATGAATCTGGTTTTGAGCTCGCCAATTCTGGCGCTGCCGGCGGCATTGATCGGAGGCGTCCTCGTCGCCCTTGTCATACTGCGGCTCGGATGCAGGACCTTCTCGCCGCGGCTTTTCGGCGTCGCGATCGCCTGCGGCGCGATGGTGGCGTTCCTGCCGGCCGCGCTCGGCGTCATCGACGGGCGGCTCCATCTCGCGCTGCCGCCGATCTGGGACGCCGCTTATAAAGCCTTCATCCTTGCCGGACTCGCCGAGGAAGGCGCCAAGCTCGCCGCCGGCTATTTCCTGGTGAGGCCCTATTACGAACGCCGCACGCCGCGCGATCTGATTCTGGGCGTTGCAGCCGTCGCGCTCGGCTTTGCGCTGCTGGAGAATGTTTTCTACGTTTTCGCCGCCGCAGATCGATGGCCGGCGACCGCGCTGACGCGCATGGCGACGGCAGTGCCGATTCATGGGCTGATCGGTCTGGTTCTTGGCAGCGGCCTTGCGCGCGCCGACGCGGCGCCGCGGGGCGCAATGCGCCTTGCGCTGATCTTGCGCGCCTGGTTCGTCGCCGCGCTCCTGCATGGCTGTTACGATTTTCCCCTGCTGCTGGGCTCGCATGCGCCGCTTTACGCCACGCCAATCAACCAATTGGCGTTGGTTTTTTCGGCGACGACGCCGACGTTGCTTTCGGCGCTCTATCTTGCCGCCATCTTCGCGGTGTGCATCGGCGCGGCGCGCGTCATTATCGGACTGAGCGGAAGAGCCGGCGCCGAACGGTTCCCTGCCGCCGCGACGCGGCCTCTATGGCCGAACTGGCTCGATCGCCTCGTCTTTGCGCGTGCGACCGGCCTCGCCCTGGGCGCCCTGCTGCTCATCCCGGCGACGATCTGGGTCGCGCTCCTGGTCAATGCGACGCTCGCCGGCGTGATGCCGGTGCTGACGCTGGAGGCGCTGAGCGTTTGCGCGGCGTCGGCGGTGCTCGGCGTGCTCTTCCTGCTGCGCGCCAAGCCGAAGCCGGCAACCGCGCCGGGGGTTTCGGGCAAACACCGCATTTTCGCCTTCGGCGCGGTCGCTGTGATCGTGGCGGCGGCGATCGTCGTCTTCAGCGGCGCGATCGAAACGGCGCGGCGGAACGTCCTGGCCTATGCGCTGCTGATCAGCGGCGGTTCCTACGGCGGTCTGGGCGATCTCGATGGCGCCATCGCCAATTATGATTCCGCGCTTGCCTACAAGCCCGGTTTCCTTCCCGCTTTGGTCCAGCGGGCGCTCGTTAACAAATCCTATCAGCGCTACGAGCGCACGCTGGACGATCTCAACAGCGCGGCGCAGATCGCCCCGGACGACCCTGCTATTCTGGGCGAGCGCGCCAACGCTTTCGAGAACCTCCACCAGCCCGAAAAAGCCATCGCCGATCTCGACCATGCGTTGACCATCAAGCCAGACGAGCCTGTGTTCCTGTCCGTGCGCGCCGAAATCCATATGAACGAAGGCGATTTCGACAAAGCCGCCGCCGACCTCGATCGTGCGCTACAGCTCAAGCCCGATCAGCCGATTGCGCGTTCCGCGCGCGGCGAGCTGTATCTGCTGAAATACGACTATGACGGCGCGCTGCGCGAGCTCGACGAGGCGATCCGCCTCGACCCCAATTCCTCGAGCCCCTATTTCACTCGCGGGCGGGTGCATTTTTTCCGCGGCGAATTCCCCGCCGCAATCGGGGACCTGCAACAATCCCTTGCACGCCAGCGCGATCCTTATCCCGCGCTATGGCTTTACCTTGCGCGGGGACGGACGGGTCAGAACGGCCGCGACGAGCTCATTTTCTGGGCGACCGCCCTTCCCCGCAACGCCTGGCCGTTCCCGCTCATCGAATTCTATCTTGGCGTGCGGCCGGCGCCGCTGGTCTATTCGGTGGCGGCTAACGCCGACCAGGCCTGCGAGGCGGACTTCTACGTCGGCGAATGGCTCATCCAGCAAAGACTGGATGGACCGGCGATCGAAAGACTGCGCCGTGCGGTTGCGACATGCCCCAAAAGCTTCATCGAACATGGCGGAGCCGTCGCCGACCTGAACAGGCTGGAGCCGGCCGCCGCGCCGCTAGCCGCCACGCCCGCTCCGGCGCCAGGCCCCGTCGCTCCGACCGAAGCGACGCCCGCCGCGCCCGCCGGCGCGGGGGCAGCTAAACCTGCGGCCCAGGCCTCAATTCCCGCGATTGACGCGCCGGCGCCGGCCAATCCGCCCGTCAGTTCCGAACCGACCAAGACGGACGCCGGCGCTATCGGCGCCGCGGACAAGGCGAGCGATCAAGCGCCGTCCCCAACGGCGGCCGGCCAGGGTCGCGACGCCAATTGAAATGAGTGGGCGTTGCCGGAATCTTGCGCGCCCGTCGCGCGATCGGCGTCTACGGTCCGTTCATTCCAGGCCCCCATGAGCCAAGGCTTTGTCGTCGGTCAGGAGCGAGGTCTTTCGGGAACCGCTCGCTTCGACGCGAGCGCCCCTGACGTCCGACGGCCGCACGCCGAATTGGGCGCGAAAGAGATTGCTGAAATGGGACGAACTGCTGAATCCCATCGAATAAGCAATCTCCGTAATCGATTGCGCCGCGCGCCCCGGCGACGTCAGCAGATCGTAGCATTGCTGCAATCGTCGCAGCCGCACCCATTCGGACGCCGACATATCGGTCAGGCGAAACAATTGATGGAGGTAGCGCAAAGAAATGCCGTTCTTCCTGGCGATCTCCGCCAGCGACAAAGCCGGGTCGCTGAGACGCGCGTCGATATAGGCCTTCACCGATCGCAAGCGCGCCCGCTGCATGCTGCTATCGTCGGCCGGCTGTCGGTCAGGTTCGCCGCTGAGCGCCAGAGCGAGGATGTCCATGAACTGCTCGCCGAGCTTCGCTCTCAGCCCCGCCTCGAGGCCGCCGCCCTCCGCCGCCAGCGCCGCGCAAAATTCCATCGCGATGTGGCCCAGCCCGTGGCTGAGATCGAAATGCGCGAGCAGCGGCGCGCGGCCGGAATCGAAGCGGCTGTCGAAGGCCGGGCGTGGAAGTTCGATCCAATACTGACGCGATTTGACGTCGCAGCGAAGCTCGTAAGGCTGGTTCGCATAGTAAATCGCGGCGACGCCAGGGCGCAGGACGAAGGACGAACCGCCCTGCAGGATATTCACGCGGCCGATATGTTCGATGCCGACATAATAGAAATCCTTGTCGAAATGGGAAATATGCAGGTTCTGCCGATGCACCGATTGGGGCGAAATCAGCGTGTCGGTCAGCGTCACCCCGCCGAAGCGAGCCTCGCGCACAAAACCTTCGTAATCCGGATTCTGCTCGGACGCGCAATCGACCTGTAAATAGATTTCGCAGATGGCGTCCCGCCAGGCTTGGCGGCGCTTGGCGGCGGGCAGCGTCTTGCTGTCGAACATGACCTGCATGGTTTCCTCCCAAATTGCCGCTCCGAGCAGGCAGACAGCCCATCGGCGCCTGGCGGCCGGCGTCTCGCCGCGTCTTCGCGCGGCGGCGCCGTTGAACCCCGAAACATCGGCCAACCTGGCGGCAGCGTAACTTTGCGCGCCCGCCCATGGCAAGAGCGCGCGGGCGCCGCAAAATCGTCCGGCGGCGGAGCGATCCCGACAGGCTGAACGTCTTCTTGCGCGCTCTCAGGAGCGCTTTTGCGCTGCGGAGCAACAAATATGCGCGCTCGCGCAAGCGGAGCCGCGATTGGTCTGAGATAGTGTGACAGGAAAACGACAACCAACGCGGACCAACGCCGGCGCCCAGGCGCTTGGCATAGGGACAATCCGGGGAAACGATGCTCGGACGGACGAGAGGAATAGCCGTCAGTCAAGAGAAGATCGTGCTCTTGATCGCGATCGTTTTGTTCTGCCTTTTCGCCCTCTTCCTCAACGGGTTTCTGAGCTCGGGCAATCTTCTCGCGCTGGTGCGCAGCGTCGCCACCTTGGGGATTCTCGGCGTCGGCATGGCGCTGGTGGTGATCGGACGCGGGATCGATCTGACCATCGTCGCGATTTACGCGATGTCGGCCGCCTGGACTCTCCACCTCGCCAATTCCGGCGTTTCGATCCCGCTCGCCCTGCTCATGGGCTATCTGCTGGCGCTGGCTTCTGGCGTGATCAACGGCGTGCTCATCGCCTATGTCGAGATTCCCGCGCTCTTTGCGACGCTGGGCATGGCCTCGCTGGTCTATGGCTTCGCGCGCTACGCCCTCGTCCCGCTCTACGTGGTCTACATGCCCGCCAGCGCCTCCGGCATCGCCTGGATCGGCGGCGGCTTCGCCTTCGGCGTGCCGACGCCGATCTTGTTTTTCGCTGTCGTCGCCTTGCTCGGTTTCCTGTTCCTCCGCTTCACCAAGCCGGGTCGGTTCGTCTACGCGATCGGCGACAATTTCGCGGCCGCCCGAATTTCGGGCGCGCCCGCGCGTCCGATCATTGTCCTGCAATACGCGCTCTCAGCGACAGTCGCTTATGTCGCCGGCATGATTACGGCGACTGCGGTCGCCAGCATGAACACCGCCATTGCGACCTCTTCGATGATCTATGATGTCATCCTGGTCGTGGTGCTCGGCGGCATCGGCCTTTCGGGCGGCCGCGGCGGCATCGGCAATGTCATCGTCGGCACGCTGCTGATCGGAATCCTTCTGAATGGAATGACCATCATGGACATTCAATACACGATGCAGAACGTGATCCGCAGCCTTATTCTGCTCATCGCGATCGTACTCGACAGCGTCATCAACCCGCGCGACGAGCAGACCGCGCAACAAGGCGACATCTAGACCGCCGTCAGCTTCATAAGGGAGAATGAAACATGCGAAGGAAACATATCGGGGCGGCCCTAGGGTTCGTCTTCACGCTGACCGGCATGGCGGCCTACGCCAGGGCCGACGGCATCGACGATCCCAGGCGAAGCGACTATTTCAAGACCTTCGAGGGCAAGACGATCGCTTTCGTGCCGGTGACGATGGGCATCGATCTCACCGAGGGCTGGGCGGCGGTGATGAAGAAGCAGGCCGATCGCCTGGGCATGAAGTTCGAGATCCGCGACCCGCATTTCAGCGCCGACGCCGGCACGCAGGCGATCACCTCGCTGATCGCGGAGAAGCCGGACGTTCTCGTCGTTCACAATCCTGACGTGCAATCCTACGCCCGCCTGCTCAAGCGCGCGGAAGAGGCGGGCATTCATGTCGTGCAAATCAACATGAGGTCGAACTATAATTCCGACGTCTATGTCGGCGCCGACTGGATTGGCATCGGCGAGGCGGAGGCGCAGGGCATCGTCGACAAATGCGGCGCCGGCACCAGCGGCAAGGTCGCCGTCCTGCAGGGACAGCCAACCTCGGGATCCGATAGCGGCATGATGAAGGGCGTTGAGAACGTCTTCACCAAACATCCGGAAATCAAGACGGTCGCCAACCAGGCGGGCGAATGGGACGCCACCAAGGCGCGCTCGATCATTTCGACGGTCATCCAGCAAAATCCCGATCTCTGCGGCGTGGTCGGTTTCTGGGACGTGATGGACCTCGGCGCGGCGGCCGCGATCAAGGAATCGGGCAAGCCGATCGCGCTGGTCACGTCGGGGGGCGGCGAGCAGATGGCCTGCGACAATGTGGAGAAGGGCGCCTTCGAGAAGGAAATCGCCTATCAGGTCATGGACCAGGGGCGCGATTTGAACGACATGATCGTCACGGTGCTGGAATCCGGCCAGCAGGCCGGCAAGCTGAAGGCGGTCGTCTATAGCCCGCAGCTCATCATTTCCAAGGATACCCTGCGGCCCGGCCTGTGCTGGAGCGCCAAGGATCTCAAGAAGTAAGAGTTCTCAAGGATTGTAACAAGCGCTGGGCCGCCAGACGGCTCAGCGCGTTTTTGTGTCTTGATGGATCAATGTAAATGACGCTCGGCGAATGGGCCGCCAGGTTGCGCTATCGTTATGTCCCCGACCATATTGTCGGCGAAGTGCTTGGCAGGAGGTGGATGGACAATGTGATTCCGGTCACGTTGCTCCTGGCGCTGAGCATCTATCTCATCGCGACCATTCCGAATTTCGTTGCGTACGGCAATCTCTCCGACATTTCCAGGCAGATCGGCGAATTCGGCCTGATCGTGATCGGCATGACGATCGTCATGCTGGCCGGCGGCATCGATCTCAGCGTCGGCTCGAATTTCGCGCTCGCCAATCTGACGGCGCTGGCGCTGATCAATGTCGCCAAATGGCCGGTCGAGGCGGCGATCGTGGCGACGGTCGGCGTCGGCGCGCTGGTCGGCCTGATCAACGGCTTTCTCATCGGCTTCCTCAGGCTGCGGGCGTTCCTGACCACGCTCGTAATGCTGACGCTGCTGCGCGCGATCGTGGAATTGCTGCTGCAGCGCTATTCCGTGCAGATCGCCTCGAGCGATGTCGAATCCGACGCCTGGGACTTCATCGGCGCAGGATCGATCCTCGGCGTCCCGCTCAGCACAATGGTTCTCATCGTCACTGCGATCATCGCGCAAATCGTGCTGACGCGGCTGCGCATCGGCTGGCGCATCACGGCGGTCGGCGGATCGCGTCGCGCGGCCTATAATGCTGGCATCCCGGTGCGAAGCACGATATGTCTGTCCTATGTCGTGTCCGGCCTGCTCACCGGCCTTGCTGGAACGCTTTATGCCGCGCGGCTTTCCGGGGCCGGGCCGGACACCGGCCTCGGCCTCGAACTGACCGTCGTGACCGCGGCGCTGCTCGGCGGCAACAGCGTAGGCGGCGGGCGCGGTTCGATCGGCAAGGCGCTGGTTGGGGCGATCATCGTCTCACTGCTGACCAATGGCCTCGTCCGCCTCGGGCTGCAGAACGGCTCCTCGTCGATGGCGGTCGGACTGGTGTTGCTGCTGGCGATCGCCATCGACGTGCGCTGGGTTCGATGGCGGCACAATCTGCACGCCAAAGTCTATGTGTCGCCGGCCTATCTCGCTTTGCCAAAAGCGCCGTCCTTCGCCGCCGACGCGGCCTCGCCCTATGCGATGAACGACCGCCTCGGCAACGTCAAGATCATTGGCCTCGGCGAGATCGACGGTCCCGAGGATGTCATTCTCGACGCCGACGACAACCTCTATTGCAGCGTACGTCAGGGCGAGATCGTGCGGTTCCTCGCGCCCGATCACGTGCGCCGGGAAGTCTATGCCCATGTCGGCGGCCGGCCGCTCGGCATGGCCTTCGACAAGGACGGTGGTCTCGTCGTGTGCATCGCCGGCATGGGTCTCTATCGCGTCGACAAACAGCGCAACGTCCAGAAAATGACCGCCGAGACCAATCGCTCGGCCTTTTCGATCATCGACGATTCCCGCATGCGGCTCGCCGACGATCTCGATATCGGGCCAGACGGCAAGGTCTATTTCAGCGAGGCGACGATCCGTTATGGTTTCGAGGAATGGGTGGTCGACGCACTGGAAGGGCGCGGCAACGGACGCATCATCCGCTACGATCCCGCCTCGGGCGGCACGCGGACGATCCTTCGCAATCTGCTATTCGCCAATGGAATCTGCGTCGCCCACGACAACAAGTCGGTGCTGTTCGCGGAAACCTGGGGCTGCCGCGTCAGCCGCTACTGGCTCGAAGGCCCGAAAGCGGGAACGACCGAAATCGTCATCGCTGATCTGCCCGGCTATCCCGACAATATCAATCGGGGATCGCGCGGGACCTATTGGGTGGCCCTCGCCGGCGCGCGCACGCCCTCCTACGATCTGGCGATGACGATGCCGGCCTTCAGGCGCCGGATGGCGCGCCGGGTGGCGGGCGACGAATGGCTGTTCCCCAACGTCAATATCGGCTGCGTCGTGCATTTCGACGCGAATGGCGCCGTGCTTGAATCGCTCTGGGACCTCAAGGGCGAAAATCATCCGGCGATCACTTCGATGCGCGAGCATCGCGGCTACCTCTATCTTGGCGGCGTCACCAACAATCGGATCGGCCGCCTCAAGCTCGCCGACGCCGATCCGCAATGGACGGGCGAGTCCTCCTATTGGGGAGGCAGCCGATGATCCCGTTCAGGAAGGCGATGGACCGATGGCTCGGGCGCGGCGAGGCGTCGATCACGACGCCGCCGATGGACGGCGCCTTTCGTCCCAACGATCGCCTCGACGCGGCCGGGGCGATCCTCGAGACGCCGGCGCCCGATGGTTTGGCGATTACATCGCAGGGCCTTATCGTCTCCTCCGGTCGGTCGCTGTTGCGCGTCGACAAAGGGACAAGCACGCCGGTCGCCTCCTTCGACGCCGAAATCACAGCCCTTACCGGATTGCCGGACGGCGGCGCGGCGGTCGGCCTCAATGACGGGCGGATCATTTTCGTCGGCGGCCAATATGACGGCAGGACGATCGCGGCCAATGCGCGCGCCAGTTGCATAACCGCGCTGGCGCCGGCGATGGATGGCGCGCTCATCCTCGCCAATGGTTCGGCGACCAACGGGCCGGCCGAATGGCGGCGCGACCTGATGGAGAAGAACGCCTCCGGTTCGGTGTGGCGGCTCGAACCGTCGAGCGGCCTCGCCACGCAACTCGCGGGCAAGCTCGCTTACCCTAATGGGCTCATCGAAGAAGGCGCCGCCATCGTCGTCTCGCAGAGCTGGCGCGCCGCGCTGACGCGGATCGCGCCCGGCGATGGCGGCCGCGGCGTAGCGGTGCTGGAAAACCTGCCCGCCTATCCCGGCCGCCTGTCGCGCGGCGCGGATAATGTGACCTGGCTCGCTTTGTTCGCGCCGCGCAGCCAGCTCGTCGAATTCGTGTTGAGCGAAGACCGGTATCGCCGCCGCATGATCAGCGAAATCGAAGCCGATCATTGGGTCGCGCCGTGCCTGCGCGCGGGCCGGTCGCCGCTCGAGCCGACGCAGCAGGGCGGCGTCAGGCAGCTTGGCGTTTTGAAGCCGTGGTCGCCCAACCGGTCCTACGGGCTCGTCGCCCGTCTCGACGGCGCCTATCGTCCAACGATGAGCCTGCACAGCCGCGCCAACGGGCGCCGCCATGGCGTGACCTCCTGCCTGTCGTTCGGCGGGCGTCTTTATTTCTGCGCCAAGGGCGACGGTATCGTCGCCTCCTGCGCCGACGAGGGATCGACGCCATGAATGCGCAGGAACTCTCGAAACCCGCGCTGCTGGAAATGCGCAAGGTCGGCAAGGACTATCGCGGCGTCGCCGCGCTGAAGGACATCGACTTCGATCTGCGGCTTGGCGAAGTTCACGCCATCCTCGGCGAGAACGGCGCCGGCAAGTCGACGCTGGTCAAGATTCTCTCCGGCGCGGTCGCCCCGACCCGCGGCGAAATTCGTGTCGAGGGCCAGCCGGTCCAGATCGCCAGCCCGGCCCTCGCGCGGCGATACGGAATCGCGATGGTCTATCAGGAGACCAGCCTCGTTCCTACGATGAGCGTGGCGCAAAATCTCTATCTCGGCGACGAGAAATTCTTCAACCGCCTGCGCGGCGCCTATATCGAGGCGCAGCAATTCCTGCAATCGCTGAATTTCCCTGTCGATCCGACAGCGATTGTGCAATCGCTGGGCACCGCCAAGCGGCAGATGGTCGAAATCGCGCGGGCGGTTCGCCTCAAGGCGAAAGTCATTATCTTCGACGAGCCGACCGCCACTTTGACGCCGGAGGAGAAGCATCATCTGTTCGCGCTGATCGATCGGCTGCGCAAGAGCGAGGTTTCGATCATCTTCATCAGCCATGCGCTGGAGGAAGCGCTCGACATTTCCGACCGGATCACCGTTCTGCGCGACGGCGCCCATATCATCACCGGCGACGCCAGGACATTTTCGCGCGAGACGATCATCCGCCATATGGTCGGCCGGTCGCTGAGCGACGAACTCTACGGTCGCGCGACCGACGGCCGCAAGCTGAGGCGGGCCGGCGAGACCGTTCTCAGCGTGCAAAATCTGTCGATGCAGAATGTCGTGCGCAACACGTCCTTCACGATTTTCGCCGGGCAGGTGACGGGCGTGTTCGGACTGGTCGGCTCGGGCCGGACCGAAACCGCCAGGATTATCGCCGGCGTGGTCAAGCGCGATTTCTTTCACGGCGGCGACGTGCGCTTCCAGGGAAAGTCGGTGCGCTACCGGACGCCGCGCGAGGCGGTCGGCGACGGCATCGTCTATGTCACCGACGACCGCAAGGGCGACGGTTTCTTCGAGACGATGTCGATCGCCGAGAACATCTATCTCGGCCAGATTTCCGGCCGCAATTCGCGCGGATTCGTCGCCAGCATGAGCGAGACGCGCGCGCTCGCCGCCAACTGGACTAACAAGCTCGCCATCAAGGCGCTGGATGGCGATTCAAGGGTGATCGAGCTTTCCGGCGGCAATCAGCAAAAGGTGGTGATCGCCAAGGCTCTGGTGCAGAAGCCAAAGCTGATCATCTTCGACGAGCCGACGCGCGGCGTCGATGTCGGCGCCATCGCCGAAATCCACCATCTGATCGCCACGCTCGCCGACGAAGGCCTCGCCGTGATCGTCATCTCTTCTTACCTGCCCGAAATCCTCAGCGTTTCCGACCGCATCCTCGTCTCCAGACAGGGGCGCATCGTCGAGGAGCTCTCGCCCGATGAGGCGACATCCGAAGCAGTGATGTTCGCGGCGGTTTATTGAACGGCGGCGAGGCCTTCGTGCAAATCCCGCGACCTGACGGGATCGATCGATGCCGTCGATTGTCTGCCACGGCAGAACGGCAATTGCCTCTACCCGGTGACGGCGCTGGCGTCGTCCACGGTCGCTGAAGGGAAGTTCGATGAGATAGGCAAAAACGGCGTACGGGCTCAATAGGTGCTATCAAACTGCCGTCTTTCTAACCCGCTTCGCTACGAAGAGATTCGAAACTTCCAGGACCCTCCCATGCGCCCGCTCGAAGGCCTGTTCGTTCTCGATTTCACCACGCTTCTGCCGGGCCCGATGGCGACGCTGCTGCTCGCCGAGGCTGGCGCGGAAGTCGTCAAGGTGGAGCGACCGGAGGGAGAGGATATGCGCGCCTATCCCGCGCCCTGGGGTCGCGACAGCGTCTATTTTGCTCTGCTCAATCGCGGCAAGAAAAGCGTGACGCTCGACCTGAAGAACCCGGTCGACCGCGCCGCGCTGGCGCCGCTTGTCGCGCGCGCGGATATTATCGTCGAGCAGTTCCGGCCGGGCGTGATGGCGCGGCTCGGCCTTGGCCCCGCCGATATCGCCGCGATCAACCCCAAAGCGATTTATTGCTCGATCACCGGTTATGGCCAGACTGGCCCGGCCAGCCAGAAAGCCGGACACGATCTCAACTATATCAGCGACGCCGGTCTGCTCGCTTTGTCGGTCGGGCCGCCCGACGCGCCGGTGGTGCCGCCGGCCCTGATCGCCGACATCGCGGCGGGGGCCTATCCCGCCGTCATCAATATCCTGCTGGCGCTGCGCGAGCGCGACCGCACGGGGCGCGGTCGCGCGCTCGACATTGCGATGACCGACAACCTGTTCCCGTTCCTGTTCTGGGCGCTTGGCGACGGGCTGGCCGGCGGCGCCTGGCGCGGCAGCGGCGAGCATATCCTGACGGGGGCGAGCGCGCGTTATCGTCTCTACCCTTGCGCCGATGCGCGAATTCTCGCCGTCGCCGCGCTCGAGGACAAGTTCTGGGCGAATTTCTGCGAAACTGTCGGACTGGAGGCGGTGTTTTGCAACAACCACTTTGCGCCCGCAACCATCGCCCGCGTCAGCGCGATCATCAAAAGCGAGCCCTCGCCCGTCTGGCGCGCGCGCTTTTCCGGTCGCGACTGTTGCTGTTCGATCGTCGCCACTTTGCGCGAGGCGCTCGACAATCCGCAATTTTCCGCGCGCGGCCTGATGGCGCATCGGCTGGTCAATGAAGCGGGGGCGAGCCTGGCGGCTTTGCCCGCGCCGATCGATCCGGCGTTTCGCGGCGTTGCGGAGAAGGCCGTGCCGGCGCCTGTTCTTGGCGGCCATAATCGGGAATTCGGAATAGAGCGTTCGCCGGCGCCGCCGGGGCCGAAAGGAAATTCCTAACCATTTCAAAGGTTCTGTCGCACCGGCCGGGCGCAAAAAGCCTTCGGCGCGCGGGAATTAACCTTTGCCGGCCCCGCCATGGTTTCGATTGCGTGAAGCCCCGGTAAAGCAAAGGTTACGACGTCCCCCAGGCGATCTCTCGATCCCGCCAATTCTCGGCAATTTAGATGTTGTTGACCCATCCGGTTAACCGACGGTTATTCTTTATTTTACGGTGACTAACCTGAATCGAGATCGTTATAACTTGACGCTTTTACTTCTGCCGTTGGAAAAACGCCGCCCCTATCGTCCTCCCCGGGGAATGATGGGGGACGAGGATGATTGGACGATTGATCCGCGCCGGCTCGGCTGCGAGCCTGATTATCGGCGCGTGGATCGCCTGGGGACAGCCGACCATCGCCGGCGCTGTCGACGCCAGCTATGCGGCGGTCGGCGAGGAGACCAGCGTGCCCTATGGCTGGGTCGACTTCTGCAAGCGCTACGAGAGCGAATGCGGCGACCCGCGCGCCGCCGCCGTCGACATCAACCTTTCCGCCAAGGCATTGCACGACGTCAACCACGTCAATCACTGGGTCAATACGCACATCCAGCCTATCAGCGACATGGATCATTGGGGCGTCATCGATCGCTGGGACTATCCGCTCGACGGCAGGGGCGATTGCGAGGATTATGCTCTCCTGAAACGCAAGATGCTGATCGACTTGGGTTTTCCGAGGCAAGGCCTGCTGATAACCGTCGTCAAGGACGAGAACCAGGAAGGCCATGCGGTCCTCACCCTCAAAACCAGCAAGGGCGAATTCGTGCTCGACAATCTGAACGACGAAATGAAGCCGTGGACGACGACCGGCTACCGCTTCGTCAAGCGCCAGAGTCAGGAGGACCCCAATATTTGGGTGATGCTCGGGCCGCCGGTGGAGGCGCCGCTCTACACCGCGCGGTAGACCGTAATCTGAGTTGCGAAGCGGGATCCGCCCCCAAGTCCCGCTTCGTTCTGAGGCCGGCCTCCCCCCAAAGGCCGGCCTCTCTTTTTCAGCCTGTCGCGACCATGCCTTTGGCGAAGCGGCGCCAGTTCTCGACATAATGGGCGGCCGACCATCTGAGTCGGGCGATCGCATCCGCATCGAGCGTGCGGATCGCCTTGGCGGGCGAACCGACGATCAGCGCATGGTCGGGGAAAGCCTTGCCTTCGGTCACCAGGGCTCCGGCGCCGACGAGACAGCCCGAACCGATGCGTGCGCCATTGAGAACGATCGCGCCCATGCCGATCAACGATCCGGCGCCGATCACGCAGCCGTGCAGGATCGCATTGTGGCCGATCGTGCAATCCTCGCCGATATCGATGGGAAAGCCGATATCGGTGTGCAGGGTCGAACCTTCCTGGATATTGCTGCGCGCGCCGAGGCTGATGCGTTCGTTGTCGCCGCGAATGGTCGCGCCGAACCAGATGCCGCAATCCTCCCCCAGCGTCACCTTGCCGATGACGCTTGCATTGGGCGCGATCCAATAGCGGTCCGCCGCCGGAAGAACCGGAGCCACTCCATCGAGCGCGTAGATCGGCATGTCTTCCATCTCCCTTGGCCACGCGACATTTATCGCAGCGAATGGGCGCGGCAGGCAACAAGAGCGAGCTGCAACTTGCAGCAATGGGCGACGGAACGGGCTCTTCAGGTGAAAAGCTCAATCCCATCGTCGCTGGAGAGTTCAAGCCGACGCGTCTCGCCCTTAGGCAGGACCACGCGCATGCTGGAATAAGTCAAGGGATAGTCGCCTCCGACCGTCAGCGCCACGCGAACAAGCGAAGGCGTCCAATCCAACGTCGTCGTCACACACGTCAGCGCGCCGTCGATGGAAATGCCGTCATCCTCGTAGAGCGTCGCGCTCGACTGACCGGCGCCGGCGCCCGGGAACACGCGAAGCGCGCGCGAAGGCTCGTCATGGCGGCTGGAATAATCGCCGCCGCTGTCGGTCATGGCGATGATGGCGCCCGTCGGCGCGATGAGGGGCAGGCGCTCGAGCGGCGCGGCGATCGTCGCAAATTGGCCCGACGCAAAAATCTGTCCCGTCCAGAAATCGCGCCAGCTTTCGGGGCCGCGCGGAAGATAGACCTCAACTTCGCGGGCGCCTTCGCGCGTCACCGGCGCCGCCAGAAGCCAAGCGCCGAACATCAGCGCGTCGGTGTCGGCAAAGCTTGCCGGATCGTCTTCGAAAGCGACAAAAGTCGGCGACAATATTGGCATATGCGACTCATGCGCCGCGCGCACCGCGCTGTAGAGATAGGGCATCAACCGAAGTCGCAACCGCAACGCCTCACGGATCGCCGGCAGCGCCGACGCGTGCAGCCATGGAGAGGTGGTGATGAAATCGTCTTTCCAAGAGTTCATCAGGAAACGGGGATGGACGATTCCGGCCTGCGTCCAGCGGATCAGTAGTTCCGGCCCCGGCGGTGGGCCCGCGAAGCCGCCAATGTCATGGCCGATGTTGAACATGCCGGAAAGGCTCATCGCCAAGCCGGTGCGCAGGTTCCATTTGAGCGATTCCCAGCTCGTCGTGTTGTCGCCGCTCCAGGTCTGGGCATAGCGTTGAAGGCCCGGGCCGCCCGCGCGCGTGACGGTGAAAGGGCGCTCGTTGGGCTTTGCGGCGAGCTGCGCCTCGCGCGTCGCGCGCGTCATCAGCAGCGCCTGGATAGGGCGCAGGAGCGCCAGCGGCGTCGGCTCGCCAAAGCTGGCGCACATCGCCTCGTCGTCCCAGAGACCGTATTCGTTGTTGTCGTTCCATCCCGCGTCGACGCCAAAAGCGATGACCTGCCTGGTGAGACCGCTCTTCCACCAGGCGACGCCCGCCGGGTTGGTGAAATCAAGATGCGCGCCCTCGCCGTCCCAGAACTGGGATTTGAGCGGCGCGCCGGTTTCCGCGCTGGCGATGAACGCGCCGGCCGCGGCGACCTCGCCATATTGGGGGTGGTCGTCGAGCAGGCAGGGCTTCACGTTGGCGACCACGCGCATGGCCGCCGCCGCGAAGGCGCTTGTCAGCGCACGCGGCTCCGGAAACTTCGCCTCGTTCCAGGTGAACACGTAGCGCTTGGCGCCGATCGACGTGTAGCCGGAGCCGAAATGAAAGGCGCTGATCGGCGCCTCGAAAAGCCTGGCGGCGTCGATCACGCCTTGGATGCGCGCTTGCGCATCGGCTGCGTCGGCGAGGGCCATGGCGGTTTGAGCGAAACCGAGCGACCAGCGCGGCGCCAGCGCCGTGCGGCCGGTGAGAGCGACGAATTTCCGCGTCACGTCGCGCAGGCGCGGGCCGAGGATGAGGTAAAGATCGAGATCGCCGTCTTCGGCTTCATAAGTTCGATAGCGTCCAAAATAATTGTCGTGCTCGCAGCCGAGGTCGAAACAGCCTTCGGCATTGTTGTCGTAAAAGACCCCATACGAGACGCCGCTCGCCGCGTCCCGCACAATGAGAAACGGCCAGTTCTTGTAGAGCGGATCGCCGCGCTCGGGGTCGTAACCGAGCGCGTCGCGCATCGCGCATCTGAGCCGCCGACCGGTCAAGTCGAGCGGACCCGTCTTATCGCCCGCGCCGAAATGGCGGTCGGCGGGATCGCGCGCCATCGCATGGCGGAAGGCGTGCGTTTTTTGGCCGAAGAAATAGGGCTGCGTTTCGCGGTCCCGCGCGAAGATCACGCCTTCGGGCAGCGACCAGTCCATCCGCAGTCCGTGCAACGTCACATTGAGGCGCAGCGCGCGCGTGGCGAGAGAAACGGCGGCCTCCGACGCCTCGATCTCGACGGGCGCCGGCGGCCAGGACGCATCGTCGAGCCGGAGGCGGCCCGCCCATTCAGTATCGTCAGTCCCATAGGCAGGCACCGACCAGCTACGCTTCTGCCTGACATCGCCGCCACGCAGAACCGTGACGCGCACGAGATCCTCGGCGAGCGCCACGATCCGCATCGTGTGGTCGTCGCCGCAATCGAGCGTGACGCCGCGCCCGTCGCGGCTCGACAGGCGTGCGTTCAGTATCGGTTTCATCCGCCCCTCTCCTGCTTCTCAGGCCGCGAACAGAGCGAAGCCGAGCCGCAGTCCAACGTAGTCGACGACCAGGCCGCAGACCGGCTGCATGAAAGTATAGCCGAGCTGGAATGCGGCGACGATGTAGGAATATTGCTGGGTGCTGATGCCCATCTCATCTTTCAGCGTGACACGCCGAGCGCGTTTCGCGAGAGAAAGTTGATGATCGTGCCGAGACAGATCAGCGCGACGACCCACCAGCGCAGCCCGCGAATCATCGTCATATCAGGATGTCCTCCCGGCGCCCGCGACTTCGCGCGGCTGCCCGATCTGTCGAGTATCCCGGATAAAATCGGCGAGCGCAAAAGACGGCTACGCGCAGGCCAGGATAATCGCCCCTCGTTGAAAGCGCCAAATCGTCGCTCGTCTGCTTCCGGGCAGCGGCGCTTTGGCTGATGCCCAACCGATGTGGGCGCGAAACGGACAGTGGCCGCGGGACAGGAATCCGGAACTCAATTGGCCTTCGCGCCGGCGCTGTGGCTGACCCTCATCGGTTGTAGTTCAGAGAGGGCTTCGGGAAATGAGTATCGATAATCATGATAGAAGCCGCCGCGCAGCTCTCAATCTTGGCTTCGAGCGAGGCTAGGTCGACGGACTTCGCGGCCAAATCATCGTCGCTCGCAGGCGGCTGAACCCCGATCGACGGGATGAGATACTTGCGCTCTCTGATTGTGACGCCGTGCCCGGAAAAGAATAAAATCAGGAGATTGTTGCCAGAGCGTAGAAACTGGGCTGGAGCGAGGCCGGCTTCTTTTTGGGAGAAACTTTTACAAACAGTGTCCACTGCGTCCTCAATGGCCTGCCTGTCGCTGTTGTGGCTACGAATGATGTCTTCCGAAGGAAATCCGGTTTCGCGCAGCAGTGAGTACACTCCATCGCCATCGTGGATGGGCCCGTTGATTACGCAGCAAAAACCCGGATTGCTCACCGACACCACAATCGCCTTCTTTGCGCGCGTCGCCGGTTGCTTCCAAAGAAAAATGCCTCCGTTCATGCTTGTCGACAGAAACGGCCGTTGGCTGCCTTTGCTCAAGTCGATGACGTCTTGATGGACCTCTTGGATAGCATCCAGCACGCTCTTGTCCCTTTGACCTAGCCGCTCGAGGAGGGGTGTGGTGTAAGGCGACGTCTGCCTGCCCGGCGCCGTGTCTTGTTCGAGACCGCCGTCTACGACCGCGTAGGCAATAATTTGGCCGCGCAAGTCCGTTCGCGCGGCTTCGGTGGCAATGTTCCACTCCTTGGACAGTTCCGCGTAGGCCCAGGGCGCGCCGATCGCCAATGTCAAAGCAAGGAAAGCGATGCTTGCCAGAGCGAGCGCACGCTGCAACCGCGCGCGTCGGCTCCTGGCGGTTTGTCGCTCCTCTTTTGCGCGGCATTCGCTAAGATACTGTCGATCCGTCGCGTCGAGCCTCGCGGCGATGTCACGGCGGACGTCGAGCGCACCGGCGTCGACAAGCCGCTGGCCGTGGTGCGACAGCCATCCATCTGCCTGCGCGTTGGCCTCCCAATCGCGCGCCGCGCGCTTGATGCCCTCCAGCGTGGCAAGAAGGCCGAAATCCTCTTCGAGCCACCCCTGCAACAGGCCCCACTGCCGCAACAGCGCCTCGTGCGCCGGTTCGATGGTGACGACGCGGCCCTGCCCGCCTGTCGTCGAATCCTTCGTCGCCACGGTGTCGGTCGACAGCAATCGTTCCTCGACCAGGAGATCGATCAACGGCCCGGCTTCCACTGGGATATCGACACGCCGCGCGATGTGGCGACGCGGGCTTTTGGACTCTGGATCGATGCCGGCGAGCCAGGGGATGAGCCCTCGCCGAAGCAGCGCCTCCCGCGCCTTGCGCTCTCTGGGGATGCGCGAGTCAGCGTCGGCGCGTTGAAACGCCCGTTCGACAGCCGCGTCGATGGCGCCTCTTAAGCCGCCAAAATCCTCGTAGTTGGTCAGCCGCAACGCGCCGGTTCGACGATAGTCGAGAAACAATTGCTCGAGCGTGAAGGCAAGGAGAGGCAGCGCGTCGCTGCCGCCGCCCTTATCGATGTCCGACAGCAGGCGTTCGCTCAACTGCGGTTCGATCGTCAGCGCATTTCCCGCGTCCGCGTAACGTCGCGCCGGTCCTTCAATGACGTCCTTGTAGGCGGCGCGCGGCATCGGCAGCAGCGGCAGCGTGCCTTGGCCCAAGCCTTCGAGCGCTTTGGCGTGCTCCAGCGCGTCGTAGGAATCCGATCGGATAGCGAAGATTACGATGACGGCTGGAGAATCCTCAGTGGTCAAATCGCGCAGCAGGGCCAGCAGCGCGTCGCCCTCGCCGGCGCCTTCGGGACGAAGCAGTTCCTCAGCCTGATCGATCGAAACTACGATCGCCGGCGGTTTGGCGGCTCGATCCTCGGCGAGCAATCCCTTCAGGCTGCTCTCTACGAGTTCGGACAGAAGCGGCCTCAGCGCGGCCGCACCGGCGTGGATCGCGGCGCGAATGGCGGGTCGCGTGTGGCTTGGGAGCGCCTTCTCCAGCGCACCGAGCAGACCGTTGTCGCCGGTGAGCGGCGACCGTTCCGGTCGGATCACAGGCAAAGGCAAGAAGTTTTTGTCGTCGCGCGCGAGGCGGGGCAACAGCCCGGCGCGCAAGAATGAAGATTTGCCAGCGCCCGACGCGCCTAAGATCACCAGCAGTCGGGGCGGCGCTGCGGCAATTAAACCCCGCATCCGATCGATCGTCTCAGTAATCGGCGCCTCACGGCCGAAGAAAATCCCGGCGTCGACGCTCTCGAGCGGCTTCAGGCCTCGATAAGGCGCGCGGTCACGTTCCGACACGGGCGGCCAAACGAAAAACTTCGGGTCGAGCCCCCCTTTCTCAATGCCGCTCTTGAGACGGCGCAGACCCGATTGCGAGAAGGCGATGTGCTTTTCTTCATGCGAGTCCGGCAGTTTGGTGCGGAATAGCCTCAGATCCTGCCCAGCGCAAAGATCGATCGCCTGCCAGGTTCCGGTATATTCGGGCGGCAGGTCGGCAGGCGCCAACCCCTGTTCGACGATGACGGCAAACAGTTTCTTGTTGAGACCGCGCGCCAAGGCAAATTCCTTGACGCACCAGCCAGAGGCGAGCCAGTTTTTCGAGACGAGGAAGATGACGGCTTCGCAACGCTGCGAAGCCTCATGCAGCTTGCGCTCCCAGCGCTCGCCCGCCGTTATGCCGCGCTGGGGATCGAGGTCAAGAAACACTTCATTCCAGCCGACTTCAGCCAGCCAATCGGCGAGCGCCTGGGCTTCGAAATTGTCGTGACTGGAATGGCTGATGAATATCTTCGACAAGACGCGACCCCCACCACGCGAAGATTGTGACATAGGGCTGCGATGGGGCGCTAGAGCGACCGCCGAGGACCCCTGTCCATCACCCTCAGCATTGAACCCATACTGCTCATGCTGTCAGAGCCGATTTGAGAAGCCGCTTTCTGTCGCCCGTTAGATACGTCGCTCTTGGGTTGGGTGAGATCGTAGCAATCCTTTCCTTCGTTGGGTCGAAGAACTCTTAACAGCGCGGCGCAGCTGGCAGGGATTGCCTAGCCGCGGCGCGCCGGCCGTGTGGCTGGCGCCGGTTGGCACCGGAAATTCAAACGGACCCACGTCCGTCGCATGCGGGAAATGGCGACTGGCGCGGGCGCTGGGGCTGCGCCAATGTCGGCGCCGAATGCCGCTGCGATTCGGCAGGCTGTGCGGAGAGCCCACTCTGATGGCGTCGAGGTTTGTCGTGCTTGCGATCGGCGCCGCGGCGCTGGCGCTTTCACTGGCTGGCGCCGGTTTGTTCTGGCGTTTTGAACAAAGACGCCCGACGCCGACGACGCGCGAGGCGACTGTCGGCGCGACGCGCTTCACCGTGCTCAGCGGCTATCTCCGGCCCTCATCGCGCGGCGGCGGGCGTCTCGATCATCTCGATCTTGCCGCCTTCTTTCCCGATTTCGCCCCCGCGGGCGAGGTTGACGACATCGATGGCCAGACCGATCTCGCCGAGCGCTTTCAGAAGCTGGTGTTCGTCACCATCCGGCCCGCCGATTCCAATCTCGATCCCGTCGAACGACCAAGCAAGCTCTACGCCCGCTTCCTCGAAACCGACCAATGGAGCCATCCGGGCGGCCTGGTCGCTAGCGCCTTTCAGGCGGGCAGCCCGTTCGAAGGACAGGAATTGTATTTCGTCGCGCCGGAAGGGCGCGTCTTCGCAGCGCGCTGCGGGCGCCCCGACCAGACGCGGAAGACGCCTAATTCCTGCATTTACGATTTTCGCGTCGACAATCTCGATGTCGAACTGCGCTTTTCGGCGGCGCTGTTATCGGAATGGGAAAAGCTCAGCGCCGGCGCGCGCGGCCTGATCGAGGCGGCGCGGCGCTAGGCGTCACAAATCCTCGAGGTCGAAATCGAGGATCGCCATCTGCAGCGTATAGGTCTTGCCTTTGGGATCGTCGGCGGAGATCACGCCGAGGAAATCGGGGCCGTGGTTGAGCTCGACCGAATCGGTCTTCTTCAGGCGCGAGGCAATCGTCAATTGGTCGTTTTCGAACAGCCGGCGCAGATAATCCTGAAGCACGTGCCGCTCGACCGGGATTTTCATCTCAAAGGAAAAAGAACGATCGCCGTCTTCATCGTCGACGACGATCGAGCCGATTCGCCGTTCGCCGAACTGGACATCGGCCGCCTCGGAGGATTTGGAGCTCGGCGTCACTTTCAGCGTCGGAGCGCCGAAGCTGCGGCGCAGATGCGCCTGCAATTTCTGAATTTCGCTCTTATCCATATCGTTAAAGGCCTCGTCGTAGCGGTTTGGCAGGGGGCGAGCCTTTGCCACGAAAGGCCGGCGCCCGCAAGCGCCGGCGACGCCCTCAACGCTCGATCAGTTTTTCCGCGATGATCTGGTTCATGCTGCGCGCCGGTTCGGCGCAACCGGCCTCCCCGACGATGCGCGCCGGCACGCCGGCGACCGTCTTGTTGTTGGGAACCGCCGACAGAACGACGGAGCCAGCCGCCACCCGAGAGCAATGGCCGACCTCGATATTGCCAAGCACTTTGGCGCCGGCCCCGATCAGCACGCCGCGCCGGATCTTTGGATGGCGGTCGCCGATCTCCTTGCCGGTGCCGCCGAGCGTCACCCCCTGCAGGATCGAGACGTCGTCTTCGATCACCGTCGTCTCGCCAACGACCAGGCCCGAAGCATGGTCGAGGAACACGCCCTTGCCGATCCGCGCCGCCGGATTGAGGTCGACATCGAAGATCGATGAGGCGCGGCTTTGGAGATAAAGCGCAAAATCCCGCCGCCCGGCGCGCAACAGCGCGTGGGCGAGGCGGTAGGTCTGCAGCGCGTGGAAACCCTTGAAATAGAGCACCGGCTCGATCAGCCGCATGCAGGCCGGATCGCGATCGGCGACCGCGATGATGTCGGCGCGGAACGCCTCGCCGATCGCCGGATCGCGGGCGATGAATTCGCCATAGACCTGACGGATCATCTCGCCCGGCACGTCGACATGGTCGAGCCGCGAGGCGACGCGATGAACGACGGCGCTTTCGAGCGTGTCGTGGTTGAGCACCGCGGTCAGCAGGAACGCCGCCAGCTCCGGCTCGCGTTTGGCCGCTTCCTCGGCTTCGGCGCGGATGCGCGCGAACAGCGGATCGTTGCGGCCGACGCCGACCAAATGGGCGACCTGGCTCTGCGGCATGGCATGCTCCTGAACAAACTTTGCAGGCCCGTTATAGCACGGGACGACCGCGCGGAGGAATGGGGGGCGAAACGCGACCGCGGCGGCGAAGTTCCGCCCTATGGCGCATGGAGGAACAGGCCGATCGTCAGGAGAATGCCGACCGCCACCACGCCAAAGCGCAAGGCTTTCTCGTTCACCCGCTGAAGCGCCAGCGCGCCGCTCCATCCGCCCAGCGACGCCCCGGCCGCGGTGATCAGGACCTGGAGCCAATGCACGTCAGGAGAGAAGACGAAGATCGCCACCGCCGAGGCGTTGATGATGCCCGCCAGCACGTTTTTGGTGGCCGCGGCGTTGCGCACGCCCTGCCCCGCCATGCTGAGGGCCGCCATCATCAGAAAGCCGATGCCGCCGCCGAAATAGCCGCCATAGACGGCGATCAGGAACTGGCCGAAAGCCGCGCCCCAGCGCGGCAGCGCGATTTCGATCTCGCCGGCCGCCGGTTGCTTGCGGATGAAGCTTCCCCAGGCGAATGTCGCCGTGGCGAACAGCACCAGCCACGGCACCAGCACGGCGAAGAAACTGGGCGGCGTGGCCAGCAGGATAATGCCGCCGACCGCGCCGCCGACGAGGCTGATCGCAGCGAGAGCCTTGAACGATAATTCGGGCACGCCGGCCGCCGAGTCGCGCCCGGTATAGCCGGTGATGAGCTGGGCAGGGAAAAGCGCGACAGTGGAGGTGATGTTGGCGGCGCGGGCGTCCATGCCGGTCAGGATCAGGGCCGGCAAGGTGATGAACGACCCCCCGCCGGCCAGCGCGTTTTGAGCGCCTGCCCAGATCGAAGCGACAAATAAGGCTGCCAGGATCAGCGCGAGGCCCTCAATTTCAACCCGCGCCGCCCGCGCGCCGCCCTCATATCCCGGCAGCGCCGGCGAAGCAACGGATGAGGACAATCGAGCATTACATCATCAATCATAGACAATGAATTGAGATAGTTCCATGAAATTGACTTTACATACTTCAAGCAACACATGAGCCGCGTCACCCGCGCCGGTCGAGAAAGCCAAGAACCCCTGCTTTATAAACTTTATCGCCGACCGCCAGATTATGGTCACGGCCCGGGATCTCCAGCGCTTCGCCATGTCGAAACATCGCCGCCAGAGCATGCGGATCGCCCGCGATCTCGTCCCTGGTTCCGATCGCGACCAGCGCCGGACAGCCGATCCGGGCGACTTCCGCCGCGCTCATCGTCTGGCGCGATCCCCTGATGCAGGCGGCGAGCGCCCTCCGGTCGCTGCCGTTGCGATCGGCGAAAGCGCGGAACATGTGCTGGACGGGGTCGGTGATCTCGTCGAGCGAGGCGGCCTCCATCGCCCCAGCGATCCCAAGGGGCAGGCCGACGCCATTGACGAGATGATCGCCAAGGCCGCCGAGGACCAGTGCGCGCACCCGGCCGGGGTTGTCGAGCGCGAGATAGGCGCCGATCCGGGCGCCCATTGAATAGCCCATTACGTCAGCGCGGGCGATTTTGAGATGGTCGAGCAGATTGACCGCATCCTCAGCCATCAGAGTCGAATCATAGGCCGCGGGCGCATAGAGCTTGTCGCTCCGGCCATGGCCGCGATTGTCGAAAGCGATCACGCGCCGCCCGGCCGCTGTCAACGCGTCGACCCAGCGCGGGTTGACCCAGTTGATCTGAGAGCTCGAGGCGAAGCCGTGGATGAGCAGGATCGGCTCGCCGCGATCGCCCGCCTGGGGGGGCGCGTCGATGAAGGCGATGCCGACGCCATTGGAGGAAAATTGCTGCATCGTCGACGCCCGATCGTTTCGGCGCGGCGCCTCTCAGCCCATGCGCCGCACGCCCTCCATATCGCCAGAAGCCGTCCGCGGGAAATAGCGACCGGGATTGATCCTCACACGCGGCCGAGGGAAGCTTCCCGATAGGGAGGGAGTTCATGCTTGCGGCGTTTCAGCGCGATCGGCGCCAGCCGGCTGGCGCCGCCTGAGGCCGCAGAGCGGGCGCCGGTTCCCGAATCCCCACGCAAACGCCGGATCCGGTTCCACCAGTCCCGTCGCCATCGCCGAGGCAAGCGACGCCGGCAAAACGCCCTACCCAAGCGCGCGCGGCTCCTTTATGGTCCGCGCCAACCCGCACCTTCGGAGTCCGCCATGGCCGATCACGCCATCCCCCATTTCCACAACGATCCCGGCGTCGCGACGATCAAGGTCGGGGTGAAGGAATTCATGTGCGTCGGCGCACGGCCGCCGTTCGATCATCCGCATATTTTCATCGATATGGGCGGCGACGTCGAAGCGATCTGCGGCTATTGCTCGACGCGCTTCGCCTATGATCCGGCTTTGGGCGCCCATTCGCTGCCGGCCGAATGCGAACTGACCGAAGCCGCCTGACCGGGGCGTGGCCGGCCGGGCGCTGATCGCAGGAGCGGGAATCGGCGGCCTGACGGCGGCCCTCGCCCTCGCCAGAGCCGGCTTCGAAGCCGCGATCTTCGAGCGAACCGCCGTGCTGGAGGAATTCGGCGCCGGCCTGCAGCTTACCCCCAATGCGACTCGCATCCTCGCCAGGCTCGGCGCCCTCGAGGCGATCCAAGGTCGCGCCCTCGCCCCCCGCGCGATCCGCATATTGCGCGGGCGCGATGGCGCCTGCCTGTCGGCGCTGCCGCTCGAATCGGCGCAAAAGCGCTGGCGCGCGCCCTATCTCGTCATCCACCGCGCCGATCTGCAGCGCGCGTTGGTTGAGCGCCTCGCACGCGAAACCAGGGCGACGCTGACCCTCGGCGCTGAAATCGGCGGCCTGACCAGCGACGAGGCGGGCGTGACGATCGGCGTCAAACGCGGCGCGATCGGGCTGAAGGAGCGCGGCGATTTTCTGATCGCCGCCGACGGATTGCGCTCGGTCGTTCGCGAAAGGCTGGGGCTCGGCGGGCGCGAGGAGGCGTTATTTTCCGGCCGCGTCGCTTTTCGCGCGCAAGTCGACGGTTCTTCGCTTCCAGAGCGTTGGCGCGCGCCCGAGGTGACGCTGCGTCTCGGCGCCAAAGCGCATCTCGTTCATTATCCGCTGCGCGAGGGCGCCGTCGTCAACCTCGTGGCGGTGATCGAAAGCGGCTGGCGCGCCCAGAAGGGCGACGAACCCTGGGACGGCGTCGCCGACCGCGATGCGCTGGCGCGCGCTTTCGCCCGATGGTCTCCCGAGGCGCGCGCGGCAATCGAGGCGGCCGTGGAATGGCGCGCGTGGCCGCTCTATGATCGCCCCGGCATTGCCAGCTTTTCGGCCGGGCGCGTGGCGCTGATAGGCGATGCCGCCCATCCGATGCTGCCCTTCCTCGCGCAGGGCGCGGCGCAGGCGATCGAGGACGCCGGCGCCCTGGCTGATTGTCTCGAACAGGCGCGCGATCCCGGCGCGGCGCTGGCCGCCTATTCGCAGCGCCGGGCGCCGCGCGCCGCCCGCGCGCAGGCAGAGGCGAGAGCGCAGGCGCGGCTCTATCACCTCTCCGGTCCTCTCGCTTTAGGTCGCGATCTTGGCATGCGCATGCTGGGGTCCGAGCGGCTGCTGCGGCGCTATGACTGGCTCTATGGCGCGTGACGGGGAGCCTCACGCGCCGAGCGAGACAGAGATTGACGTCGGCCCAGATTTCAGGATCGCCGTGGATCACGTCGCAGCAGTCGTTGCCGCCCGGCGCTGAAACCGAGGCGAGGAAATCGATCGACCGACATGCGCATATCCCCGCTTTCAAAACAGGCGGCCTGATCCAGAACCGCGCCGGCGCCGCGCGCGCAACGATCAAGCCGGCAAGACGCAGCATGGATTCCGTCATTCTTTCAATTGGACGCAACCCGAATTAGACAGGCTTCGGCTCCAGACCTTTAAGGGATGGGCGACGATGAAATCCATCGCAGAACAGGAACCCGAAATGACCATCAGCACCGCCCATCTCCAGCCGATCGTCTCCTTGATCGCCGGCGTCTTCATTCTGATCATGCCAAGGCTGCTCAATTACATCGTGGCGGGGTTTTTGATCATCTCCGGCGTGCTCGGCCTCGGCCTGCTGCGCTGAAGCACGGCGCCGGCGATGCTCTCAGGCATCGCCGCCGTTCAAATCCTAGCGAGCGGCACGATTGCCGCTGGGAAAGACGGCCGCCCGCGTCCAATGTCCCCCGACGAGGCGGGGGCTTGGTACGAGGCAAAAGGAGAGCCGCCGATGCGTGTCCATATCGCCCTGGCCGGAATGATTGCGCTGACCTGCGCCCTGAGCGACGCGCCGCGCGCGGCATGGGCCGAAAGCGGCGCGGCGCTGGCCGGCCCCGCTGCTTATGGCGATTGGCGCTCGGACGCGCCCGGCGTGCGCCGCAAGCTGACCGCGGCCGACCTGCCCGCTCCGCTGGCGAGCCGGCCCGCCGCCAATCCCTCGCGTGTCGTCCCTCGGCCCGAAGGGGCCTTTCCCAAGGCGCCGGCGGGCTTCGCGGTCAGCCTGTTCGCCAAAGACCTGAAAGATCCGCGCGTCCTGCGCGTCGCGCCCAATGGCGATATTTTCGTCGCCGAAAGCGATTCGGGACGGGTGCGCGTCCTGCGCGCCGACGATTCGTTTGCCGCCCCCGCCCAATCGGAAATATTCGCCGGCGGACTCAATCGCCCGTTTGGCATCGCCTTTTATCCGGCCGGACCAAACCCGGCTTACGTCTATATCGCGACCAACACGCAGGTGGTGCGCTACCCCTATAAGAACGGCGATCTCAAAGCGTCCGGACCGCCTGAGATCGTCGCGCCCTCGCTGCCCGGGGGCCGCGGCCATTGGACGCGCGACATTGTCTTTTCTGCCGATGGCGGGACGATGTTCGTCTCGGTCGGTTCGGGCTCCAATGTCGCCGAGGGAATGGCGCCTCTGCCGGACGCCGAACTGGCCTCCTTCGAGGCGAACCACGTTCCGGGCGCGGCATGGGGCGCGGAAGAGAGTCGCGCCGACGTGCTCGCCTTCGATCCCGACGGGCGCAACATGCGCGTGTTCGCCGCCGGCATTCGCAACTGCTCCGGCCTGACGATCGAGCCGGAGAACGCCGCGCTCTGGTGCGTCGTCAACGAGCGCGACATTCTCGGCGACGATCTGCCGCCGGACTATGCGACCCGCGTCACGCAAGGCGGCTTCTACGGCTGGCCCTGGTATTATATCGGCGCCCATGAAGACCCTCGCCACAAAGGCGAGCGGCCCGATCTTGCGGGCAAGATCATCGTGCCTGACGTGCTGATCCAGCCGCATTCGGCGCCTCTCGGCATCGCTTTCTACGAGGCCGCGCAGTTCCCCGCGCAATACAAGGGCGACGCTTTCGTCGCGCTGCATGGTTCATGGAACCGGGCCAAGCGAACGGGCTACAAGGTGGTGCGCCTGATCTTCAAGGACGGCGAACCGACCGGGGAATACGAGGATTTCCTGGTCGGCTTCGTCGCCGACGACGCCAATGTCTGGGGACGCCCGGTCGACGTCGCGGTCGCCCGCGACGGTTCGCTGCTTGTCACCGACGATGGCGGCGGCGCGATCTGGCGCATCGCTTATAAGGGGCCGTAGCGCGGTCGACCGGCAGAATTGACTTCTGAATGTTGATTTCCAGGGCCGGACGACGGGTTCGTCTCGCTATTCCAGATACGGCGTCAGCACGTCTTCGATCCATTTCATGAATGCGCGGACTCGGCGCGACAGATTGCTCCGATGCGCTACGACGAGGGACACGGCGAGCGCCCGGCGACGAAAATCGGGTAAGATCTCCACCAGCGTTCCGCTCTCCAAGTATCGGCCAACCCCCAAGAGCGGAGCCTGAATCAAGCCAAGCCCGGCGAGGGCGGCGGCTTCGTAGGTCTGCGCACTGTTGACGTACAGCGAGCCTGGCAACTGAATCGTCGCGTAGCTGTCGCCGTCCGGATATTCCCATCCATAGGGTCTGGCGCCCAGTACCGTCGAAAAATGAATTGTCCGATGCTTCTGACGCTGGAGATCTTCCAGCGATCGAGGGACGCCATAGCGCGTGAGATAATCGGGACTGGCGGCGTTGACCGTGCGCAACAGGCCCAGTGGGCGGGCAATCAGGGTCTCGTCCCTGATGGCTCCAAGCCGCAATACACAGTCGAACCCCTCTTGAACCAGATCGACTTGCCGATCCGTACTCGATACCTCCAGCTCCAACTCGGGGTGAGTCGCCATGAAATCCGGCAAGGCCGGCACGATCGTCATGCGTGCAATTTCGGTCGGAAGATCGACCCGTAAACGCCCGCGTAGCGCGACGCGATCGCCTGCGAACATTGCGTGCAGGTCATCCACTTCGGCAAGCAGATCGCGGGCGCGGGCATGAAATGCGCGTCCGTCGTCCGTCAACTGCACGCTGCGCGTCGTCCGGTGCAAAAGCCTGACGCCGATATCTTCTTCCAGCTTCCGGACCGCCGTTGAGGCCCTCCCCTTTTGGATGCCCAGTCTGTCGGCTGCGTGGGTGAAGCTGCCCATATCGGCCACCGTTATGAAAATGAGGATGGGTTCGAGGTTTTGCATTTTCGCGCCTCGGTATTGTTCATCGTAAGGAGAACAGTGAGTTCATTCGATCGGCATTTATCATGATTGGGAGACACAGTAAGCTCTGAATATGGGTTTCCCTCAATCGGAGAATGACAAATGACCGCAACCATGAACCTGCATCAGACGCCTGAAGCTATAAGCTTGGATCGCGCCCTGTGGGCCGGCCGGGCGATGAGCGCGCTTGTCGTTATCGCTTTGGCGGCGGACGGCGCCATTCAGCTTTCCGCGCCGGCGCAGATCGCGAACATGTTGCAGGAAACCGGGTTCGCGATAGACCTGACCCGTGTTGTGGGTCCAATCATACTCGCCTGCGCCGTGCTTTACGCTATCCCGGCGACAGCCGTCCTCGGCGCGATCCTGGTGACGGGCTTTTTGGGAGGCGCCATCTGCGCCCATGTCCGCATCGGCGAGTTGGGGTCGCCGCCGGAAATCATTTCCCTGCTTCTGGGCGCGATGACATGGGGCGGCCTCTATCTGCGCGATCCCCGTATCCGAGCCATTCTGCCTATCCTTCATTGAACCAACTGGGCAGTGCTCTGTCCCTCAAGATCAGGAGAAAGCGTACGTTTTTAGTAATGGGAATCACGGGAAAAGTTGGCGGCGCGACGGCAAAACATCTGTTGGCGCGCGGTAAGAAGGTACGGGCGCTCGTCCGCAATCGCGAGAAGGCGGCTAATTGGGCGAACCAGGGCGTGGAACTGACAGACGGCGATTGGAATGATTCGGCGGCCATCGAGCGGGCGCTCAAAGGCGTTGAAGGCGCGTTTGTCATGTTGCCGGCTGTCTGGGCGCCCTCGCCCGATTACAAAGAAGCAAAGGGCGTGATTGCGAACTATGTCGGGGCGCTCACCAAGGCGGCGCCGCCGCGAGTGTTAGCGCTCTCGTCGATGGGCGCCAACAGAACCGGCGGCCTCGGAATGATCACGGCGCTGTCGCTTCTGGAGCAAGGTTTTCGCGACCTGACGTCGCCAATCGCATTTGTGCGCGCAGGCGGATTCTTCGAAAACTTCCTCTATGGCTTGCAGGTCGCCCAGGGCGGAACGCTGCCGGTCTACTACAATCCGACAAACCGGAAATCGACCATGGTCGCGACGAACGACATCGGCGCGGCGATCGCAACCTTCTTGACCGGGCCAGCGTGGTCAGGGCGGCGCGTCGTCGAGCTTGGTTCGATGGTCGCCCCGGATGAAGTCGCAGAGCAACTGGGCGAAGTCCTGAATCGCGGCGTGAAAGCCTTTGCGGTCCCGCGTGCAGGATGGGCGGAAGCGTTCGAGCAATTCGGCATCCCCAAGGGCCACACTGGACCGGCCGAAGAAATGTTTGAGGCTGTGAATGCGGGATGGATGGACCTCGGCGTCGAGGGTACGGAGCATGTAGCGGGCACAACGTCCGCACGCGATGTATTCGAGGCTGCACGGAACGCCGCCAAGGCGTAAGTCCGGGCCGGATCAGGCGTGAGGCGGAGGCAGCCCGCCGCTTCCGCCTCGGCCGCGTCACGGCATGCGCTCAGCAGCTCAATGCAATGCGAAGCGCTTCCGCTCCCGCCTGACCTTCTGAATCTCGCGGACCAGCCGCTCTCAACCGGCTCTGGCCAAGAACCGAACCTGCCCAACATTGGCGCTCTGACGCGCCATGCCCTAACATCGCATCGGGATGAAACCGGCCAAGCGAGGACATCGAATGAAACCGCGCCAGAAATCAAAGTCAGTGGTAATCGCGCTGTCGCTCGTCGCTTTTTGCTCAATCTCACCGAGCCTGCTCATCTCGACGGCCGCCTTCGCGGAGGCATCGACGCGGCCCGCGGTTCTCACCGCCTCGGCGGTCGCGGTCGCCGATAGGTTCAGCGCCGACGCCGCCGAGGAAATATTCAAGGAAGGCGGCAACGCCGTCGACGCCGCCGCCGCGATCGCCTTCACGCTGGCGGTGACCTATCCGGAGGCCGGCAATCTTGGCGGCGGCGGCTTCATGACGATTTACATGAACGGCAAGCCCTATTTCCTCGACTATCGCGAACGGGCGCCGCTGGCGGCGACGCGCGACATGTATCTTGACGACAAGGGCGAGGTGATCCCCGGCATGAGCCTGTTCGGCGCGCGCGCCGTCGGCGTGCCCGGCACCGTCGCCGGCATGTGGGAAGCGCAGCGGCGCTTCGGCAATCTGCCATGGGCCGCTGTCATAGCGCCGGCGATCAAATATGCGCGCGACGGCTTCGAGGTCGATGCGCTTCTGGCTCAGCGTCGCGACGACGCCGCCAAGAAATTCGCCGGCAAGGCCAATTTCGACGCCTATTTCGGCGGGATGAAAGAGGGCGCCGATTTCAAGCAGCCCGATCTCGCCGCCGTGCTGACGCGCATCGCCGAGGACGGCGCCGCGGATTTCTACGACGGTCAGACCGCCGACCTGATCGCCGCCTCGATGCGCGGCCATGGGCTGATCGCCAAGCGCGACCTGCAGGAATATACCGCCGTCTGGCGACAGCCGATCGAGGGCGACTGGAACGGCCTGCACGTCATCACCGCGCCGCCGCCAAGTTCGGGCGGCGTCGGCCTGTTGCAATTGCTGAAGATGCGGGCGGATCTGCAGGCCGACTTCAAGGACGCGCCGCTGAACTCGCCGCAATATATGCATCTCTACGCGGAGATGGAAAAACGCGTGTTCGCCGATCGCGCGCAATATCTTGGCGATCCCGATTTCTATAAAGTGCCGGTCGCTGAATTGACCGACGATTCCTACATCGCAAAGCGCGCTGCAGAGGTCAATCCGAACGCGCCATCCGACACCAAGAGCGTGCAGCCGGGCCTCGGTACGGCGATGCCGGAAAAGACGGAGACGACGCATTTCTCGGTCGTCGACAAATGGGGCAACGCGGTATCGAACACCTATACGCTCAACGGCTGGTTCGGCTCGGGCGTAGTGGCGGAGGGAACCGGCATTCTGCTCAATGACGAAATGGACGATTTCTCGGCCAAACCCGGCGTCGCCAACATGTTCGGCGTGGTCGGCAGCGACGCCAATGCGATCGCGCCGAAGAAACATCCGCTCTCGTCTATGAGCCCGACCATCATGACCAAGGACGGCAAAGTGTCGCTGGTGATCGGCACGCCGGGCGGCTCGCGCATCTTCACCTCGATCTTCCAGGTCATCAGCAATATCTATGATTTCAACATGCCTTTGAAGGACGCCGTCGGCGCCATGCGCTTCCACCATCAATTGCTGCCGCCCAACACCATCTTCTTCGAGCCCTACGCGCCGATCGAGGGGGAACTCGCCAAACAGATCGAAGCCAAGGGCTATGTGCTGAAGAGACAGGATTTCAGCGGCGACATCCAGGTCATCAAGATCAACGGCGACGCCCCGGAGGCGGCCGCCGACCCGCGCGGGCGCGGGGTGACGCGGGTGATTCCGTGACGTTTGAAGGCCGCGGCGCGGCCGCGGATGTCGGTCGGAACCTATTCGGGGCGCCGCGCGTTAAGGCGCAGCCGCGATCGTTCTGCCCCCCAGCCCCATCGCGGCGAGGGCCGCCTTGGTGAGCTACGCTCCCGGCGGCCCGCCTCTCTTTCCCCAAGGAGGCGCCAGGGATGAACGCCAATGCAAGGATGAATACAGCAGGCAAACGGCCGAGCGAAATCTATTCGGAGGGACTTCAGGCCCATGCCTGCGGAATGCCCGCCGATTGCAACCCATACCGCACCGGAACGCACGAATATGCCGCCTGGGATCAGGGCTGGCGCAGCGATGCCGAATCGCCAGAGGATTTCGGGCCGCAGACAATGCTTTCCGTCGCGGCGCCGACCGGCTAAAGGGCGAGGCGCGGCCGCCTCAGCTCAATCAAGCAGCGAAAGGCCTTGTTCGCCATTGCCGTAGCGCCTTGAGATCTGCGACGGCGAATAGGTCCGGTTCGAGCGGCAATGGGGGCATGTCACCTGCAGCTCGAAAGATTTCACCGGGGACTGCTCGTCGGGCGTCGGCGCCTGTCCGAGCGCAATATGCTTGCCGCAGCCGGCGCATTCGACGACGAAATATCTTGGGCCTGGATCGATAAAGGCAGTCATCGGCATCGAAACCTCCCTTGGATAAATCCGCGGCGCGGGCGCGGCCGGCAGGCAGCGCCAAACGCCATTGCGCTAGCTCGCTCGACATACCGGCGCGCGCCCTCCGTCCGCCATCTAATCTGGCTGCTTCCGCGCGATCCGCCAAGAGCGAATATGGGCCCGCGACCAAAGATTTGACGTTTTCGTGTCGGAACCATCGCGAAAAGATTACGTTGCCGTTTCTGGCGCCCGGCGATTGGCGTCGACCAATCCGTGAGCATTGCGATGGCGCCGTTGCTTCTTGTGTTTGCGCTGGCAAGCTCGGTTCCGACAATGGATGTCGCCGGCATCTGCCGCGGCGAACGTGCGGGCGTGCCGGCCGATCAGCAGGAGAGCGCCTATCAGAGCTGCCTACGCGACGAGCAGGCGGCGCGCGACAAACTGACGATGCAATGGACGCAATATCCTGTCGCGGCGCGCACAACCTGCGCGGCGCTGGGACGCCAGATCTTCAGTTATGTCGAGGTGCTCACCTGTATCGAGATAAAAACGGGAAACGCAACCGTTCATTGAGGGCAGGCGTGGCATGACCATTCGCGACGTGGTGATGCTGCCGAGTAATTTCGATTTGTAGCGCGGAAATTCCCTCCCCCCTTGTGGGGGAGGGTTAGGGAGGGGGGTCGCGCATACCTAACCGATTAAAGCCAATCGCGCGCAGGCTCAGGGTGAATGCGACCAGCGCCGAACGCCGCCTATGGAATGGCGTCAGGCGCGAACAGATCGGCGGCTTTCGGTTTCGCCGTCAAGTCATTCTCGGCGGATTCGTCGCAGACTTTGCCTGCTATGAGGCGCACCTCGTTGTCGAAGTCGATGGCGCCACGCACTCGACCGATGCGGAAGTCACACGGGATGCTGCGCGCGACACCACGTTGAAGGCGCAAGGCTACAGCGTTCTGCGGTTCACCAATGACGAGATTTTCCACAACATCGAGGGCGTATTGGAAACGATCCGATTGAAGCTGAATGAACTGAGGCCGCGCTTGCAGGATGACGCTTTCGAGGGCGGCGCGACCCCCCTCCCTAACCCTCCCCCACAAGGGGGGAGGGAATAGGCGCAACAAGCGCTCGTTCGCGCTTTGCGCGCGGGGCTTTCGGTCCGGCGTGGAGCGAAGCGCGAGCGGGAACCTCTGAGTGTGATCCGTGAATCATCCGTTTGTCTCTTCACGTCGATGTTGGCGGCGGGTCCTGCAGGTCTGCTTTCACTCCCGCGCAGACCACTATTCTCGGGGCTCAGGAGGCCCCACCTCCTTCTTGACCTCCACCACAGGCTGCGTCTTCGCGCTGGGCAATTTCGTCATCTGGAAGGTTTTGCCAGACTCGATATCGAGGACTTCGAAGCTCTTCCCCATGGCCAATTCATGTAGCAGGATAGTACGCGCCGCGGAGCCGCAGGGGGCCGCATAGGCCGGGCCGGCTGCGGGAAGCGCGATGGCGGCGATCAGGATCAGGCCCGGCGGCAGCGGGAGCAGCGGCTTTGGGCGCCGGGTGTTCGATCTGGCGCGGAGCGAGGCGCGAGCGGCGATGTTTGAATGATGCGATCCAGCAATCATCTGATTCTCCTATGCTTGAATCGTCGGAATCAATTCTCTCGGCCGCCCCCGCCGCGCGGGCGTTTCGCGGCGGCCGCCTTCGCCATGGCCCCAGCGGCGCCGAGGAGCCCGCTGCCCTCCTCGACGCGATGAGCGATCGTCTCTACCAAAGGACGATGCAGCCTCCATTGAACGAATGCACACAATTCTTGTCGCTGTGAAGGTCTTCCTTGACGGATGCGACGGAGTGCGTCTTGGACGGCGATGGCTGCGCGACGGGGTTCGCGGCATGAAGGCCAGCCAGATCGCTACAGCCATAAAGGCGAAACAAATATTGACCGTTCGTATCGTTTCCAAAGGTGTCGCAGATGTCGGTCGCCTCCGCGCGCGCCATGGCGGCGACCAGGATAAGGCTCGACAGCAGCAGGGTCAGAGATTTTGTGCGTCGGGCTTTCGATCTCGCGCGGAGCGAGGCGCCAGCGGCGATGACGGGATGACGTGAATCTCGAGTCATGTGTTTGTCCTTTGTCTGAATCGGGCGAGAGAATTGTCTCCGGCGCTCTCGCGTCGGGGATCATCGCAGCAGTCGCCCTGGTCGCGGGTTCAGCGCATATATTGGTCAGGGGTCTGCATCTGATGCCTGGGCGCAACGATGTACTTTCCGTCCATGTCGCTCGGAGCTTTGGACCCGCGAGCCTTGGCGTATTTCATCAACGTCTTCATCTCATCACAGTTCACGATCAGCTCATGCAATTGCTCTAAGAGGTTCATCGAGGATTTTGTCTTTCCGGCGTCGACCGGGGTGGCTCTCGCGGGCGCTACCGCGGCGATCAAGACGAGACCGGTGAGCATAGCCGCCAACGGCTTTCCACGCCGGCTCTTCGATGCGGCGCGGAGCGACATGCGCACGGCGGGATGGTACGGGTTCTGCATCATGTGACTTTCCCTCGATCTAAAATGTGCGAACGAATTCTGGCGCGGCGTTTTGAATTCAGCGACGAGGCAAGCGTGCGAGATTCCCTCCGATAGGCGCCCGCCCAACGGCCTGCCACAAACGCCGTTGACGCGACGCGCCCGCTCGCGGCGCTTTGTCGAAAGATTGCGCGGCCCCTCGTCTCAAGGCGAATGCGACACATTCGTCGGGCGGCGGCCAGACGAAGCATGACGCGGACGAATGCCGCCTGCGTAAGGCGGCGCGGAACGCTCAAGTCACGCCTATCAGCCTTCCCTCCCCCGCAAGGGGGAGGGCGTTCTCAACATCGCAGAGTCACTGCGTCGGCTCCGCGAAATCTTCGGTGTGATCGGTCGTGTCTTCGCCGGCGCCGGCCTCGTAGGTGCCGCTCTTCGATATCGAAGTGACGATCATGTTGGGGCCGCCTCCCGGCGAGCTGTCGTCGACAGCGGTCGTGCTGCCCGACTCGGCATGCCACCCATGGATCGTGCCGACCGCCGTCTCGTAGTTGCCGATGATTTTGTTATTATTGCCGATGCCGGTAGCGATGCACGGCCCGCTTCCTCCGCCGGGCGCGGTGATCGCAACCGCATTGGTGTTGCCGCCGGCCGGATTCCAGAAATATGCTTCCTTGAAGCCCGCCGATGCGCCACTGGCGATATAAGCGCCGACGACGATTCCGTTGTCGTTCATATCGGCGCTGAAGGTGTGCGGGACCGCCGTGCCGCCGACCATCGTCAGGACCGTCGGAACCGTCGTGCCGCCCGCCTGCCATTGGACGGCGCGGTGGCTGTCGTCTCCATAGGTGCAGTCGCCGAGAATCTGGCCGTAAAGATTGATCTCGCTGGCCATGCAATAATTGGCGCCGGATGGAAGCGGCAGCACCGTATAAGCGCTGTTCCGGTTCACCCAAAGCACAGCCTTGTTGCCGCCGCCCATGCCTGCGTCGGCGCAATTGCCGACGATCGACGGCGTCGTGGCGTCGTTGACGTCGGCAGGCACGCAATTGGCGTTCGACTGCAGCAACGCTGGGTTAAGCGCGGTGGCGACGCCGGCGGGCGACCAAAAGACCGGCGTTTCGGTTCCCGTACTGTTGATGCTGTCGCCGACGATCACGCCCTGTGTGTCAAAGGCCGTCGCCATCGTCTCGACATCGGGCAGCAGGCCCAGGGTCGACATGGGCTGCAGAAGCGTCGGCGGCGCGGTTGGATTTGAGGATGGCCAGAACACGCCCTGCGACACCGCATTGGCGTCGGCGCACCAGCCGGTGATGATTTCGCTGCCGGCGGCGGCGTTGTTAATGCCGGTAGCGGCGCAGGGCGCGCCGCCCGACGTCGAGGCCAGGGACGTCAGGAACGTACCCGCCCGCGCCGTGAACAACTTGACGAAAGCCTGCCTGACATTGTTGACCTCGCAGGTGCCGATGCTCGTTCCGGCGTCATCGACGGCGGGATCCGCGCACTGACTGGCCCCGGCGCCCTCCTGCTCGCCCCAGGCATAGGCCGGCGACGCGCTCAAGGCGGCGATCATCAATGTCCCGGCGCTGACGCCGAGCAACGCGGCTGTGGTTTTCCAATATTTTATATTCATCTTGCCCTCCACTGGTTATCCGCCGATCAGGCGGCTTGAAAGGGCCATGCGTCGCGCGCGCCCAGGCGCATGCCTGGCGGGTCGAAACCATCCGAACGACGGCATGGCCAAGTCTAAGCTTCCGGAATATTCATGTGCTGAGACCTGTGCTTTCCCTCCTTCGTTAGGCGCCGCGGCGCGGTTGATGAAAGGCCATGGCTCGGCCCCTGCGACCTCCCGGTATTGAGCCGGGCGGCAGCCAATCTCGTCAGCTCCAATCGCCGGCCGACGCGCGCCAAGAAATGAAACGCGTGAGAGATCAATCACTGGCGCCTAGCGGACGCGGAACGTCCGCCAGGGATGCGTGAATGCTGGGATTGGAGCCGTACGCTTATATGCAGATGAGTATATAACTATTCTGTAACGTACTTGATGATAGTGTGCAATAAAATAATTGGTGTTTTCCGGTTCTTGTCGATCACGAATTGTAACGCCCGCGCGGTGCGTCAGTGTGGAGGGGGCAGAAGATGCAAGTCGGCGGTGCTTTGAAGGCTCAGAAGGTTCTGCCTGACGCTGGCGCTCAGCTCTATGCATCTTTGGGCATAGGCCGTGCTGGCCGCGGACGCGACGGCGGCAATCAGGACCAGGGCCGATAGCAGCGGGGCCGGTGGCTTTCGGCGGCGGCGTTTCGATTGCGCAGGGAGCGAGGCTGCGGTTGCGAGGACGGGATGATGTGAGTCGTGGATCATGGGTTTCTCCTCAGTGTAAACTGCCAACGTCGCGCCGCCCCTCATCCGGCGCTTCGCGCCACCTTCTCCCCGCTACGCGGCTATTCGATTCACACATTTCCGCGGGCCAGTTTCGCGCCATATTTGATGGCGTGAAATTCCTGCAGCCCGCGATTG
>Ga0209006_10000155_pt1 | contig 73632 bp, 85 predicted proteins | sample JacPin_JW_Ref_O2_FD_188567 | JGI IMG/M metagenome (GOLD analysis project Ga0209006, IMG submission 188567) | Forest soil microbial communities from Algoma, Ontario, Canada - Jack Pine, Ontario site 1_JW_Ref_O2 (SPAdes) (version 2) | ecosystem: Environmental > Terrestrial > Soil > Boreal... | reverse complement strand
CTCGCGCAGCTGCGCAGCCATCGCCTCTGGCAACTCCACCGGCAGCGGTGTGCGCACCGGCAGCGGGGTTTCGCCACGGTTTACCACGGTGTCGGCCAACGCGTTTCGCGCTTCCGCGGCCACCGCATCGACCGTGTCGTCCGCTCCGTTGACCACGCAGCGGATCATCCAGCGGTACCCGTCGACCCCAATGAATCGGACGTTGCCATTCCCTCCGGCGCCGACCACTTCGCGTCCCCACGGCCCCATCTCGACGGTGACCGTTGAGACGTCCTTGCGCAGCACATCGGCCAGCTCTGCGGCGACATCACGCCACAGCCCGGTGGTCTTCGGCGCGGCGTACGCCGCGATCGTGAACCTGCCGTTGGGCGTGATCACCCACACCGCGCTCGGCACGCCCGTCTCGGTGAGTTCGACTTGGAGCTGGCCGGTTTCGGGTACCGGGATCAGCACCGACCCGAGGTTGAGCCGCCCGACCTCGGCCTGCTTGGGGTCGTCGAAATCGTCGATGTCGAACGGCCCATCGACGTCGGGGTCGATGGTGTGCCGGCTTTGGGCCGCCTGGTGGTGTCGGCCCTTATTCTCTGTCATCACAAGCTCGCATGTCCTCCGGATGAGCCGTGCCCGCCGTCACCGCGGGAGGTTTTCGCCAGGCCGGCTTTGTCGAACGACGACACCTCGATCAACTCCGGCAGCTCCACCCGTTGCACCAGCAGTTGTGCGATCCGGTCGCCGCGGTGGACGGCGATGGGCGTTCGCGGATCAAGGTTGATCAGCGCCACCTTGATCTCTCCCCGGTAACCGGCGTCGATCGTGCCCGGGCTGTTGACAATCGAAAGTCCGACGCGCGCAGCCAATCCCGACCGAGGGTGTACCAATCCGACCATCCCGACCGGGATCGCCACGGCGATCCCGGTCGGCACCAGCGCCCGCTCGCCGGGACCCAGCTCGACGTCGTGCGCGCTGTACAGGTCGACGCCGGCGTCGCCGGCGTGGGCTCTGCTGGGCATCGGCAGGTCGCGATCCAGTCGCATGACCGCCAGAGGGGTGGACACGACCCCAAAGACTACCCTTGGCCGCGTGTCGGGAATCCCCACAACGTCGCGATCCGCGCGCTACCGCGAACGGTTGACCGTGCCGTGGTGGTGGTGGCCGCCCGCGTTCCTGCTGGCCTCGCTCGTCGCGTTGGAAGTCAACCGCGCGGCCCGGGGCCTACCCGGCTGGATCTCGTTCGCGGTGTTGTTCGCGATCGCCTCGGGCGTGTTGATCTGGTTCGGTCGCGCTGAGGTTCGGGTCGTCGACAGCGAGGACGGCATGCCGGTGCTGTGGGCCGGTGCCGCGCACCTGCCCGCAGATGTGATCGGACGTACCGCGGAGATTCCCGCGTCGGCGAAGTCGGCGGCGCTGGGACGCCAACTCGACCCGGCCGCGTTCGTCCTGCACCGAGCGTGGATCGGCCCCATGGTGCTGGTGGTTCTCGACGATGCAGACGATCCAACGCCGTACTGGCTGGTGAGCAGCCGCCACCCGGAGCGGGTGCTCAGCGCACTGCGGGCCGTCGGCTAAGCGGCGCAGTCCGTACAGATCATCCGGCCGTCTTTCTCACTGGCCAGACGGCTGCGATGGTGCACGAGAAAGCAGCTGGAACACGTGAACTCGTCGGCTTGCTTCGGGATGACACGCACGGACAGCTCTTCGCCCGACAAATCCGCACCGGGTAGCTCGAAGTTTTCCGCCGACTCAGACTCGTCGACGTCGACAACAGCCGACTGCGCCTCGTTGCGCCGGGCCTTCAGCTCCTCGAGCGAGTCCTCGGACACATCGTCGGTCTCGGTACGCCGTGGGGCGTCGTAGTCGGTAGCCATCGTTTTGCCCCCTTACAAACTACTGCAGCAGAGCTTTGTACCAGCGTCGAACGCATCCGCCAAACATTTCGTGCCCGGAAAGCAGAGTGTTCAACTGTGATTTACGTCACAGTTTGTTCGACGGGGTTGTGAAGGCTGCCGGCGCCTCCCTTTACAGTGCAGGGATGGTCGCGCAAATCACCGAAGGAACCGCCCATGACCGGCGGGGACGGCCGTTCCGGCGGCGTAACTACAGGCCAGCCATCATCGCCGGGGTGGCTCTTTTCTTGGCGACCACCATTATCTGGGGAATTGCCCTCACTCGTCCCTCCGGCGATCGTGAGGTCGTCGCCTGCAATCCGCCACCGGGCCGAAGCGACCCGTCACAACCGACGCTCGGCGAGCCGGTGTCTCGGACCAACATGACCCCGGTCGCGCCCGCAAAGCTGGTTGACACCAAGATCCGGGTGCTCAACGCCAGCGGGCAAGGCGGCCAGGCCGCCAACGTGGCAGGCGCGCTGCACGACCTCGGGTTCGGCCAGCCGAGCGCGGCGAACGACCCCGTGTACGCCAATACCAAGCTGGTCTGCAAGGGGCAGATCAGATTCGGCAAAGCGGGACAGGCGGCCGCGGCGTCAGTGTGGTTGGTGGCACCGTGCGTCGAGCTGTATCAGGACCAGCGGCCCGATGACACCGCGGACCTGGTGCTGGGTACCGAGTTCAACACGCTCAGCCACAGCGACAGCATTGACGCGATGCTGGCCAGCCTCCGGCCGGAGGCAACGGCCCCGCCCGACCTGTCGCTGCTGCCCAAGATCCACACCAACGCCTGCTGAGTTCATTCGTCAGGCGTCCCGAAGCTCATCGCCCGGGCCAAGGCGCTCAAGCAGGTCCCGAAGTTCGCCGGCTATCCCCGGCGCGGCTGCCACCGTGAGCGCGGGGCCGTCCGGCCGCGGCAACTGCACCTGCGCGCCGGCTTCGGCGGCGATCAACGCACCGGCCGCCCAGTCCCAGACGTGGAGGCCGTGCTCGTAGTGGGCGTCCAGCCGGCCCGCGGCCACCATGCACAGATCCAACGAAGCCGAACCGATCCTGCGCATGTCGCGCACATGCGGCAGCAGGCCCGCCAGCAGTGCGGCCTGGGCCGCTCGGCGTCGCGGCGAATAGCCGAAGCCGGTACCGACAAGTGCCATCGACAAGTCGTCAATAGTGTTGCAGTGCAATGCGTCCCGCCTGCCTGCCGCGTCAATGACGTGCGCGCCTATGCCCAGGCCGGCTGAGTACACACGCGCACCGGTCACGTCCGCGACCGCTCCGGCCACCGACACACCGTCGACCTGGGCGGCCACCGACACCGCGTATGCCGGGATCGCGTACACGAAGTTGACCGTGCCGTCGATCGGATCGAGCACCCACGTGACCGACCGCCCGTCCGGGTCGTCTGCTTGTCCGCCGCCTTCCTCCCCGAGCACGGACTCCCCCGGCCGCAGCCGCGCCAACCGGCTGCGCAGCAGCAGCTCCGTCTCCGTGTCCACCACGGTCACCGGATCGGTACGGGTGCTCTTGGACTGAACCGCCGCGTCCCCGGGATCCGGTCGGCCGGCGCCAAAGACCTCGGAGCGGCGCAGGCGAACGAACTCCGCCGCCTCCGCCGCGAGTTGTTCGGCCACCAAGCGCAGTTCAGCCGGATCGACGTCGCGTAAAGTCACCGCAACATCGCAGCACGCGAAACGCCACTCGCGCCACCAGCCAGTAGGGTTGGGTCGCGTCAACAGCCGCCCGCCTCGCCGAGGAGTGCCCATGACTGCCCCCGTCACCGAAACCGACAGCGCCACCGGGTCGGATCGTCGCGGATTCGGCATCGACGTCGGAGGCAGCGGCGTCAAGGGCGGGATCGTGGACCTGGACACCGGCGTTTTGATCGGAGACCGCTACAAGCTGCCGACGCCGCAGCCCGCCACGCCGGAGGCGTTGGCCAAGACCATCGCCGCCGTGGTCAAGGAATTCGGTTGGACGAAGCCGCTCGGTGTGACGTACCCGGGCGTGGTGACCAACGGCGTGATCCGCACCGCAGCGAACGTCGACAAGTCGTGGATCGGAACCAAGGCCACCGAGGTGATCGGCACGGCGCTCGACGGCCAGTCGGTGACGGTGCTCAACGATGCCGATGCCGCCGGGCTGGCCGAGGTGAGGTTCGGCGCCGGCAAGGACAAGGGCGGCGTAATCGTGCTGCTGACGTTCGGCACGGGCATCGGCTCGGCGCTGATTCACAACGGGGTTCTGCTGCCCAACACCGAATTCGGCCACGTCGAGGTCGGCGGGAAGGAAGCCGAACACCGCGCCGCGTCGTCGGTAAAGGAGGACAACAACTGGAGCTACAAGCGCTGGGCGCCAGAGGTGACCAAGGTGCTGGTCGCCATTGAGAACGCGCTGTGGCCCGACCTCTTCATCGCGGGCGGCGGCATCAGCCGCAAGGCCGACAGGTGGCTGCCACTGCTGACGTGCCGGACGCCGGTGGTGGCTGCCGCGTTGCAGAACACCGCGGGCATCGTCGGGGCAGCCGTCGCAGCGCAGATCGACCCGGCGAGGGGAATCACCCCGCTGAGCGGGGTTTGAGCGGGCGCTGTCGTTACAATGGTCGACGGCGGCCGCAAATCGAAGAGAGCGGCGAGTATCCAAGACTGATAACACGCCGACATTCGACATAGCGCGAGGCAGCCGGCCACTGGTTGTGTCGTGCGCAGGCGGCTCCCGCCGCGGCGAGGTCGGCATGGGCGAAAGGGAGTACGTGGCAGCGACGAAAGCAAGCCCGGCGATCAAGGAGCCGGTGAAGCGCACCGCTACCAAAACCCCCGCCAAGCGGACACCGGCGAAGGCGACGAAAGCTGTGAAGGCGACGAAGGCCTCCGCGCCGGCCAAGCGCTCGGCTAAGACGGCAAAGGAGACGAAGACGACCACCGCGAAGGCACCCGTCAAAGCGCTGGCCAAAGCCGCAAGCAAGCTTCGGCCATCGCGCGCGAAGACCGCGAAGGCGGAGCCGGTCGCAGCGCAGACGCCCAGCCGTGCGAAGAAGGCCGCGCCGCCGGCGAAGAAGGCGCCCGCAAAGAAGGCGGAGGCGAAAGCCGATACGAAGGCAGCACCGGCCGACGTCGACGAGACCGTCGAAGAACTCGACGACATCGAACTCGAAGACGCCGAACCCGAGGACCTCGAGGTCGACGTGGCCGATCTTGAACTTGATCAGCTCGCGGAGGGCATCGAGGTCGACGTAGTCGACGTAGAAGTCGCGGTCGCAGCCGGGGAGGACGCCGAGCCGGCGGCCACGGCGACAGCAGCGACAGCCGCGACAGCCGTACCGGCCGCTGAAGACGACGACATTGTCGAGCCGAGCGAGAAGGACAAGGCATCGGGCGACTTCGTTTGGGACGAAGAGGAATCCGAGGCGCTGCGCCAGGCCCGTAAGGACGCCGAACTCACCGCATCGGCCGACTCGGTGCGCGCCTACCTCAAGCAGATCGGCAAGGTGGCACTGCTGAATGCTGAGGAGGAAGTCGAGCTGGCCAAGCGGATCGAGGCCGGCCTCTACGGCACTCAGCTGATGAGCGAGGTGGCTGACCGCGGCGAGAAATTGCCCGCGGCCCAACGCCGAGACATGGCGTGGATCTGCCGCGACGGCGATCGGGCCAAGAACCATCTACTCGAGGCGAACCTGCGGTTGGTGGTGTCGCTGGCCAAGCGCTACACCGGGCGCGGCATGGCGTTCCTCGACTTGATCCAGGAGGGCAACCTCGGCTTGATCCGCGCCGTCGAAAAGTTCGACTACACAAAGGGGTACAAGTTCTCGACGTATGCCACCTGGTGGATCCGTCAGGCGATCACCCGGGCGATGGCCGATCAGGCCCGCACCATCCGCATTCCCGTGCACATGGTCGAGGTGATCAACAAGCTCGGCAGGATCCAGCGGGAGCTGCTACAGGACCTGGGTCGCGAGCCGACGCCCGAAGAGCTCGCCAGGGAGATGGACATCACGCCTGAAAAGGTGCTTGAGATTCAGCAATACGCGCGTGAGCCGATCTCGCTGGACCAGACCATCGGCGACGAGGGTGATTCCCAGCTCGGCGATTTCATCGAGGATTCCGAGGCGGTGGTGGCCGTCGATGCAGTGTCGTTCACGCTTCTGCAGGATCAGCTTCAGTCGGTGCTGGAGACGCTGTCGGAGCGTGAAGCCGGCGTGGTGCGGCTGCGGTTCGGGTTGACCGACGGGCAGCCCCGGACGCTCGACGAGATCGGCCAGGTTTACGGCGTCACCCGCGAGCGGATCCGCCAGATCGAGTCGAAGACGATGTCAAAGCTGCGGCACCCGAGCCGTTCTCAGGTGCTGCGCGACTATCTCGACTGAGCGACCTGCTGCTCGGGTTTGACCCGCATCTGATGACTTCCGTCTTTGGCTTGCGCGGCTCGCCGCATGACGTCAGCAGCTGTGCCAATCTCCTGGGAATACGGTTGCGCCGTCCGTTAACATCCTGTGAAGGGGGAGGGCACACCAATGGTCCGGCATAGGGCACGCTCAAAAGAGAAGCCTGCGGGCGCCGTCCTGCGGGGTGCGGTGGCGGCCGGGCTGGCCGCGGCAGCACTGGGCGCGGCGGGTACAGCCAACGCGACGTGCGCGTCAATCAGTGGCGTCGCCGCCGGCACGGGTTGCACGAGTACCCCAACCAGCTTCGCGATCGGGCTAGGCCCTGGTACGGAAGCCGACGCCGAAGGGCTCTTCAACGGGGCCATTGCGGTCGGCACCGAAACCGAAGCGTCTGCAACGGGTGTCGGCAATATCGCCGTCGCGGTCGGCAACCCCGGTGTCAACGGTCAGGTGATGGCCATCGTTCCGACCGACGCAATTGCCAGGGGCAGTTTTAACAGGGCCTTCGCCTTCGGCAACGGCAGCGGAGCAGCGGCGATTGGCACCAACAACATGGCGTTCGTCGCAGGCAACGGCAGTGACGCGATCGCGGCCGGCAGCGTTCCCCCACCATTTGTGCCCGGCAAGAACAACACTGCGTTCACATTGGGTAACTTCAGCAGCGCCTCGGCTATTGGCAACAACCAACTCGCCGGCGCACTCGGCAACAACAAGACAAAGCAAAACGCGGTGGGCTAGGCCGTAACCCGAGCAACGGCGTTGAGCCGCAGTCGGATCTAACAATGCCTAATTTCGCCGGAGGTATCGGCTCGGCCTGCCACCCAAGCAGGATGACGGACCCGAATTGGTTGATCCGGCCGATCGCCTCAGCGCGCCGATCGTCGGCGACGAAGATCGGGAGCCGGCGGGGGACGTGTCGCGGACCAGCTCGTCTCGCTATGCGCGGCTCACGACACTGGCACAAATGTGCCACACCGGCAGGAATTCTCTGCCTTAAGGTGGACATCGCGGAACCACCGCGCTGCCTGGCGGCGATCATTGGCGCCACGACGTGAAAGCAGTGCCGACGATGGCGCATGAGGTGTTCATCAGCTACGCGCGCGCGGACAAACCAGCCGCCCATGCCGCCGCGACCGCGCCATCGGTCGCGCCAGCAAACATCCGGCTACGCCTAACGGTACGGCGACGCGCTGCTGCTGGCCGTCGGTGTTGAGACGGTAAGCCACCGGCATGACGGGTGTCGGCTAACTCTGTTGCTCGTGTGACTCCTGAGGCCCTTCGCAAGGAACGATTTGCCAAGGAGGGTGTACCGCCCACCGGGACGCCACGCCGAACCACCCGTGCCTTACTGCGAATATGCCGCCCACCTGGTGACGGGGCGCGCGGACCGAACTGCGGGCGTGCTCGAATAGCCCTGCGCCCCAAAGCCAAGCAGCCACGGCTCGGCGTCACGTCAGCGTCAAAACCCATCAAAAAACTCACCAGCCAAGCCCCTGTGGATGGCGCTTCAGGCTGATTTTGTGGTAGGGGACACAACCCGTACAATTTTTGCTGGAGGTCGGGGAAGTCAACAAGGTGGGCCATCATCAATAGAAGGGGGACTTCATGATTCGTCGACTGCTTATTGCCACGGCCACACCGAGCGCAATTGCTGGGATCGGTGCTGCCTTGCCCCCGTCGGCGAGTGCTGACCCGCCCTACGCAAGCTGCAAGGAGGTTGCCGCGGACGGTCGCTACAGAGCGCGCCGATCGCGCTACTGGGGCAGATTTCGAGTAGTCGACTACGCTAGCCGGCTCCCGCCCGCGCTCAGAACATTGTCCAAATGACGGTGTTCATCAGTCCGGGGGAGGCCCGTGTCGCGTGGGTGGCGAAGGCGCGGTGTCGCTCCACCGATCCCGACGAACTCTTCGTACGCGGAGCCGCGCAGAGGAAAGCCGCCGCTATTTGCCGGCACTGTCCCGTCATCGCCGAGTGCCTCGCCGATGCGCTCGACAACCAGATGGAGTTCGGTGTTTGGGGCGGCCTGACCGAACGCCAGCGGCGAGTGTTGCTCAAGCAGCACCCTGACGTGGTCTCCTGGTCTGAGTTCTTCGCCGCCCAACGCAAGCACCGCAGCACCGGCTAACCGGCGTAACCAACCACCGCTGGTGGGATCCACGACGGCCCGGCAGCGTCAACGCCGCTATTCATGCTGCGGCCATCGCCTCGCAGAACAAGGTGAACACGGCCGTCGCGAAGATTCGACGTAACCCGAGCCCTGGGCCGGTGCGGACGTTCATCGGCCAGATACGCACAGAACGTCGCCTAGCACCAGTGGGATGGCGAGGTGGAACCTCCAAAGGCACTCAACTTCCTCGACGCGGCACCGGCACGAATCCAAACACCGATCCCAGCCGGCCAGGCAGGGCGACTACCTGGATTGAGATTTAGCGCTCAACCGCCTCGAGTCGCTCCAGCGCCCCACCCGGGTCGTAGTACAGCTCCTGGCGGGCGATCCGGCCGTCGCGATAGCGGTAGATCACCATGTATGTCGAGCGGAGGCGTTCCGCATCCTGGGTCCAGTCGAACTGCACGCGCACGAACGCCGCGTCTGCGCCGGGGGTGATGGCGTGCTCCACCGCCTCGTAGCGGATGGCCGCGCAGGCACGGATGGTGAGTGCGATGAACTCGAGCGTGCGCTCGATGCCGTCGATCCGGGCCGGCCAACCGAAGAGGCGCACCGTCGGGCTCACGTACTCCACGTCGGGCTGATAGAGGTCCCGCGCGACCGCCGGATCGCCGTCCGCGAATGCCCGCGCGAAGCACGCCTCCTGCACAAGCAGCGCGTCCTCCGAGATGCCGCGCGTGGTCATCGACGCTCCTTCTGCTAGACGACCCCGGTGCTGCCGAGCATGTTAACCGGCCGCGATGGCGGCGCACCGACATGTACGGCACGGCACGATCTTGTGACCGAGCGACTCCCACATCAACATCTACGCGGTGCACCGGGCGGGCCGAGCACAGACGATCACAGCCCGAGCGTGCGACGCGATTCAGCTTCGCGGACCGCAGCGTTACTGCCGCTCGCGGACCTTGTAGGTCGACGGCCACGACTCCCGGGTCTCGTCTCCTACCAGCGGGACTCCCTTGCTCCCGATCCTGATGTCGTACGCCTCCTTGCCGGGCCCGATTTCGCGGTTGGCGTGCTCGGTGGCGAGGTAGATCAACTGGTCGATCTCAGCTTCGGAGAACGCGACGAACGTGGTCTTACGGACGATGTCCTCCGGCGCCGGGGTCATCCGGTCGGGGAGGATCTTCGACGCGAGCGCCGCCAAACCCAACAGCGAGAACGGAATCACCCAGTAGCAGACGAACGACAGCGGCGTCTTGGTGTCGAGGATCGTGGCCTTGCCGTAAACGATTGGGGGGATGGACGACGACACCGTCATGCCCGCGAACGCGGCGACCCAAATCCATGTCAGCAGCGTCGTGATCCGGCCGAACGGCTCGCTTTCGACTACCTCGGGTGGCTGGCCCACTTCGGCGAACTCACGCACGAACGGCCTACCGATCAGGACACCGGTTAGCGCCACGAGGAAGATGCCGGCGTTGCTCAGCGGCTGCATCCAACGCTCCATAAACGTCTGGCTCAGCGTGAACGTCAGAACCGTCAGCACCAAAAACGTTCCGATAGCGCCGATTTCGAGCGTGCTCCCCGGAGTTCGCTTGACGCGCCCTATCACGAATGACAGCACGGCGATTGCAAGCGCCACCAACACGGCGGTGCTGAACGGGATGTTACCGACAAGCACCCAGTAGACGATCCACGGCGCGAAGCCGACCAGAATTCCCACGATGGGTCAGTCTAAGGAGTCGAGCCCTCGCCGCGAGGAGTTGCAATCACCCTTGAGCCCAAGCCGACGACCATCACACTCAAGTCGCATTGGCGAAGATGGACTGATCGCCGAGCGCATCAACGTGTCATCGGGCTCACCCTACGAGTCCGGTGGGCTATTCCCGGGCCGTGCGGATCGGACCGTACGTCGCCGTCGCGGGCACGACCGGCGACGGGGACGACGTCGGCTCGCAGACGCGGGATGTGCTGCGACGCATTGAGCTGGCGCTACGCGACGTGGGCGCGACTCTGCGCGACGTGGTGCGCACCCGCATCTTCGTCACCGACATCACGCGGTGGCAGGAAGTCGGCGCCGTGCACGCCCAGGTGTTCGGAGAGATCACGCCCGCCGCGACGATGGTCGAGGTCTCCGCTCTGATCGACCCGGCGCTGCAGGTCACGATCGAGGCCGACGCCTACGCTCCCGAGGTCTGAACCCCCACGAACCGCCCGTCGTCGCCGGGCCGATATTCGGTGACCGCGATCACTGCTGACACCGGCAGCGGGCCGTACAGATGCGGGAACAACATCGATACCGGGTCGATTGCGTCCCCTCGTTCCCAGCGCACCGGCGCCTCAAGTCGCGAGGTGTCGATATGCAGCAGCAGGAGGTCGGTACGGCCGGCGTAGAGACGGTTGGCCGGCAAGTGCACCTGCTGGGGCGTCGACAGGTGCACGAATCCGGCGTCGCGCAATGAATCGGGCCGGTGCTCTCCACGGCGCTGCGCGTTCACCCAGTCCGGTGCTGCACAGATATGTAACAACACGGACACACGAGTAACCATGCGCCCACCTCGGGTGATGCAAAACGTGAGACACGACACACCTGTAGGGGCCTGTGGAACAAGGCCGATCCGGAATGTGTCTGTCAAAGTAGAGAAACGCGCGACCGGCCATACCAGCCGCAAACCGCGAGAACGGAGAACACCATGACCGCAACGCTTGCCAGTCGGGAATTGACCAGGGCTGACCGCTGCGATCGCTGCGGTGCCGCTGCTCGCGTACGGGCCAAGCTGCCGTCCGGGGGTGAGCTGCTGTTCTGCCAGCACCACGCCAACGAACACGAAACGAAGTTGGTCGAGTTGGCCGCGGTTCTGCAGGTTAGCGCTGCCCTGGCGGACTGACCCGCGGACCAATCCGCCGCAGCCGCTGGGCAGGAACAGCATCGGTCAGCAATGCTTGGTTGGTCATGACTGACCAGCCACCGGTAAAACCGTCGAAGCACGAGATCGGGCGCGTCATCAGGCGGACGCTGTCGAAGGCCTGGGACGATTCGATCTTCTCGGAATCCGCCCAGGCCGCGTTTTGGCAGGTGCTGTCGCTGCCCCCGCTGTTGCTCGGCCTGCTCGGCAGCCTCGCCTACATCGCGCCGGCGTTCGGCCCAGGCACCCTGCCGGCCATCGAGAAACAGCTCGTCAGCACTGCCAACAGATTCTTTTCCCCGAGCGTGGTCAACGAGATCATCGCGCCGACGATCACCGACATCGTGGCGGGTGCCCGCGGCGAGGTGGTGTCATTCGGATTCGTGATGTCGCTATGGGCCGGCTCGTCGGCCATCTCCGCGTTCGTCGACTCCGTCGTCGAGGCGCACGACCAAACCCCGCTCCGCCACCCCGTGCGACAACGCTTCTTCGCGCTCGGCATCTACGTGGTGATGCTGATCACCGCGATCGTGGCCTTGCCGCTCGTCGCACTCGGCCCCCAAAAGATCGCCCAGTGGCTTCCCGACAGCTGGGACAACGTCTTGCAGTACGGCTACTACCCCCTGCTGGGTCTGGGTCTGGTGCTGATCGTCACGATCCTGTACCGCGTCTCGTTGCCGAAGCCACTGCCCACGCACCGACTCATAATCGGCGCCGTGCTTGCCACGCTGGTCTTCCTGCTGGCCAGTTACTTCCTGAAGCAATACCTGCGATGGATCACCAGCACCGGTTACACGTACGGCGCCCTGGCCACCCCGATCGCATTTCTGCTGTTCGCGTTCTTCATGGGCTTCGCGGTGGTGATCGGGGCCGAGCTGAACAACGCGATTCAGGAGGAATGGCCCGTGTCGGACACGCACGCGCGTCGGCTCAGGTGGTGGCTGAACGCCCGCGTTGACGCGATCATCGGCAACGAGCCCTCGGCCGGCACGAAAGACGAGCCTGCCGATGCCGAGCGGGTCAGCCCGTCTTGAGCTTCTCGTAGATCCGCTTGCAGTCCGGGCAGACCGGAGACCCGGGCTTGGGCGACCGCGTCACCGGGAACACCTCGCCGCAGAGCGCGACCACGTGCGTGCCCGTCACGGCACTCTCGGCGATCTTGTCCTTCTTCACGTAATGGAAGAATTTCGGAGTATCGCTATCGGTCCCGTCGTCGACGCGTTCATCGGTCTTGGTGCGTTCGATCGTCTGCGTCCGCATACACGCCATTGTGCCCGGTAAGACCGCTGTAAGAAACCGGCTCCGCAGGTTGGGCCAGGTTGTGAAACAGTGGAGTCATGAAACACGGCCACGAGCTGGGTTTCGACGACGAAGGTCGACCGGTCCTGATCACCGCCGCCGCGCTCCCCTACGAGGAAGAACAGCGCCAGCGGGTGCGGAAGTACCTGACCTTGATGACGATTCGCATCCCGGCCCTGATCCTTGCCGCCGTCGCCTACGGCACCTGGCACAACGGACTCATCTCATTGCTGATCGTTGGGGCGTCGGTTCCCTTGCCATGGATCGCGGTGCTGATCGCCAACGACCGTCCGCCGCGCCGGGCCGAGGAGCCCCGCCGCTTCGACAAGCAGACGCGCCGCACGCCTATTTTCCCGACAGCGAAACGGGCAGAACTCGAACGCGGTACGCAGCCCGCGCCGCAATCCGAGCGTTCGAATCAGGCTGAGTCCGAGTCGAATTAGGACACTCTGGCTCTATTCTCAGTACATTCTCAGGTCGCTGCCGCATAACTGCAGCTCAGAAGGGCTACCCGGGCAGTCGTGCGGGAACTTCCTCGGCGTTCCATGCGTTGCACTCCATGACAGTTCGAGGTGATCAGGAGGGCGCAATGGCTAACGCCACCACCAGCCGAGTTGAACGCGATCTGGACGCACAAAGTCCAGCCGCCGACCTTGTGCGGGTGTACTTGAACGGCATCGGCAAAACCGCATTGCTGACCGCCGCCGACGAGGTCGAGTTGGCCAAGCGGATCGAGACCGGGCTCTACGCTCAGCATCTGCTCGAGACTCGTAAGCGCCTCGGCGAGACCCGCAAGCGGGAGCTCGCGACGGTCGTTCGCGATGGCGACGCCGCACGGCGGCATCTCCTCGAAGCGAACCTTCGACTCGTGGTGTCGCTGGCGAAGCGGTACACCGGACGCGGCATGCCGCTGCTCGACCTGATTCAGGAAGGCAACCTCGGCCTGATCCGCGCGATGGAGAAGTTCGACTACGCAAAGGGCTTCAAGTTCTCGACCTACGCCACGTGGTGGATCCGTCAGGCGATCACTCGCGGCATGGCCGATCAGAGTCGCACCATCCGGCTGCCCGTTCACCTGGTCGAGCAGGTGAACAAGTTGGCCCGGATCAAGCGCGAGTTGCATCAGAACCTTGGCCGTGAAGCCACCGACGATGAACTGGCCGCCGAGTCCGGCATTCCCGTTGAGAAGATCAGCGATCTGCTCGAGCACAGCCGCGATCCGGTGAGCCTGGACATGCCGGTCGGCAGCGACGAGGAGGCACCGCTGGGCGACTTCATCGAGGATGCCGAAGCCATGTCCGCCGAGAACGCGGTGATCACCGAGCTGCTGCACACCGACATCCGCACTGTGCTTGCCACGCTCGACGAGCGCGAGCACCAGGTGATCCGGCTGCGGTTCGGCCTCGACGACGGACAGCCCCGCACTCTGGATCAGATCGGCAAACTGTTCGGGCTTTCTCGCGAGCGTGTCCGTCAGATCGAGCGCGAGGTCATGACCAAGCTGCGTCACGGCGATCGCGCCGACCGGCTGCGCTCTTACGCCAGCTGAAGCTGAACTCCCTCCGTGTGTGGCCCGCCTTCCCCAAGGCGGGCCACACACCTTTCTCGCGGCGGTTCTACATCACCGAATTGCCAGCTAGACCGGTAGACTCTGGCCGACGGAGGGCGCACATGAACGATCTGGTCGATACCACCGAGATGTACCTGCGGACCATCTATGACCTCGAAGAAGAGGGCGTGGTTCCGCTGCGCGCCCGGATCGCTGAACGACTCGAACAAAGCGGTCCCACCGTCAGCCAAACCGTGTCGAGGATGGAACGCGATGGGTTGCTGCATGTCGCCGGCGACCGTCATCTTGAGCTCACCGAGAAAGGCCGCGGTCTGGCGATCGCCGTGATGCGCAAGCACCGCCTCGCAGAGCGGCTCTTGGTCGACATCATCGGGTTGCCGTGGGAAGAGGTGCATGCCGAGGCGTGCCGGTGGGAGCACGTGATGAGCGAGGAGGTCGAGCGGCGGCTGGTCCAGGTCCTCGATGATCCGACCACTTCGCCCTTCGGCAACCCGATTCCGGGCCTCGCCGAACTCGGTGTCGACCCGAACTCCGCGCCCACCCGCGGCGCTCTGGTGCGCCTGACTGAATTGCCCTCCGGCGCACCGGTCGCGGTGGTGGTGCGCCAGCTCACCGAGCACGTGCAGGGCGACGTCGACCTGATCACACGGCTCAAGGACGCCGGCGTGGTGCCCAACGCCCGGGTCACGGTAGAGAACAATCCCGCCGGCGGCGTCACGATCGTGATTCCCGGACACGAGGACGTGGAGCTCCCCCACCACATGGCACATGCTGTGAAGGTCGAAAAGGTCTAAACCGCCCGCCAACCGAACATTCGCCGCGGCGGCAGGTTGACCCCCAACCCATCCGCCAGCCGATAGCCCGTCACAGCCAGATCCCGAATCCGTTCCGGCCGCAGCCCTGACTGCAACGCGGTGTCCAGCATCGACGCCATCCGGTGCTCGCCATTGCACCGCAGCGCCGCCTCCAGCGCAACTCCGGCAAGCGGCCCGTCGCCGCGCGCATAAGCTGAAAATGCGAGCAGCACAAGCGCTTCGACCCGCCATGGCTTGGGAAGTACCCGCGAAAGCATCGCCCAAAGCGTCTCCGCCTCGGCGGCTTTGTCACCAACAGCCAACGCGTACAACGTGTCCCGCACAAGAATATCCGTGAATGCACACGCAATCTCGGCCGCCTGGGCGTCGGGCAGCTCAGTGCCATCGCCCACTCGGCTGGCCGCATCGATCGCGTATTCGATGTCGCGTCGCGCGGAATCGTCGTCGTGGTCTCCACGCGCCTTGAGCTGCTTGCGAATCCGCCGCGCAAGCCGCTCCACGCGGGCGGTGTCCTTGACTTCGATGATCTGCTGCAGCTCCTCGCGCCGTGTATAGAGACGACGGCCGTCGAGAACGGCGGCCATCGCCAACGGGGACGACGACGGGTCATCCACGGTGCCGCGCTCCCCGCACATGTCGGCGCAATGCCAACGGCCACCGGCCGCGATCCGGTCGACCACATGCACTGCCAGCAACGTGATCTTTTGCAGTGCAAGCACATCCGACAGCGCCCGCGCCAGCTCGCGAAAATCCTCCCCGCACATCGGGCACAACGCACCTTCGGCGTCCACAATCACGGCGATCGCTGCGTCCGGCCCGACCGCGGCCGCCACCTCGGCGATCCGGTCGACGGTGTCGGCGAGCCGCGGCGAGAGGTCGACCCGCATGACCGCGCCCATTTCGCCGCGATCAACCGTGACGAGCACGAGTGACTTCTCCGGAACGAAACCGAGGACAGCAGGCAGGGCCGCGATCAATGCACCGGGCCGATTGAGTATGAAGTCGGGCTGTGATGTGGTCATACCCAGACCGTGGCGGGCAGCACCGTCGCCAACGACGCTGCGCCGGCCGCAACACCGCCCCCTGTGGACAAAGGCTGAATTGGGGACGAATCCCCCTTGACCTATGTCGCGCGTCACACTTTCTGCACCACTGTGAAAGAACCACTGTGAAAGAACCACGTGCCCGCGCGAGAACGTGCGCAACGCGACACCGTTGCCACGGCTTGTTCACGAGGTATTGACGTCGTCCGCGTGCAAGATTCGGCAAAACGGCGTAGACCTCTTCTCATGGCTATGGAGTACGACCTCGTCGTCATCGGTTCGGGCCCAGGGGGACAGAAGGCCGCGATCGCCGCGGCAAAGCTGGGCAAGTCGGTTGCAATCGTGGAGCGCGGCCGGATGTTGGGCGGCGTGTGCGTCAACACCGGGACGATCCCGTCGAAGACCTTGCGCGAGGCCGTCGTCTATCTCACCGGAATGACTCAACGCGAGCTCTACGGCGCCAGCTATCGCGTCAAGGACAAGATCACCACGGCCGACCTGTTGGCCCGCACGACACACGTCATCGGCAAGGAGCAAGACGTTGTCCGTTCGCAGCTGATGCGCAACCGCGTCGAGCTGTACACCGGCCACGCCCGCTTCGTCGACGAGCACACCGTCGAGGTCGAGGACCCGAACCGCGCCGAGCATTGCAACGTCAGCGGCTCCTACATCGTGATCGCCACCGGCACCAAGCCCGCACGGCCACCCGGCGTGGAGTTCGACGAAGACCGGGTGCTCGACTCCGACGGCATCCTCGACCTGAGGGCGCTCCCGGCATCGATGGTCGTTGTCGGCGCGGGCGTGATCGGTATCGAATTCGCGTCGATGTTCGCCGCGCTCGGCACCAAGGTGACCGTCGTCGAGAAGCGCGACTCGATGCTGGACTTCTGCGACCCTGAGATCGTCGAAGCGCTGCGGTTCCATCTGCGCGACCTCGCCGTCACGTTCCGGTTCGGCGAGGAGGTGACGGCCGTCGATGTCGGTTCTGCGGGCACCGTGACCACGCTTGCCAGTGGCAAGCAAATTCCGGCCGACACGGTGATGTACTCCGCCGGGCGGCAGGGCCAGACCGATCATCTCGACCTGGCCAACGCGGGCCTGGAGGCCGACAGCCGTGGCCGGATTTTCGTCGACAACCAGTTCCAGACCAAGGTGGACCACATCTACGCCGTGGGCGACGTGATCGGCTTCCCCGCGCTGGCCTCCACGTCGATGGACCAGGGCCGGCTGGCCGCGTACCACGCGTTTGGCGAGCCCGCGTCCGGGATGCCGGAGCTGCAGCCGATCGGGATCTACTCCATCCCTGAGGTTTCCTACGTCGGCGCCTCCGAGGTGGATCTGACCAAGGACTCGATTCCCTATGAGGTGGGCGTGTCGCGCTACCGCGAGCTGGCGCGCGGCCAGATCGCCGGCGACTCCTACGGCATGCTCAAACTGCTGGTGTCCACCGACGACCTGAAGCTGCTGGGCGTGCACATCTTCGGCACCAACGCGACCGAATTGGTACACATTGGCCAGGCCGTAATGGGCTGTGGCGGCACCATCGAGTATCTGGTGGATGCGGTGTTCAACTACCCGACGTTCGCGGAGGCCTACAAAGTCGCCGCGTTGGACGTGATGAACAAGATGCGGGCGCTCAATCAGTTCCGCAGTTAGGTGTCAGCAGCCGTCCGCGAACACATCTGGAGCGGCGTCCCCAGGGCCGCCGCCCTCGGCCCGGTGCAGGAGGTCGGCGACGTGGCCGTCGAACGGCGGTGAATAGGAGACCTTTTCGTCACACCCGCCGCCGTCGAGCCCTCCGATCAGGCCGACCACTGCGGTGTCGGTCCGCCATGGCGCGCCGCTGGTTCCGTCGGTCAACCCGACGCAGTGCAGCGACGGGAAACCGCCGGGCGCTGTCGCTGTGCCGACACGGCAGCCGATGGGCGCGCCGCCCACGCTTAGCGGGTAGCCGGTGACCTTGACGATGGTCCCGGCGATGGGCGCGGCGCCCAGCGTCAAGCCCTTCCCCACCACCGACTCGACCGAGCGGCCGTCCGGCCGGCTGACCCGCGCAACAGCGAAGTCCGCGAGGGGATCCTGCCTGGCCACCCACCGCGGATCGAGGTAAATCGTGTCAACCGCCCACCTCGCCTTGCCTGCCTGCTCTGTGAAACCCGGAGCGAATGTCGTCGGAAGGTTCGACGAGAGGCAGTGGGCCGCGGTCAGGATCAGGTTCTTGGTGCTCGAGTCCAGCACCGACCCGGTGCAGGTATGCAGGTCGGCCGAGCCGAGAAAAACGGCGCCCACCAGCGGATCAGCGTCAACCGGCCCGGCGGTGGTCGACGTCTGCGGTGGCGGCGGCCGGTTAGAGGCAGCTCCCGGTGGTTGCGCCCGGGCGCAGCCCAGGGGCCAGAAAGCCGTGCTGAGCAGGAGAATCACCAACGCCGACCGGACATTCATCACGATCGATCATGCCCGAACCAACCGATTCTGGCTGGCCGTGTCGCAGCCGGCGGAATGCAGCGGACCTTGTTTCACGTTCAGAAATCAGGGTTACCCGCGTTCGCAAATCGCCGTTCGGTGGCGGCTATCGCGTTCCCCGGCGACACTGGACGTCACCGGCAAACCGGCGATGAGCGCCGAAAGGAGGCGAGAACGATGGCTGAAGATCACGACGAATACCGGCCCGACCACAGCGGCATGTATGAGCTGGAGTTTCCCGCGCCGCAACTGTCGTCAGCCGACGGCCGTGGTCCGGTGATGATCCATGCCCTGGAAGGCTTCTCCGACGCCGGCCACGCGATCCGGCTGTCGGCCAAGCACCTGAGGGAATCGCTTGACACCGAGCTCGTGGCGTCGTTCGCCATCGACGAGCTGCTGGACTACCGGTCCAGGCGTCCGCTGATGACTTTCAAGACCGATCACTTCACCAAGTACGACGACCCCGAGCTGAGCCTGTACGCGCTGCACGACAGCGTCGGAACGCCGTTTCTGCTGCTGGCCGGCATGGAGCCAGACCTGAAGTGGGAGCGCTTCGTCACCGCCGTCCGGCTGCTGGCCGAGCGCCTGGGGGTACGCCAGACCGTTGGCTTGGGCACTATCCCGATGGCTGTGCCGCACACCCGGCCAATGACGATGACCGCGCACGCCAACAACAAGGAGCTGATCGTCGAGCATCAGCCGTGGGTCGGCGAGGTCCAGGTCCCGGGAAGCGCATCTAACCTCTTGGAATACCGCCTGGCTCAGCACGGCCACGAAGTCGTCGGCTTCACGGTGCACGTCCCGCATTACCTCGCACAGACCGACTATCCCGAGGCCGCGGAGGCGCTGCTCGCCGAGGTCAGCAAGGTCGCCTCGCTGCAGATACCGCTGGCCGCGCTGGGCGAAGCCGCAGCCGAGATCCGGTCGAAGATCAACGAACAGGTGGAGTCGAGCCCCGAGGTGGCCCAGGTGGTGGCGGCGCTGGAGCGGCAGTACGACGCGTTCATCACGGCACAAGAGAACCGGTCCCTACTGGCCCGCGACGAAGATCTGCCCAGCGGCGAGGAACTCGCTGGAGAGTTCCAACGCTTCCTGGCGCAGCAGTCCGGGGACTTCTCGGACGGCGACGACACGAACTAGCCGAGACGGGCCACCGGCCCGAGGTGGAGGCGGTCCACATGAGCTCTCGCAAAGCCAACCTGCGGCCAGTGCGGGAATTGCAGTCAACGCTGCAGTTTCGCACCATCCACGGATACCGACGCGCGTATCGGATCGCCGGCGAGGGACCCGCGATCCTGCTGATCCACGGCATCGGCGACAACTCGTCGACATGGGACACGGTGCAGACCAAGCTGGCGCAGCGTTTCACGGTAATCGCGCCGGATCTACTCGGCCACGGCAAGTCCGACAAGCCCCGCGCCGACTACTCGGTGGCGGCCTACGCCAACGGCATGCGGGACCTGCTCGCGGTGCTCGACATCGAGCGCGTGACCGTCGTAGGCCATTCCCTCGGCGGCGGCGTCACCATGCAATTCGCTTACCAGTACCCGCAATTGGTCGAGCGCATCGTGCTCGTCGGCACCGGTGGGGTGACCAAGGACGTGAACTTCGCGCTGCGCCTGGCGTCGGTGCCGATGGGCAGCGAGGCACTGGCGCTGCTGCGGATGCCCGGCGCTGTGCCGGCGCTGCAAATCTTCGGACGCATTGTCGGCGCGGCGCTCGGCTCGACGAGGTTCGGCCGCGACCTGCCCGATATGCTGCGGGTGCTGGCCGAGTTGCCGGAGCCGACGGCGTCGGCGGCGTTCTCGCGAACACTGCGCGCCGTGGTGGACTGGCGAGGCCAGGTGGTGACGATGCTGGACCGATGTTATCTCACGCAATCCGTTCCGGTGCAATTGATTTGGGGTGAGGACGACTCGGTGATACCGGTTAGCCACGCCCGGCTGGCCCACTCGGCCATGCCCGACTCGCGTCTGGAGATCTTCTCCAAGTCGGGCCACTTTCCGTTCCACGATGACCCGGATCGCTTCGTCGAGGTCGTCGAACGGTTCATCGATTCCACCGAGGCCGCCGAGTACGACCAAGACCTGCTTCGCTCGCTGCTGCGGACCGGAATCAACGAGGACACCCTTTCCGGAACTGTCGACACGCGCGTCGCGGTGCTCGATGCAGTGAACTCCGACGAACGCAGCGCCACCTGACCGGCGCTCCACCGCAACATCTTTCTGCTCTTCGCGCGAGCGCTCATCGCCGCCTTCTGCTCTTCGCGCGGGCGCTCATCGCTGACGTAGAGTCGGCCCATGGGTACCAACGTGTCTGTGGTGCGCGTGTTCACCGACCCGGAAGGAAACTTCGGCAATCCGCTAGGCGTAGTCGACGCGAGCACGGTCGCACCTGCCAAGCGACAGGCACTCGCCGCCCAATTGGGTTATAGCGAAACCATTTTCGTCGATATCCCGGCAACCGGATCGACCACCGTCCTCGCCCGCATCTTCACCCCGACGACAGAACTGCCGTTCGCCGGCCATCCCACGGTCGGGCTGTCGTGGTGGTTGAAGGACCGCGGCTTGCCGATCCGCACGCTGCAGGTGGCGGCAGGGATCATCGCCGTCGACTACGAGGGCGATGTGACAACGGTGCGCGCCCGAGCCGACTGGGCGCCCGAGTTCGAATTCCATCAGCTCGCCTCGCCCGGAGAGGTGACGGGAGCCGACCCGGATGACTACTCCGACGACTTCGCGCACTACATCTGGGCCTGGATCGACGAGCAGCGGGGGCATCTGCGGTCCCGAATGTTCGCCGCGGACCTGGGCGTTGCGGAAGACGAGGCGACCGGCGCGGCGGCAGTGCGAATGACCGATATCCTCAGCCGCGATCTCACCATCACGCAAGGCAAGGGCTCCGTCATCCACACGTGGTGGAGCCCGGAGGGCTGGGTCAAGGTGGGCGGCCGCGTGGTCGACGACGGCACCGTCAGCGCCGACTGAGGATTACTTCGACGCGCTCACATTGCGGTGAGCACGCAACACCTCGATCTCGCGCTCGAAGTCGTCGGCCGATGAAAACGACCGATACACCGACGCGAACCGCAAGTAGGCGACCTCGTCGAGCTCACGAAGAGGCCCGAGGATCGCCAGCCCCACCTCGTGGCTGGGCACCTCCGGTGAACCCGTTGCGCGGACGGTGTCCTCGACCTGCTGGGCCAGCATGTTCAGTGCGTCGTCATCGACATCGCGGCCCTGGCATGCCCGACGCACCCCGCGGATGACCTTTTCCCGGCTGAACGGCTCGGTCACGCCGCTGCGTTTGACCACCGCGAGCACCGCCGTTTCGACAGTGCTGAACCTGCGGCCGCACTCGGGACACGAGCGCCGACGCCGGATCGCTTGCCCTTCATCCGTTTCGCGGGAGTCGACAACCCGGGAGTCCGGGTGGCGGCAGAACGGACAGTGCATGACTGCTCCTTCGCCGCGAAGACACTCGGTCGGGTCGAACGTCTCCGAGATTACCTGCGGACGCCACGCGACGGCCATCGTGGACATCAGCCGACGGGCGCGATCAACGTCTGCCCCGCGTCCAGCGCCGCCGAGTCGAGCTCGTTGAGTTGCCTGATTCGCTCGACGACACTCCCGGCGGGCGAGTCGGGTGCGACGCGAGCGGCCAGTCGTTGCAGATTCTCGCCGGGCTGCACCTGCACGACCGCAAGCTGCTCGGGCACGGACGTGCCCGACGAGGCCGCCCCGCGCGCCTGCGCCAGCGCCACCAGCCACACCGCGATGAGCGCCGCAACAACGGCCAGAATGACTGTCATCGTGACGCTGACCGGCCGCGGCCGATGCGGGGCGCGTGACATCCGAACCCCGGTGCCGCGATAGACCATCACCCCGGCGGCAGGGCGCATTGGTGCCGTCCGCCGGGGCCGGAGAACGACTTCACTGTTGCCGCGATACGCCAACGTCCGGACCGGCCGCCGTCCGGTGTCGATCACTGTCATGTGCGCCCCTTCCATCGTCAACATTCGCTCCTGTGTTCGAATATAATCGATCATGCGTTCGATGTCCGAACATTTGATCGATTTTTACCAGAGGCCACCGACAAGTCCGCCGCGGCGCCGGTCACGAACGCGACACGCCTCGAACACATGTTTGAATATGTCGGTGACGGCGGTTACATTTGCTCCATGAGCGACAGCAACGGCAAATCGCACCCCACCCCCCAGTCGGGGCTCACCCAGCGTCAGCGCACCATCTTGGACGTCATCCGCGCGTCGGTCACCACGAGGGGCTATCCGCCGAGCATTCGTGAAATCGGCGACGCCGTCGGCCTCACGTCCACCTCATCGGTCGCTCACCAACTGCGCACATTGGAACGGAAGGGCTACCTGCGGCGCGATCCGAACCGGCCGCGCGCCGTCGACGTGCGCGGCGCCGACGAGGTCGCCGCCGCGGCGGTCACCACCGATGTCGCCGGATCTGACGCGCTGCCCGAGCCGACGTTCGTGCCGGTGCTCGGGCGCATCGCCGCAGGCGGCCCGATTCTCGCGGAGGAGGCCGTGGAAGATGTTTTCCCGCTCCCCCGCGAACTGGTCGGAGAAGGATCTCTGTTCTTGCTGAAGGTGGTCGGCGAGTCGATGGTCGACGCCGCGATTTGCAACGGCGACTGGGTGGTGGTGCGCCAACAGAACACTGCCGACAACGGCGACATCGTCGCGGCGATGATCGACGGCGAAGCCACCGTCAAGACCTTCAAGCGCACCGGGAACCAGGTGTGGCTCATGCCGCACAATCCGGCTTTCGATCCGATTCCTGGTAACGAGGCCGCCATTCTGGGTCGAGTCGTGACGGTGATCCGCAAGATCTAGCGCGCACCGCTCCTCCGGGAGCATCGTGGTGTTATGAGCGCCGTCCGAAATCGCGCGGTGCGACTGATTTCGGTAGCGACAGTCGGGGTTGCAGTCGCGGCCGCGCCATTATTGGCCCTGTCACCGACCCGGCTGAACGTCGCGATCTGCCCCAACGGCATGGTCCCGAACCCCGCCGGCTACGGCTGCGTGCCACAACTGGCCGGCGGGAATGCTGTCGGTGCGCCGAGTCAGGAAGTCCTCACCCGCTGCGACGGCAACTACTGGATATGCATCTGGCCGTACCCCGTCCCCTGACGCTTTCGCCGACGCTGAACCAGTTGCGACGACACGCCGAAGAAACACTCCGTAGTTTCAGTTTCGGCGCAACGCCTGACCTCGATCAGACGCCAGGCTCCGCAACGCCCGACCTCGACCAAACGCCCGACCTCGACTAAACGCCCGACCTCGACTAAACCCCGAGGCTGCGCCCGATGATTTCCTTCATGATCTCGGTCGTGCCGCCGTAGATCGTCTGCACACGACAGTCCATGAACGCCCTGGCAATCGGGTATTCGCGCATGTACCCGTAGCCGCCATGCAGCTGCAGGCACCGATCCACCAACCGCACCTGCGCCTCGGTCGAATACCACTTGGCCATCGCGGCCTGCTCCGCCGTGAGCTTCTCGTCGAGGTGCAACCGAATGAACTCGTCGACCATGATCCGCACAAGCGTGGCGTCAGTCGACAGCTCGGCAAGCATGAAGCGGCTGTTCTGGAAGCTTCCAATCGGCTTGCCGAAAGCCTTCCGCTCCTTGGTGTATTGCAGCGTGGACTCCAGCACCTCTTCCATCGCGGCGGCCGCCATGATCGCGATCGATAGCCGCTCCTGAGGCAGGTTCTGCACCAGGTGTACGAAGCCCCTGCCCTCCTCACCGAGGAGGTTCTCGGCCGGCACCCGGACGTTGTCGAACGACAGTTCGGCGGTGTCCTGCGCATCAAGGCCGATCTTGTCGAGCTTGCGGCCGCGTTCGAAGCCCTCCATCCCCCGCTCGACGACCAGCAGCGAAAACCCCTGCGCACCTTTATCTGGATCGGTCTGCGCGACGACGATGACGAGATCCGAGTTGATGCCGTTGGTGATGAACGTTTTCGCGCCGTTGAGCACCCACTCGTCGCCGTCTTTGACCGCACGGGTCTTGATGCCCTGCAAGTCGCTGCCGGTTCCGGGCTCACTCATCGCGATCGCGGTGATCAGCTCGCCGCTGCAGAAGCCGGGAAGCCAGCGCTGCTTCTGCTCTTCGGTTGCCAAACGCAGCAGGTAGGGCGCCACCACGTCGTTGTGCAAGCCGAATCCGATGCCGCTGAATCGGCCCGCGGTGACCTCTTCGGTGACGATCGTGTTGTACCGGAAGTCCGGGTTGCCACCGCCGCCGTACTCCTCCGGCACCGCCATGCCAAGGAAGCCCTGCTTGCCGGCCTCCAGCCACACGCCGCGGTCGACGATCTTGTCCCGTTCCCATTGCTCGTGGTGGGGCGCCACATGACGGTCCAGGAACGACCGGAACGACTCGCGGAACAGATCGTGCTCGGGTTCGAACAGCGTGCGCTGATACTTGACCGCACTACCCATGGGGGACCTCCGGTATCGGAAACTTGCGCCAAAGATATACCAACCGGATGGTTGGTTTGCCGGGGGCCGGTTGCCTAGAGTCCGGTTGCCTAGAGTCCGGTTGCCTAGAGTCCGGTTGCCTAGAGGCCGGTTGCCTAGAGTCCGGTTGCCTAGAGTCTGAGTCGTGGCCGAAATCATCCGGGTTGCCGAGCGCGGCCGGATCATCGAGTTCTCGTTCGACGATCTGATGCGCTACCACGGGCCGGGATCGCCGGGCGGGGTCGCCAATGCGTTCAAGGTGATGCAGCGCGCGTTCGCGGTGCTTTCCCCCGACGAACCGCCACAACGACGGTCCGTGGTCGTCCGCACCGCGTTCCGCGGCCCCGGTGCACGCGACGGCGTCGAGGTGGTCACGCGCGCTGTCACCGACGGCCGTTACATCGTCGACCCGGCGCTGGCCCGTCCCGACCTCGGCCGGCTACGTGAAAGCTTCGTGTTCGAAGTCAGTATCGGCGAGCGGTCGGTGACATTGATCATGCGCGACGGGTTCGTCACCGAGGAGTTCATCGACCTCGCACAGAAAGACGACCGCACCGACGAAGAGGAATCTCGCCTCGACGAGCTGAAAGCGCAACTCGCTCAACGGGTTATAGCTGCAGGCCCGGCGGACGTCTACGACGTCACCGGCTAGGTCGCCGCGAACTCGCGCAGCCTCGCGGCCAGCGCCACCGGAACGCAAGCCCTGATCCGGGTTCCGTGCGCGTTGTGCTCGGACTCCTGCACCCTCCCGTCGGCGTGAACCCGCGCGACCAGATCGCCGCGGTCATACGGGATCACGACGTCGATCGGCGTGTCGGTGGGGACGGCAAGTTCGGCGATTCGCCTCCGAAGAAGCTCCAGACCTTCGCCCGTGTGCGCCGAGACAAACAGCGCACCAGGCAACGCACGACGAAGCTTGGCCATCGCCAAATCGCTTGTGGCATCGACCTTGTTGACGACAACCAGTTCCGGAGCCGGCTTACCGTCGTGATCCGCCACCACGTCGCGGATCACCGCGCGCACCGCGTTGATCTGCGCCAGCGGGTTGATGTCCGAGCCGTCGACTACATGCACGAGCAGGTCGGCATCGACGACCTCCTCAAGCGTCGAGCGGAAAGCCTCGATGAGCTGAGTCGGCAGGTGCCGGACGAACCCGACCGTGTCGGTGAGGACGAACGTCCGCCCGTCGTCGAAATGTGCACGACGCGTGGTGGGTTCGAGGGTGGCGAACAACGCATCCTGCACCAGCACACCCGCGTCGGTGAGCGCGTTCAGCAGACTCGACTTCCCGGCGTTGGTGTACCCGACGATCGCGATCGACGGCACGTCACTGCTCAGCCTGCGGTCGCGCTGGGTGTCGCGAACCTGCTTCATGCCCTTGATCTCGCGGCGCAGCTTGGCCATTCGTTCACGAATGCGCCGGCGGTCGGTCTCGATCTTGGTCTCACCGGGACCGCGCAGACCCACGCCGCCGCTGCCACCACCGGCACGACCGCCGGCCTGACGTGACATGGACTCGCCCCAACCACGCAGCCTGGGGAGCATGTACTCCATCTGGGCCAGCGAGACCTGCGCCTTGCCCTCGCGGGTGTGGGCGTGCTGGGCGAAGATGTCGAGGATCAGCGCAGTGCGGTCGATGACCTTGACCTTCACGGCTTTTTCGAGCGCGTTCAGCTGGGCGGGGCTGAGCTCACCATCGCAGATGACGGTGTCGGCACCGGTGGCCACGACGACCTCGCGCAACTCCTTGGCCTTGCCCGAGCCGATGTACGTGGACGCGTCGGGCTTGTCGCGGCGCTGAATCAGGCCCTCGAGGACCTCCGATCCGGCGGTCTCGGCCAGTGCGGCCAACTCGGCGAGGCTGGCCTTCGCGTCGGCCGCGCTGCCGTCGGTCCACACGCCCACCAGCACGACCCGTTCGAGCCGCAGCTGCCGGTACTCCACCTCGGAGATGTCGGCGAGCTCGGTCGACAGGCCTGCCACGCGGCGCAGGGCCGAACGGTCTTCGAGCGCCAGCTCACCTGAACTGGGGATGTCCTCGGCGGGAAGGCCGGGAAATTCTGGATGCGTCATAGGCAATGAGAAATACTGCACGCCCAAACCTGGTCGCGCACGTGAATTAACGCTCCTGGGCCTGCCACCATTCCTCCGATAACTCCCCGCGAGCCACCAAGACCGATGGGCCGCGCAAATAGCTCGTCGCAGCGGTGACGGTGACGCCGACCTCCCCGCCCGGGATGCTGACCGTCAACGAGCCCGTCGACGCGCCGTTGTGGGCCAGCGCCGCTACTGCCGCGGCGACGGTTCCCGTTCCACACGAACGCGTTTCGCCGATACCACGCTCGTGTACCCGCATCGACACCGCGCTGTCGACCGGTGCAGTCAGCACTTCGACGTTGACGCCGTCCGGAAACTGCCCGCCATCGAACGCCACCGGTGCGGCGACGTCGAGTGCGGCGAGCGCGTCGGGCGTCAGGTCCGGGTCGACACACGCCAAATGCGGATTGCCGACATCGATGGCCAGACCGCGGAATGTCTGGCCCCCGACCACCGCCTCGCCTGTGCCGAGCTGGTTGGTCTTGCCCATCTCGACGGTCACGTCGGCGAACGTGTTATCGACGTGGTGCAGTTGCACGGGCCGCGGCCCGGCCAGCGACCCGACGACGAACTCGTCGCGCGACTCGAGCCCGCTGGCCCGCAGGTAGTGCGCGAACACCCGCACCCCGTTGCCGCACATCTCGGCGATCGACCCGTCGGCGTTGCGGTAGTCCATGTACCAGTCACGCGGGCTCAGCCCCTCGGGCAGGCGCGCGAGAACGCCGGCGGCGACGGCCGCTTCGGCCGTGGTCACCCGCAGCACGCCGTCGGCGCCGAGGCCGCGGCGGCGGTCGCACAGCGCGGCGACGCCCGCCGCCACCAGCGACAGCTTCGCATTGACGTCGACCAACAGCACGAAGTCGTTCTGGGTGCCGTGGCCCTTGGCAAAGATCACCTGCTCAGGATACGTGGCGCCGGGCCCGCATCGTGGCGTCGACAGTCCCGGGGTCGGCCCCGTCGAGCCAGCAGATGCGGTGATCCCGCCGGAACCACGACCGCTGCCGGCGCACGTAGCGCCGGGTCGCGACGAACGTCTGCTCACGCGCGCGGGCCAGTGCCGCATCGCGGTCGGGGTCATCCAGAGCGGCGATCACCTGGGCGTAACCCAGCGCCCGCGACGCCGTCACGCCGTCACGCAGGTCGCGATCCAGCAGGTCGGCCACCTCGTCGACCAGCCCCGCGTCGAACATGTGCTCGGTGCGCGTCGCCAGCCGTGCATCAAGTTGATCTGTCTCCCAATCCAATCCGACGATCACAGTGTCCCAGCGTGGCGTGCCGATGGTCGGTGCGGACGCCGCAAACGGGCGACCGGTCAGCTCCACGACCTCCAGGGCCCGGACGATCCGGCGCCCATCGGAGGGCAGGATCGATTCCGCCGCCGCCGCGTCCACCCGCGCCAGCTCGCGGTGCAACTGTTCGACGCCGACTTGCGCGAGCCGTTGCTCCCAGCGCGCGCGCACGGCGGAGTCCGTCGCGGGAAAAGCCCAGTCGTCCAGCAACGACTGGATGTAGAGCATGGATCCGCCGACGATGACGGGCACCGCGCCGTGCCCGAGGATGGCGTCGATGTCCGCGGCGGCGCCGCGCTGGTAGTTCGCGACGGTCGCGGTCTCGGTCACGTCGAGCACGTCCAGCTGATGGTGTGCGATGCCGCGCCGCTGCTCGGCGGGCAGCTTCGCGGTCCCGATGTTCATACCGCGGTAGAGCTGCATCGCGTCGGCATTCACGATCTCGCCGCCCACACGTTCGGCAACCGCGAGCGCCAGCTGCGACTTGCCGGTGCCCGTCGGCCCGACGATCGCGATCGGTCGCGTCATGGCTGCCAGACACCCGCGAAGTACCCCACGCCGAACGGCGCACCCCGGTACAGCTCTTTCGCCGAGCGCGGTGCCGCACCGACCAACCCGGCCATCACCTGCCACCCGACCCGGCCGGTGATTGACGTCGGGAGTCGACTCAGCGCGGCCACGTCGCCCGCGGCAAGCGCGTCGTCGAGCGCGGACTGCACCGCGACGGAGGCGGGATCGTGGCCGCCGGGGGCCGCCTGCGTGAGCGTGTTGGCCCCGTCCGCGACAACCAGCACGCCGACGGGCTCGTCGGCATGGTCGATTTCCGACCGCAGTTGCGTCCCGCACCGCATCGCGTCCTGTCCGCTGTGGCCACCGGCGAACACGCGGACTTCAGCGCATGCGCCCGGCTTGACCTCGGCCCGCACCCACCCTGTGATCAGCGCGCTCAACGGCAGGTCACGCACGTCATCGGCGCCTGGCGACAATCCGACCCTGATATCGACGCCGTATCCCGCGAACGTGCTCGCCGCCGTCGGCGCCACAACCTCATCCGTAGGCCCGACGCCGATCGCCAGCCACCGCCCGGGCAGTGCGCTCGCGGCCGCGAACACCGCCTGTCGCAGGTCGGACAGCTCAGCAGCTGCGGCACCCACGAGCTGCGGCACCAGTACCGGCGCCGACGGGATGAGCGCGATCGCCGTCAACACGTCTTCACGTTATGCGGCGGTGTTGGGTTGCGCCGTCGAGCCGGTGGACAGCGCCCACACCAACAGCACCGCGCCGAGCCCCAGTGCCGCCGCCCGCAGCGCGAATCCGACGGCGGCCACCAGGCCCTGCCCAGCCACCACGGCCGTCCCGCAGCAGCCGCGTGAACAGCCCAAGGTGGCCAACTGGCTCGTCGGTGACGTCGTGCGACGAGCGCTGGTGGAGGACGTCCCCGACCGCGATGAACAGGGCCGCGCCCAGGGCGAGTAACGCTGCGATGACCGCTTTGGCCGCGAACGCCTCCTCTCGAGTCGCAGAACCTGGCGGCACGCAACTCGGCGACCTGCTTCAATAGCGAGGTCGGGACCGTTGCCGTTTCGACCATAGCTATCGGGCGCCGCGTTGCGCGGCAGGTGGGGCACCACGCCCCTGGAGGTGCACGAGATGACCGAAAGCGAAACGACACCGCCTCAGGCGGAGGGCCGCCGACATCCAACACCGCCCAGGCCGGTGCCCAAACCGGGACCGGCACGCCCCGCGGCACGCCCGGGGCATTCCGCGCCGACGGGCAGTGATCCTCATCGGTTCGGGCGGGTGGACCCCGACGGCACCGTCTGGCTGATCACCCCCGCTGGTGAGCGGATGATCGGATCCTGGCAGGCGGGCGACACCGAGGCCGCGTACGCACATTTCGGCCGCCGCTACGAGGATCTGTGCACCGAAGTAGATCTGCTGGAGCGGCGGCTCGAGTCGGGCACCGGTGACGCCCGCAAGATCCGCTCGTCCGCGACCGCCCTGGAAGAGGGGCTGGCCACCGCGGCCGTTTTGGGTGACGTCGACGCTCTCGCTGCGCGGCTCAGCACCATTCGCGAGCATGCCGACCAGACCGCGCAAGCCGAGAAGGCCCGCCGCGATGAACACCGTGCCGAGCAGACCGCCCGCAAGGAAGCGCTCGCAGCGGAAGCCGAAGAGCTGGCAACGAATTCGGCGCAGTGGAAGGCTGCCGGCGACCGGCTCCGGGCGATCCTCGACGAGTGGCGGACGATCACCGGCCTCGACCGCAAGACCGACGACGCACTGTGGAAGCGGTATTCGGCTGCGCGCGAGACATTCAATCGCCGACGCGGCTCACATTTCGCCGAGCTCGACCGCGAACGTGCCGGTGTACGCGAGGCCAAGGAGGGTCTGTGCGAACGCGCTGAGGAGCTCGCCGATTCGACTGAATGGAGCGCGACGGCTGCGGCGTTCCGGCAGTTGCTCACCGAGTGGAAAGCAGCGGGCCGGACCGCCAAGGACGTCGACGACGCGCTTTGGCAGCGGTTCAAGGCCGCGCAGGACAGGTTCTTCTCCGCGCGCAACGCTGTCACCGCCGAGCGGGACGCGGAGCTGCACACCAACGCCTCCGCTAAGGAAGAGCTGCTCGCGAAGGCCGAGAAACTCGATACCAGCGATCTCGACGCGGCACGGGCCGAGTTGCGGTCCATCTCCGCGAAGTGGGACACGATCGGCAAGGTGCCGCGCGAGCGGGCGCCCGAGCTGGAACGTCGGCTGCGGGCGGTGGAGAAGCGAGTGCGCGAGGCCGCCAGCCCAAGCTGGACCGACCCGCAGGCCGAAGCCCGCGCCGAGCAATTCCGTTCTCGTGCGGAGCAATTCGAACAGCAAGCAGAGAAGGCGATGGCCGCGGGCCGCACCGCCGAGGCCGAGGAGGCGCGCGCCAACGCCCAGCAATGGCGCGAATGGGCAGAAGCCGCCGCCGGTGCGCTGCAAAAGAAGCGCCAGCCGCGCTAGCCCTCGTCCTCGTTGCGCTTCTCGTCGTCGAGGCTCTCCAGAAGGGTCTTTGACTGCCGCTCGGCTGCCGTGCGGCGGCGGGCCTCCTCGGCGGCCAGTTGCACGGCGGTCCGGCTCCAGACCACCCGGGCCCAGTGAAACGTCAGCAGAATCACCGCGATCCACGCGACGATGAGGCCGATGCCGGGCCCGGGATGGCCGGGGCCCGCGGTCTGGCGCGACCACACCGCGAGCATGCCGATCACGCTGGCGACCGCCGAACCCGCGAGCGCGATCCAGGCCAGCGCCCAGCGCCGCGTCAACAGTGCGAGCATCGAGAACCCGACGCCGAACACCAGGGCCAGCCAGCTGAACACGCGCGACGGCAGCGCGATTGCGGCCTTCGCCGCGACCGGTCCGCCCATCAGCGCGTCGAACCCGCGAGCGCCGCCCGCATGGGGCAACAGGAACGACACAAGCAGGACGAACACCAAAATCGCGACAATCAAAGCCCTTGCGCCTGGTTGGATTTCGCCAGCCACCCGTCGCTCGGCCGCGTCGATGTCCTTCTTGAACGCGTCGAAGTCGGTGTCGCCGTCGTCGGAACTGCTCACCGGGAACATCCCGTGGACACCGGTGCCGGTGCGCCCAGCGCCGGCAGGCCGAGCCCCACCGAACGCGGCCGTCGCCCAGACTCGTGCGCGTCGCCCGCCCGGGTCCGCCGGTGCGTCTGCACTGGTCCATCTGCGATCAGGTAATGCGGCGCCGCGTCCGTGATGGCGGTGGTGACCACGTCGCCCGGGCGGATCGGCCCGTCGCCGCCGGGAGCGAAATGCACCAGCCGACCGTCACGAGCCCGGCCGCTCATCCGGAAGGTCCGGTCATCCTTTCGTCCCTCCCCCGCGGCAACGAGCACCTCGACGGTGTTGTCGACCTGGGCGCGGTTCTGCTCCAAGGAGATCCGCTCCTGGACGGCCAGCAGCCGCTCATAGCGTTCCTGCACAACGTCTCTGGGCAGTTGCTCGGGCATCCCGGCGGCCGGGGTGCCCGGGCGCTTCGAATACTGGAACGTGAACGCGCCGGCGAATCGGGCGCGCTCAACCACGTCCAGGGTGGCCGCGAAGTCGTCCTCCGTTTCGCCGGGGAACCCGACGATCAGGTCGGTGGTGATGGCGGCATGCGGCATCGCGGCCCGCACGCGGTCGATGATTCCGAGGTAGCGCTCGGCCCGGTACGACCTGCGCATGGCGCGCAATACACGATCGGAGCCGGACTGCAGCGGCATATGCAGCGCGGGGCACACGTTCGGTGTCTCGGCCATCGCCTCAATGACGTCGTCGGTGAACTCCGCCGGGTGAGGCGACGTGAACCGAACGCGCTCCAACCCGTCGATGCATCCACACGCCCGCAGCAGTGACGCGAAGGCTCCGCGGTCTCGCGGCAGTCGCGGGTCGGCGAACGACACGCCGTACGCATTGACGTTCTGCCCCAGCAGCGTCACCTCGAGCACGCCCTGGTCGGCCAGCGACGAGACCTCGGCTTGAATGTCACCCGGGCTGCGGTCGACCTCCTTGCCGCGCAGCGAAGGCACGATGCAGAACGTGCAGCTGTTGTTGCAGCCGACCGAGATGGAAACCCAGGCGGCGTATGCGGATTCGCGGGCGGCAGGCAACGCCGACGGGAATTCCTGCAGTGCCTCGGCGATCTCGAGCTGTGCGGTTTTGTTGTGCCGGGCACGCTCGAGTAGCACCGGCAGGGAACCAATGTTGTGCGTGCCGAACACGACGTCGACCCACGGCGCCCGTCGCAGCACCGCGTCGCGGTCCTTCTGCGCCAGGCAGCCGCCGACGGCGATCTGCATGCCTGGATCGCTGCGCTTTCGAGGGGCGAGGTGGCTGAGGTTCCCGTAGAGCTTGTTGTCGGCGTTCTCCCGCACGGCGCAGGTGTTGAATACCACCACGTCGGCGTCGGCACCGGCGGGGGCCTTGACGTACCCGGCCGCTTCCAGCAGTCCGGCGAGGCGCTCGGAGTCGTGGACGTTCATCTGGCACCCGTACGTGCGGACCTGGTAGGTCCGGGCGGCCATCGACATCCGAGTCATGTGCCTATGGTACGGAGGGGCTGACGACCCGAAATCACTGGGGAAATTCGATCAACGGGTGAAGCTGTGCGTTCGCTGGGTAGGGTCACTTCCATGGCGGGCGCAGAGGAGGTGTCTTCTTTGCGCGAGCGCTCATCAGCGACTCCGATGGTGTCCCTGCGCGGTGTGAACAAGCATTTCGGCGCACTGCATGTGCTAAAAGACATCGACCTCGACGTGCAGCGCGGTGAGGTCGTGGTGGTCCTCGGGCCGTCGGGGTCGGGGAAATCGACGCTGTGCCGGACCATCAACCGGCTCGAAACGGTCGATTCCGGCACGATCAGCGTGGACGGGGTCCCACTGCCGGCGGAGGGCCGGGCGCTCGCAAGGCTGCGGTCAGACGTCGGGATGGTGTTCCAGTCGTTCAACCTGTTCGCACACAAAACGATCATCGACAACGTCACGCTGGCGCCGGTCAAGGTCCGGAAGATGCAGCGCGAGCCCGCCCGCCACGAAGGTCTGGCACTGCTGGATCGGGTCGGGATCGCGGATCAGGCCGACAAGTATCCGGCCCAGTTGTCGGGTGGTCAGCAGCAGCGGGCGGCGATCGCACGGTCGTTGGCGATGGAACCGAAGGTGATGTTGTTCGACGAGCCGACGAGCGCACTTGACCCGGAGATGATCAGCGAGGTGCTGGGCGTGATGGTCGAGCTCGCGACCGACGGCATGACGATGGTGGTGATCACTCACGAGATGGGTTTCGCGCGCCGAGCGGCGCATCGCGTGGTGTTCATGGCGGACGGGGCGATCATCGAATCGGCCGAGCCCGCCACGTTCTTCGAATCCCCACAAAGCGACCGCGCCAAGGAATTTCTGAGCAAGATTCTCAACCACTAGCACTCGAGGAGACACTGATGCGTTCGAGGCCGATTCACCTCGTGATGGCCGCTGCGTTGCTGCTGGCGCTCATGCTGTCGGGCTGCGGCGGAAACGAGAAGAAGATCACGATTGGCGTGAAATACGACCAGCCCGGCTTGAGCATGAAGAAACCCGACGGCTCGCTGAGCGGCTTCGACGTTGACGTGGCGCGGTATGTCGCCGACCAGCTGGGGTACAAGTCCGACGACATCGAGTGGAAGGAAGCGCCGTCGGCGCAACGAGAAACGTTGATTCAGAACAGCCAGGTCCAATACGTCGTCGGCACGTACTCGATCACCCTGGACCGCAAGAAGAAGGTCGGTTTCGCCGGGCCGTACTTCCAGACAGGTCAAAGCCTTTTGGTCCGCGAGGACAACAACGACATCGTCGGCCCGGAATCGCTGACGGGCAACAAGAAGGTGTGCTCGGTGTCGGGTTCCACACCCGCGCAGCGGATCAAGGACAAGTATCCCGACGTGCAGTTGCAGCTTTTCGACACCTACTCGGCATGCGTGGAGTCCCTGAAGAACGGTGCGGTCGACGCCGTCACCACCGACGCGGTGATCCTGGCCGGGTATGCGGCCCAGAACCCCGGCACGATGAAGGTTGTGGGCCAGCCGTTCTCACTGGAGCTGTACGGAATCGGGCTGGCCAAGGACAACAACGAGCTTCGCGGGAAGATCAACGACGCGCTGCAGAAGATGATCGACAGCGGCCAGTGGCAGGCGGCGTTCGACAAGAACCTCGGCCCCTCGGGCTACAAGCCACCACCGCCCCCGCAGATCGACCGTTACTAATCACGAGCCATCGCCGTGGAGATCTCACGCATATTCGCCGAATACCGCGACGAGATCTTCGCGGCGTTCTGGGTCACGATCAAGCTCACGGCGTATTCGGGACTCGGTGCGCTGGTAATCGGCACCTTCCTTGCCGCAATGCGGCTTTCGCCGGTGCCGATGCTGCGGTGGCTGGGCTCGGCGTACGTCACAATTCTGCGGAACACGCCGCTGACGCTGATCCTGCTGTTCTGTTCGTTCGGGCTCTCGCAGACGCTCGGCGTCACCCTGGCGAACCCGCGCTCGCCAACGTCGATCGCTGACAGCAACTTTCGGCTGGCAGTGCTCGGCCTGGCCGTGTACACGGCCGCGTTCGTCTGTGAGTCGGTGCGCGCGGGGGTGAACACAGTCCCGGTCGGGCAGGCGGAGGCTGCGCGGTCACTGGGGTTGACGTTCAGTCAGAATATGCGAATCATCCTGCTGCCTCAGGCATTTCGCGCAGTCATCGCGCCACTGGGCTCTGTGTTGATCGCGTTGACCAAGAACACCACTATCGCGTCGGCCATCGGCGTGGCCGAGGCTGCATTGCTGATGAAGGGGATGTTCGAGAACACCGCGGCCCTGCTGTCTGTGGGCGCGATCTTCGCGGGCGGGTTCGTGGTGCTGACCTTGCCGATGGGCCTGCTGTTCACATATCTGGGAAAGCGGCTGGCGGTGAATAGATGACCGCGTCAACGGTTCTGTATGACGCACCCGGGCCACGGGCACTCGTGCGCAACCGCGTCATCTCGGTTGTCGCGTTGGCGGCTATCGCAGCTCTGGTCTGGTTCGTGGTGACGAGGCTGCAGGCCAAAGGTCAACTGACAGTGCAGAAGTGGGAGCCATTCACCACGGCGGACCTGTGGCGGACCTACGTCTTGCCGGGCGTCCAAGGCACGCTCACCGCGGCAGTACTGTCGATCGCGCTGGCGTTGGCACTGGGCGTGGTTCTCGGTGTTGGCCGGTTGTCGACGGTCAGCGCGGTCCGGTGGGTGTCCGGAGCGATGGTGGAGATCTTCCGGGCCGTGCCCGTGTTGATCATGATGATCTTCGCGTTCTTTCTGTACGCGCAGTATGACGTGTTCCCGTCCAGACAACTGGCTCTGGCTGGCGTCGTGACCGGGCTGACGCTGTACAACGGCGCGGTGATCGCGGAGATCGTCAGGGCGGGCGTGAATGCGCTGCCGCGCGGGCAGTCGGAGGCGGCGTCCGCGCTCGGGTTGCGGCCAGTCCAGACAATGCGGCTGATCCTGCTACCGCAGGCGATCACGGCGATGCTGCCCGCCCTGATCTCCCAGTTGGTGGTGGTGCTCAAGGACACGGCGATCGGCTACCAGATCACATTCCTGGAGATGGTTCGCCAGGGGACGTTGATCGGTGCGCAGTACAGCAATTACGTGCCGGCGCTGTTTGTGATCGCGGCGCTGATGATCGCGGTGAACGTGACGCTGTCATGGCTGGCCGTGCGTCTCGAGGCCCGCTTGCGCCGAAGGAGCCGCAGCGCAGCAGCAGCGTCACCCGTCATCCGGACAGCTGAGATGGACACCGCCGGCGCCTGACAGCCAGAACCTCTCGGCGCTAGGCTGCCAGTTCGATGTCAAGTAAGGGGTCAACGATGAATCGCGACGGCGCCTTGCCTCGGCCGGCGGTCAAACCCGGGCCGGGATTATTCGTCGCCGCGGTGGTGGGCATAGTCGCCGCTTCGGCGGGCTGCTCGACACGCACTAATACGCCCAGCCCTGCTAGCACACCCACCGTCCACGAAACTACCTCCGCCCAGAGCACCGTCGTCGGTCCGAGCGCTAAGCCGCCAACCGCGACGGCCGACCCCACCTTCGTGGGCCACTGGCATGTTCACGGCGCGACTATGGATATCAGCCCCGCAACGGCCACCATCGTTGCCAACAACGGCCCCTGCGGCCCTGGGGCGCAAGGAATGTGCCACGAAACAGACGCGTTGACGGTCGCCTCGGGCGATAGCGCGCAACTGACACTGAAGGTCATCGCCGTCACTTACGCGGATAGCAGCGGGGCCAGCGCCCCCAACCCGTCGTCGGGACCGCAGACAGCCGTCGGCGACACTCTACAACTCACACCTCAAGCACCCGGATTACTGAAAGCGACCATCCTGCAGGGCTTCCCAGGATGGGTCGGAGGCAACCCCTTCTGGTGCGGCCAGGGCGTCGGCCCGTCCGATGCAAAGCGGTGCGGCGCCTAGCCTCGAGTGCGTCGAGGTGTTACGTCCGGCGGCGCTCCAGTTCGAGCACCAGCTCGGTCTTCACGACGTCGAAGCAAATGGTTTCGCTGTAGCCCCGCCGCGCCAGCATGCCGGCTAGCCGACGAGCCACCTTGGCGTGGTCGCCGTCGAGGTTCTCCCGGCGCAGCCGCGTCCGCACCAGCTTGACCGCGCGGTCATGCTCGGCCGACGCGTCGAGGCCGTCCAGCGCCACCGCGATCGCGTCGTCGTCGAGCCCCTTTGTGCGCAACTCAGCAGCCAACGCGCGCTTGCCTTTTCCGGCGTTGGCCCGCCGCAACTGCACCCACCGCTCGGCGAAATCGGCGTCGTCGACCAAACCGACCTCGGCGAGACGGTCGAGAACCTTGGCACTGACCTCGTCAGGATAGCCGCGCTTCTTCAGCTGCCCGGCGAGCTCCGCCCGCGTGCGCGCGCGTGCGGTGAGCAGGCGCAAGCACAAGGCCCGCGCCTGCTCCTCGCGCGTCTCAGAAGTCGACTGGGGCGGGCAGTACGTCATCGGTCAAGCCATCGGTCAAGTCAGCGGTCACCACTGCGCCAATGCCGAGCTTCTCCTTGATCATCTTCTCGATCTCGTTGGCAACGTCGGCGTTCTCCTGCAAGAAGGTGCGGGCATTCTCCTTGCCCTGCCCCAGCTGCTCGCCCTCGTAAGTGAACCACGAGCCGGACTTGCGGATGAAGCCCTGCTCGACACCCATGTCGATCAGTGAGCCTTCCCTGCTGATCCCCTTGCCGTAGAGGATGTCGAACTCCGCCTGCTTGAACGGTGGCGACACCTTGTTCTTGACGACCTTGACCCGGGTGCGGTTGCCGACGGCGTCGGTGCCGTCCTTCAGCGTCTCAATCCGCCGCACATCTAAGCGAATTGAGGCGTAGAACTTCAACGCCTTTCCGCCCGTTGTCGTTTCGGGACTCCCGAACATCACGCCGATTTTCTCCCGCAGCTGGTTGATGAAGATCGCGGTGGTGCCCGAATTGCTCAGCGCACCGGTTATTTTCCGCAGCGCCTGGCTCATCAGCCGGGCCTGCAGGCCGACGTGGCTGTCCCCCATCTCGCCCTCGATCTCCGCCCGCGGCACCAGCGCGGCCACCGAGTCGATCACGATGACGTCCAGCGCCCCGGACCGGATGAGCATGTCGGCGATCTCCAGCGCCTGCTCGCCGGTGTCGGGCTGAGACACCAGCAGCGAGTCGGTGTCCACCCCCAGCTTCTTGGCGTAATCCGGGTCCAGCGCGTGCTCAGCGTCGATGAACGCCGCGATGCCGCCGGCGGCCTGAGCGTTGGCCACCGCGTGCAGCGCCACAGTGGTCTTACCCGAGGACTCCGGGCCGTAGATCTCGACGACCCGGCCACGCGGCAGCCCGCCGATGCCCAGCGCCACGTCCAGCGCAATCGAGCCGGTGGGGATGACGGAGATGGGCTGGCGCACCTCGTCCCCGAGGCGCATCACCGACCCTTTGCCAAAGTTCTTCTCGATCTGGCCCATCGCCAGCTCGAGGGCCTTGTCGCGGTCAGGAGCCTGCGTCATGAGTGATGCCTCTCTAAGTAGTCGGTTCGGTTGATCGAGGTTTCGATCAGTTGGCCGTGACGCTAGAGGCACACACCGACAAGTCGGCCTGACCAGCATCTCGCCGCCGCACACCGACCACAGTAGACGAACACGTGTTCGATTCAAGCTGACACGCCGCGCCGCGCAAATCCAGGCCGGTTGGCCCGCGAATCGCGCTAGACGGGATTCGGCGCCGTCGTAGGTTCGGAGCTAGTGCCCGACGCCCCCGCGGCTGCTGTTGCCGAATCCGGACTCGCTGCCCAGGCCGGACTCGCTGCCCGCCGACCCAAACTCGCTGCCCGCCGACCCAAACTCGCCGCCCGCCGACCCGAACTCGCCCGCCGGCCCGGTCACACTGCCCAGTCCGGACTGGCTGCCCGACCCAGACTCGCCGCCCGCCGCCCCGAACTCGCCCACCGGCCCGGGCGCATTGCCCGTCGGCCCGGTCAAAACGCTCGGCCCAATCACATTGCCCGCCGGTGTGGACTCGCTGACCGCCGGTCCGAACGACCTACCCGACGCTCCCGATGTGCCGGTGCCCGCCGCCGTGTTTCTGGGCGTGATGTTGAAAGCGCTGACGTTGCCCGTCGAGCCGCCGCCACTCCCTCCGGTCCCACCGCCGGCCGTTGACCTCGCGGAGCCGAACTGTGTGGTGGTCGTCGTCGAGTGGCGCGTTATCGTCGTCGCCGACAGCTGCATTGGGCCGACCCCGAGCGGGGCGCTCGGTGTTGAGAAAGGATTGCCCGGTGCATTCGGGCCGTGGTGCGTCTTCGCTTCCGCGGTTCCTGCTGCTGCCAAGACCACACACATTGCGGCGGCCGTGACAGCCCCCGTCATCACCACGCTGCGGGTCCAAGGTCGCTGCGGGATGCTGTGCTTGCCCACGATGTCGCCTCTCTGCAACAAATATCTTCAATACGCTGCACAGTCTCTGGAGCGACTATTCGCCCCAAGGCTTGCAAATCTACTGCAAGAAATGATCGTACGAGCCGAATTGTTGACCATTGGTCGCGCGGACTGTTCACCATTGGTCGTCACCATTGGTCTCGCGGAACGTCGAAGTCGACGCACAGCGCCCGCCACACGTCGCGCGGATCGAAGCCGTCCTCGATGGCCTGTGCGGCCGTGCGCCCCCCGAGGTTGGTCAGTACATGGTCGGCCAGCACCGACGCCCCGTATGCGGCCCCAAACCGCTGAGCGACGAGCTCGTTGAATTCAGTCAGACGCATTGACCCCAAGCTACGCGAGCGCGTCGTGGCACACCCGTACCGGATCGGCGACGTCAGCGACGCCGGCGCTCGCCCGCCTCGCAGCATCCCGGTAGCGTGGCGACGCTAGAACTTCCGCGACCTCGGTGGCCAGCACCTCCGGGGTGAGCGGCCGGATCAGCCGCGCACTGCCCTGCCGCGCAACACGATTCGCGATCTCCCACTGATCGCCGCCGCCAGGCACCACCACCATCGGCACGCCCGCCAGCAAAGTCTTGGTCACCATTCCGTGGCCGCCCCCGCAGACAACGACGTCTGCACATGACAGCAGCCGGTCCTGCCGCCCGAGCCCGATGACCGCCCACGGCGGAGCCGGCATCTCACCGCCCGCGAGTCGCGACACCACCAGTCGGGCACCCGCGGGCAATGCCTTGCCCGGAACCAGGCAGTCCAGCGCCATCTCGGCCAGTCCCTCTGTGCCGGTCGTCGCTGTCGACGGCGCCACGACGACCACCGGCCCATTACCGGGCGGCGGCGCCAGCTCGGCGCCGGTCGGCTCGAAGTGCAACGGTCCCACGATGACGGCTTCGGCGGGCCAGTCCGGTCGCGACACCTCGAGTGCCGGGAGCGTCGCTATCAGCCGCCGCAGCGGGTCGACCCCTGTCGGGGGCAGCCCCACCCCGACCCGGGCCGCCGCCCGGTGCCGCAGACCCTCCCGCAGCGAGCGCGCCGTCAACCGACGCATCACGGTATCCCGCAATTTGCCACGCAGCCCCACCCCCGGCGCGAGTCCACTTCCTATCGGCGGCAACCCTGTTGACGGCAGATACAGCGGATGCGGATTCAGCTCGACCCACGGCACCCCGACGATCTCGGCGGCAAGTGCGCCACACGCAGTGATCACATCGGACACGATCAGGTCCGGAGCCAGTTCTGTCAGCTGTGGCGCGTTCAGCACCGCCATCCGGGCGGCCCGCTGGTGGATCTTGGCGCCGGCATCGCGGTCGTCGTCAAGAGGTGTGGGATCGAGCCCGAGCAGTTCGATCGCGTCGACGCCGGCCGCGCGTGCGGTGTCCAGCCATTGCAGACCCGTCAGCAGCGTCGGCTCGTCGCCAGCGGCCAACAACTTCAGGCACAGCGCGATCGCCGGAAACGAGTGCCCCGGATCCGGCCCGGCGACCACGGCCACGCGCACCGGCCTACCCTGCCACAGGCGGCACCTCTACGCTGGCGGGCATGACCGACCAGCTGCCCAAGAACTCAGTAACAACCGACCCGGCCCGTATCGTCGAAGGCTTCCTATACGCGATGCGTAACAAAGATTTCGACGCAATGGATGCGGCGCTCGACGACGATGTCGTCTACCAGAACGTCGGCCTCCCGATCATCCGAGGGCGACGCCGCACGGTGACATTCCTGCAGCGCGGCTTGAGCCGCCCGAACGCCGGCTTCGACGTGAAGATCCACCGGATCGCCACCGAAGGCTCAGCGGTGCTCACGGAGCGCACCGATGTGATCATTTTCGGCCCGTTCCAGCCTCAGTTCTGGGTGTGCGGCGTGTTCGAGGTCCGCGACGGCCGAATCACGTTGTGGCGGGACTACTTCGATTTCCTCGACATCCTCAAGGGCAGCGTCCGCGCACTGGCCGCGATTGCGATCCCGGCGCTGCGGCAGAGCTTGTAGCGAGCGCGCCGGCCCGAACCGGCGCATGACTCCGATTGCCCGCTTAATAGGACAATCGGGTCGAGGGTTGTGGCAACACGGGTTATTTGTCGCTCCGAGGTGGGCAAAAAGGGTGCGAACAGAAGCTTGTTTCGGATGTGGTTAACGCGCCGGAGGGACCCTAACCGATCAGCCGCCGAGGCCCGTTGAGCTCGTCGAACGCCTGCGCCCAGCCGAGCAGACGGTCGGTGGCGCCGACCAGCTCGTCGCGGTAACGCTGCCGCGACATCGGCGAACTCGAGGTCGACACCAGCTGCGCTGCCGCATTGACCATTTCGTTGTACTGCCGCACGCCGTGATCCAGCTGTGCCGCGAAGGCGTTGATCGTCGGGGTCAGCGAAGGCCGTGCAGACGAGGTGGACCGCACCGCCTTCTCCATGGCCGCGATGTCGCTGGCCGTCGCCGACATCGTGGCCGCCACCTTATTGGCCGCTCGGGTGACCTCCGAAAGCTCTGCCGCGGGCAACAACTCGGCGCGCTCCATCACACCCAGCAGCGAGAACATCGCCCGTTCTGCTGCGGCCAGCACCACCATCGGCCCGCGGGCGGCCGACCCGTACGGCGGCAACCGGCGTACCACGCCCGGCCGCGGCGCGGGCAGTGGCTCCCGACGTAGCCGGAAGTATCGCAACAGCCATAGCGTGGCCGGCGCGGCCGCACCGGCCGCGAATGCGCCGGGGATGATCAGCGCCCAGGCCGGGGTGCTCCACGACGCCAGCAGTGCGGTCACCAGCGCCCAGAACACGCAGGTGACCAGCGAAAACAGGCCCAACCGCAGCGCCCAGCGTCGCTTGCGCAGCAACCGGGCCCGCGGGTCGGCCACCCGCCGGACCTTGTCGGCGACGGTGTCGGCATATTCGCTGGCGGTGTCGATGCCCCGCTGCAACAGCGAGCGATATCCGCTTCTGTTCTCGGGTTTCACCGCCATCGCCGATGCGTCCTACTGCTGACTGACGGGATTCTGCGGTGCCGGCTCGGCAGCCGGGGCCACTGGCGCGGGGGTCGACGCCGTCGAACCACCGGCTGGCAGCGCCTCGCCACGCATCGACGCCCGGATCTGCTCGAGCCGGGAGTGCCCAGCCATCTCGACGCTGGCCTGCTGCACCTCGAGCATGCGGCCCTGCACTGAGTCCTGTGCCAGCTCGGCGGCGCCCATGGCGTTGGCGTAGCGGCGTTCGATCTTCTCCCGCACCTGATCGAGGCTCGGCGTGTTGCCGGGCGCGGCGATCTCGCTCATCGACCGCAGCGACGCGCTGACCTGTTCCTGCATCTTGGCCTGCTCCAGTTGGCTGAGCAGTTTGGTCTGCTCGGCGATCTTCTGCTGCAGCACCATCGCGTTCTGCTCGACGGCCTTCTTGGCCTGGGCAGCGGCCTGCAGCGCCTGGTCGTGCAGACCCTTGAGGTCCTCCACGCTCTGCTCGGCGGTGACCAGCTGAGCGGCGAACGCTTCAGCGGCGTTGGTGTACTCGGTGGCCTTCGCCGCGCCGCCGGAGGCGGTGGCCTGGTCGGCCAATGTCAGGGCCTGGCGGACGTTGACCTGCAGCTTCTCGATGTCGGCGAGCTGACGGTTGAGGCGCATCTCGAGCTGGCGCTGATTGCCGATCACGTGGGCTGCCTGCTGAGTCAGCCCCTGGTGCTGGCGCTGGGCGTCCTCGATGGCCTGCTGAATCTGAACCTTTGGGTCGGCGTATTCGTCGACCTTCGAGCTGAACAGCGCCATCAGGTACTTCCACGCCTTGACAAACGGGTTGGCCATGAGTTGCTTCCGCCTTCGTGTCGGTTAGTGCCGGTCTATGTGCGCTGTGCCCAATTTATCCGTTCACGGCCATCTGGCGCACGGGCTCAGGCGACCGCCATCGACACGACGGGAGGGATGACCACCTTGGTGCTGGCGTCGATATTGGTCGCGCTCGCGGCCACGTCGGCGCGCTCCTGGCGTTCCATCTGCTTGCCGGCATTGGTCAGCACCTCGGACAGCGGAACGTCAAGCGCACCGCAGATGGCCGTCAGCAGCTCGCTCGACGCCTCCTTGCGGCCGCGCTCAACCTCGGACAGATATCCAAGGCTCACCCGCGCAGAGTCGGAAACCTCACGCAGGGTCCGCCCCTGCGACGTGCGGGCATGGCGAAGTTCGTCGCCGATCACCTCGCGCAGCAACGCGGCCATGGTGCACTCCTTAGCGTGGGCGGTTGTCTACCCTCTGGGAACGTCGGCCGCCGGTCGGATGGTTCCCGTCACTGACCAGCGGATCGTCTGCGGGTATCTTTGACGGCCTCCACCACGTAATCGACGCCGGTGAGGACCGTCAGCACGATCGCAATCGCCATGATCACAACCGCGACCGTGTGCCACGCCCCAGGCAACGGCAGGATGAACAGCCCGATGGCGATCGACTGGATCAGCGTCTTGAGTTTGCCGCCGCGGCTTGCCGGGATGACGCCGCGCCGCAGCACTGCAAACCGCAGCACCGTGACCCCGATCTCGCGCACCAGGATCACCACGGTCACCCACCACGGCAGATCACCCAGCAGCGACAGCCCGATCAACGCGGCGCCGATCAACGCCTTGTCGGCGATGGGGTCGGCCAGCTTGCCGAACTCGGTCTCCAGCCCGTAGCTGCGCGCCAGCGCCCCGTCGAACCGATCGGTTACCACCGCGACCGCAAAGATGACGAAAGCAGCTATCCGCCAACGTGTTTCGTGTCCGTCACCGGCGAACAGCGCGAACAGGAAGACCGGCACCAGCGCAAGCCGCAATGTGGTCAAAGTGTTCGGCACATTGACCAGCCGCGCCGCCGAGTCCGTCATCGTCGGCCCGGGATCGGTGAGAAGCGCACTGGCACCGCCTCAGACTATCGGTTGCCGGGTCCTGCACCCGAAACCGATACTGTGCAGGTTGTGAGCCGTGCGACAGATGCTTCGAGGCCCGAGGGCTCATCGCTGCGCGGCGGGTCGCACGACGGGCTCGTGATCCGGCGGGCCCGAACGTCCGACGTGCCGACGATCAAGGGCTTGGTCGACTGCTACGCAGGCAAAATCCTGCTGGAGAAGAACCTGGTGACGCTCTACGAAGCGGTCCAGGAATTCTGGGTCGCGGAGTTGGACGACGAGGCGATCGGCTGTGGCGCGCTGCATGTGATGTGGTCGGACCTCGGCGAGGTCCGCACGGTCGCGGTGCATCCGAAAGTGAAGGGCCGCGGTGTCGGGCACGCGATCGTCGACCGGCTGCTTGAGGTCGCCCGCGAGCTACAGCTACAACGCGTGTTCGTGCTGACCTTCGAGACCGAATTCTTTAGCCGGCACGGCTTTGTCGAGATCGAGGGCACCCCGGTCACCGCTGAGGTCTACGACGAGATGTGCCGTTCCTACGACACCGGCGTGGCCGAGTTTCTCGATCTGAGCTACGTCAAGCCCAATATCCTCGGAAATTCGCGGATGCTGCTGACGCTCTCGCCATCGCGCTAGTCGTCGTCAACGCCGTCGTCAACGCCGCGAATCGACGCCAGCGTCGCTGCCAGCTCATCCGACTTGACCAGCACGTCGCGGGCTTTCGAACCCTCGCTTGGCCCGACGATCCCGCGGGTCTCCATCAGGTCCATCAGCCGGCCGGCCTTGGCGAACCCGACCCTCAGCTTGCGCTGCAGCATCGATGTCGAGCCGAACTGGCTGGACACCACCAGCTCGACGGCTTGCAGCAAGACGTCCATGTCGTCGCCGATCTCCGGGTCGACGTCGGTGCGCTCGGAGGTCGGCTTGGTGGCCGTCACCCCCTCGGTGTAGAGCGGATCGGCCTGTTCCTTGCATGCGGTCACGACGGCGTGGATCTCGTCGTCGGTGATGTACGCGCCCTGCAGTCGGATCGGCTTGTTCGCGCCCATCGGCAGGAACAGCCCGTCGCCCATCCCGATCAGCTTCTCAGCGCCCTGCTGGTCGAGGATCACGCGGCTGTCGGTCAGCGACGAGGTGGCGAACGCCAGACGCGACGGCACGTTCGACTTGATCAGTCCGGTCACCACATCGACCGACGGCCGCTGGGTGGCCAGCACCAGGTGAATGCCTGCGGCCCTGGCCTTCTGCGTGATCCGCACGACCGCGTCTTCGACATCGCGCGGCGCGGTCATCATCAGGTCGGCGAGCTCGTCGACGATCGCAACCACATACGGGTACGGCTGGTACTCACGCTGGCTGCCGAGCGGCGTGGTGATCTCCCCTGCCTTGAGTTTGGCGTTGAAGTCGTCAATGTGGCGCACCCGCGACGCCTGCATGTCCTGGTAGCGCTGCTCCATCTCCTCGACGAGCCACGCGAGCGCCGCCGCCGCCTTCTTCGGCTGGGTGACGATCGGCGTGATCAGATGTGGAATGCCTTCGTAGGGAGTGAGTTCCACCATCTTCGGGTCGATCAGGATCATCCTGACCTCTTCCGGGGTGGCGCGGGCCAGCAGTGAAACCAGCATTGAGTTGATGAAGCTGGACTTGCCCGAGCCGGTGGAGCCTGCAACGAGCAGGTGCGGCATCTTGGCGAGATTCCACGAGATGAAATCACCCTCGATGTCCTTGCCCAGCCCAATCACCAAGGGGTGGTGGTCACGGCGGGTGGACGGGTCGGTCAGCACGTCGGCCAGCCGCACCATCTCGCGGTCGACGTTGGGCACCTCAATGCCGACAGCCGACTTCCCGGGAATCGGCGCGAGCATGCGAACGCTTTCGGTGGCCACCGCGTAGGCGATGTTCTTCTGCAGCTGCGTGATCTTCTCCACCTTCACGCCGGGTCCGAGCTCGACCTCGTAGCGGGTGACCGTCGGGCCGCGGGTGCAACCGGTCACCGCGGCATCGACCTTGAACTGCCCAAGCACCGACGAGATCGCGTCGACCATGTGGTCGTTGGCGCTGCTGCGCCGTTTGGGCGGATCGCCCGCGATCAGCAGGTCCAGTGGCGGCAACGTGTACGGGCCCTCCACGACCCGGTCCAGGGCGGCGAACTCCCGGGTGGATTTGCGTCCAGGGCGCCGGCCGGGCTTGTTGTCACGCGCCGGCTCCATCGCGGCGGGCTCGGGGATGGTGGGCGTCTCGTCCTGAATCGGCCCGTCCTGAATCGGATAGTTGTACGGTGCCGGGTCCCACGCCTGCGCCTCGTCGTATGCGTCGTACGCGTCGTCGATCGGCGGCCCGGGCAGGCCACGCACGCCGAACATCGCGCGAAGCGCCGACGGCACCTCGCGCACTGTTGTGCCCGACAGCAGAAGAACCCCGAACAGCACGCCGATGGACAGCAACGGCGCGGCGATCCACGCCGTCACACCGTCCGACAGCGGCCCACCGATCGCGAAACCGACGAAGCCCGCCTCGTGTTGGCGGCCGGCGGGTGTCTGCGGCGAGCCCGACCACAGATGCCAGAGGCCCAGCGCCGGCAACGCGATCATCGCCGAGCCGAGCACCAGCCGCGGCCGGCCCTCCGGGTCCGGTTCCGACCGCATCAACGCCACCGCCACGATCACCGCGACGATTGGCAGCAGCACCACGGACGAGCCGATCAGCGTCCGCAGCAGGGTGTCCACCCACTGCCCGACGGGACGAGCGGCGTTGAACCAGCTGCTGGCCGCGATCACGACGGCGATGCCGAGCAGCGTCAACGCGATCCCGTCGCGGCGATGGCGGGGTTCGATATCGCGGGCGCGGCCCACCGAGCGCGCCGCACCGCCGACCCCTCTGGCCACCATCAGCCACGCGGTCTGCACTCCGCGGCCGACCGCGAATGCGCCGGCGGTGAGCCTCGCTGGACTCCTCGACTTGCGCCGTTTGGCCGGTTTTCTGCGGGGCGCCGGCCGCGGGCCGCTTCGCGAACTGGCCTTTGACCTGGTCGTTCGGCTCCCAGAGCGGGCAGCGGTCTTGCTAGGCATGTACGCAAGCCTAGTCGCATAAGCCTCATTCGCACCATTCGCCACACTGGCCACTACGGGACGCGGCGCATACCGGGAGGCCACCGAAGATGCCACTGAACATGCCACCGAACATGCCACTGAACATCACGTGACGATCACGCCGGTATGACGCTCGAGGCCGTTCTCAGATCATCTCTCAGATCATCTGTCAGATCATCGCGGCCATCGCTGTCCCAGGCGGTGAGGTCGTTCGCGGGGCGGTTACGGTGAAGCGTTCCCACATCACCGAAGGAGCTGACCCGCATGCCGGTTGTCGTCGTCGCCACCTTGATCGCCAAGCCCGACTCCGTGGACACGGTGCGCGCGGCATGCAAGCGAGCCATCGAAGCGGTACACCAGGAACCGGGTTGCGAGCTCTACGCGCTGCACGAAAACAACGGCACGTTCGTGTTCGTGGAGCAGTGGGCCGACCCCGAGGCGCTGAAGACGCACAGCACCGCACCCGCGGTCGGAGCGATGTTCACAGAGATCGGCCCTCACCTGGACGAGGCGCCCGACATCAAGATGCTGCAGCCTGTGGTTGCCGGGGATCCCGCCAAGGGCCAGCTGCGTCCGTGATGCGTTCGCTCGACGGTAGGGTCGCGTTCATCACGGGCGCCGCCCGCGGGCAGGGTCGAGCTCATGCGCTGAAGCTGGCCTCCGAGGGGGCCGACATCATCGCGGTCGATCTGTGTGACCAGATCGCATCGGTTCCCTACCCGATGGCCACCGCCGGCGACCTGGCGGCGACGGTCAAGGTCGTGGAGGACACCGGTGCGCGCATCGTCGCCAGCCAGGGTGACGTGCGCGATCTCGCAACGTTGACCACCGCACTGCAGGTAGGTCTCGACGAATTCGGTGGTCTGGACATCGTCATAGCCAACGCGGGAATCGCGCCGATGCAGGCGGGCGAACACGGCTGGCGCGACGTGATCGACGTCAACCTCACCGGCGTCCACCACACCGTCGAGGCCGCGATACCGACGCTGGTCGAGCAGGGCCGTGGCGGCTCGATCGTGCTGATCAGTTCCGCTGCCGGGTTGGCCGGTATCGGCAGCGCCGACGCCGGCTCGATCGGCTACACCGCCGCCAAGCACGGGATCGTTGGATTGATGCGCGTTTACGCCAATTTGCTTGCACCGCACAATATTCGGGTGAACTCCGTCCACCCTGCCGGGGTCGACACCCCGATGATCAACAACGAATTCATCCGGCAATGGCTCGCGCAGATGTATGACTCCGCCGCGCCGCAAGACCTCGGCAATGCGTTACCCGTGCAGGTGTTGGAGCCGGAGGACATCGCCAACGCGGTGGCCTGGCTGGTGTCCGACGCGGCCCGTTATGTGACCGGCGTGACGTTGCCCGTTGACGCGGGCTACATCAACAAGCGCTGACCATCGCGCTCAGATCTCGATCACGGTCGGCACGATCATCGGCTGGCGGCGGTAGGCTTCACCGACCCACTTCCCGACAGTGCGACGCACGGCCTGTGCGATCCGCGTGGGATCGGTAACCCGCTCCTCCGCAAGCAGTACCAGTTCGTCATCGATCTTGCGGGCGACCGGCTCCAGCGCTTTCGGGTCTTCGGAGAAGCCACGCGAGTACAGGTGCACCGGCGCCGCCGGGCGACCCGTACCACGCCGCACCACGACCGTCACCGCGACGAAGCCGGACGACAAAATCAGCCGCTCGCCGAGCGTCGCATCCCCGACGTCTCCCAGCACCAGGCCGTCGACGAACATCTTCCCGACCGGAACTGCGCCGGAGATCCGGGCGCGACCCCCAACCAGATCGACGCTGACGCCGTTCTCCGCCAACAGGATTGACTCCTCGGGCACACCAGTCTGCGCCGCGAGTGCCGCATTGGCGCGAAGATGTCGCCACGTGCCGTGCACCGGCATCACATTGCGGGGGCGCACACCGTTGTACAGGAACAGCAACTCCCCTGCGTGAGCATGGCCCGACACATGCACCCGCGCCTGGTTGTTGGTGACCACCCTCGCGCCGATCTTCGAAAGCGCATCGATGACGCCGTATATCGCCTCCTCGTTTCCGGGGATCAGCGATGACGACAACACGATCAGATCGCCGGCGGTCAGCGTGATGCTGCGGTGTTCGCCGCGCGACATCCGCGACAGCGCCGACATCGGCTCGCCCTGGGTGCCGGTGGTGATCAGCACCACCCGCTCGGGCGGCATCAGTTCCGCGGCGCCGATGTCGAGCACGTCGTCGGCGGCGACCTGCAGGAAGCCCAGCTCGCGTGCGATGCCCATATTGCGGACCATCGACCGGCCGACGAACGAGACCTTGCGGCCCAGCGCCACCGCAGCGTCGATGATCTGTTGCACCCGGGCCACATTGGACGCGAAGCAGGCGACGATCACCCGTCCGCCCGCCGAGCGGATCAGCCGGTGCAGCGCCGGGCCGATCTCGCTCTCCGACGGCCCCACGCCAGGAAGTTCAGCGTTGGTGGAGTCGACGAGGAGCAGGTCGACGCCGCTGTCGCCCAACCTCGACATGCCGGGCAGGTCGGTCGGACGGCGGTCCAGCGGCAGTTGATCGAACTTGATGTCGCCGGTGTGCAGAACGGTACCGGCGCCCGTGCGGATCGCGATCGCAAGCGCATCCGGTATCGAATGGTTGACGGCGAAGAACTCGCACTCGAACGCGCCGTGGGTGGTGTGGCTGCCCTCGGTGACCTCGACGAAGGTCGGCTTGATCCGGTGCTCGCGGCACTTCTCCGCCACTAGCGCCAGAGTGAACTTCGACCCGACGACGGGGATGTCCCCGCGCAGCTTGAGCAGGTACGGAATCGCCCCGATGTGGTCCTCGTGCGCGTGGGTGAGCAGCAGGGCCTCCACGTCCTCGAGCCGGTTCTCGATGTGCCGCAGGTCGGGCAGGATCAGGTCGACCGCGGGCTCGTCATGACCGGGGAACAGCACGCCGCAGTCGACGATCAGCAGTCGGCCGAGATGCTCGAAAACCGTTAGGTTGCGGCCGATCTCGCCGATACCCCCCAGCGCGGTCACCCGCAGGCCGCCGGGCGTTAGCGGTTTCGGCGGCTTCATATTGTGATTAATCAATGGAGCACCGCGGCGGCGCGCATGTCGGCAGCTAGCGCATCGAGCTGTTTTGCAGTGGCGGGCACCTGCGGCAGGCGGGGATCACCGACGTCGATGCCTTGCAGGCGCAAGCCGGCCTTCGCCATCGTCACCCCACCCAGCCGCGTTAACGCAGCGATCAGCGGAGCCAGCGACATGTTGATCTTGCGGGCAGTCGCGATGTCCCCGGATTCGAACGCGGACAACAAGTCCCGCAGCTGCCCCGGCGCCAGATGAGAGATCACGCTGATGAAGCCCGTCGCGCCCATCGCCAACCAGGGCAGATTGAGCGGGTCGTCGCCGGAGTAGTACGCGAGCCCCGTCGACGAGATGATTTCCGCGCCGCCGTGCAGATTGCCCTTGGCGTCCTTGACGCCGACGATGTTCGGGTGGTCGGCCAGCTTGCGGATCGTGTCGAACTCGATCGGCACGACGGATCGCGCCGGGATGTCGTAGAGCAGCACGGGCAGCGACACCGCGTCGGCGATCGCGGTGAAGTGGGCGAGCAGCCCGGCCTGCGGTGGCCGCGAGTAATACGGCGTCACCACCAGAAGACCGTGCGCACCTGCGGCCTCGCAGGCCTCGGCCAACCTGACGCTCTGGGCGGTGTCGTAGGTGCCGGCGCCGGCGATCACCCGGGCACGGTCGCCGACGGCGTCGAGCACCGTGCGCAACAGCGCCAGCTTCTCGTCGTCGGTGGTGGTGGGCGCTTCGCCGGTGGTGCCGGACAGCACGAGGCCGTCGCAGCCGGAGTCGACGAGGTGCGTGGCAAGCCGTGTGGCGCCATCCAGGTCGAGAACGCCGTCTTCCTTGAAGGGCGTCACCATCGCGGTCAGCACTGTGCCAAGTCGCGCTCCGACGTCCATCCCGCTAGTGCTCACGGGCTCCAAGGTTACCCGGCTCGCCTTACGCCTCGGTTGCGAGCGGAGACGTGGCGACCTCGCTCCCGTCGGCGAGCGTGCTGATCTCGAAGTCTGCGAACACGGCTGGAGCCAGGTCGGCGAGCTCGCGCAGGCAGGCGATCGCCAGTCGCCGGATCTCGACATCGGCGTGCTCGCTGGCCCGCATTGCGATGAAGTGCCGCCACGCCCTGTAGTTGCCGCTGACGACGATGCGGGTCTCCGTCGCGTTCGGCAGCACCGCGCGGGCGGCCTGGCGCGCCTGCTTGCGCCGCAGCACGGCGTTCGGTTCATCCGCGAACTTCGCCTCGAGCCTGGCCAGCAGTGCGGCGTAGGCGTCCCGGCTGGCGTCGGCGGCCGCGAAGAACAACCGCTGCAACTCGGGGTCGTCTTCGATGCCCGGGGGCAGCACCACCTGGGAGTCGCGTTCGGGCACGAACCGCTGCGACAGCTGCGAGTACGAGAAGTGCCGATGCCGGATCAGCTCATGCGTGCACGACCGGGAAACCCCGGTGATGTAGAACGACACCGATGCGTGTTCGAGCACCGAGAAGTGCCCGACGTCGATGATGTGACGCAGGTACGCGGCGTTGGTCGCGGTTTTCGGGTTCGGCTTCGACCAACTCTGATAGCAGGCGCGGCCCGCGAACTCGGTCAGCGCTTGGCCGCCCTCGGCGTCGGTGCTCCACGGGACGTCCGGCGGCGCGGCGAACTCAGTCTTCGCGATCAGTTGCACCCGCAGCGGCGCGGTCTCGGCCACGGTCAGAAACCCTAGCGTCTCCAGCCCAGGTTAGGATCGACCATCGCTGCCGACACGATTGCCGCCCGCCTGCTCGACGTCATCGAGTACGACATCCTGCCGCTGACCGAACGCGCTGTGGCCGCCGGAAACAAGATCTTCGGCGCGGCGATTCTGCGCAAATCCGACCTGTCGCTGGTGCTCGCCGGAACCAACGACGAAATGGATAATCCGCTGTGGCATGGCGAAGTGCGCACCCTGAACCAGTTCTACGAACTGCCTGGGCCGCACCCCACACGGGATCTGATATTCATTTCCACCCACGAGCCCTGCACGATGTGCATGTCGGCGATCACGTGGGCCGGATTCGACAACTTCTACTACTTCTACAGTCACGAGGATTCTCGTGACAGCTTCGCCATCCCGCACGACCTGAAGATCCTGAAAGAGGTGTTCGGGCTCGAACCCGGCGGCTACCGGCGAAGCAACGACTTCTGGACGGCCTACTCGATAGCCGACGTGGTCGACTCCGAGCCAGAACCGGAGTGCACCCGGTTGCGCGAGCAGCAGCAACGGATTCGCAACCGCTACGACGAGCTCTCCCAGCAGTATCAGAATTCCAAGGACGACAACGACATTCCGCTCCGTTGACCCCGGAGACGCCAGTCGCCCCTCACAGCAGCTTCTCGAGCGTGATCGGCAGATCGGTGACCCGTTTGCCGGTGGCGTTGAACACTGCGTTGGCGATCGCAGCGGGTACGCCGACGATGACGAGCTCGCCGAGGCCCTTCACACCGATCGGGTCGGCAATCTTGTCCTCCGCAGGCAAAAACACCGCATCAAGGGCAGGGACGTCGGCGTTGACGGGAACCAGGTAATCCGACATGTTCGCGTTGATGATTCGCCCGTCGCGGTGATCAAGGTTGGTGCTCTCCAGCAGCGCCATTCCGATACCACCGACCATGCCGCCGATGGCCTGGCTGTGCGCAAGCTTGGGGTTGATCACCCTGCCGGCGTCGTAGCAGGCGTATACGCGGCGGATCCGCACCGCACCGAGCATCTCGTCCACCGCGACCTCGACGAAAACCGCACCGTAGGCATACATCGAATATCGCTTGTCGGCATCCCCGGGCACCCAGGTCTGTTCAGAGTCGAGGCTGGGCCACCCGCGGCGCCGCAACAGATCTTGGTACGACTCTCCCCTGTCCGGCTGGCCTGTTGCGAACATGCGCCCGTCGGCGATGCCGACTTCCTCAGGTCGCAAACCGTTGAGCGGCGAGCCGGGATCCACCACGGCGGTTCGGATGAACCGGTCGCGCAACATGTTCGCGGCGGTGAACACGCCGGAGCCGACACTGGCCATGGTACGCGACCCTGAATGCGCCGGAGCCGCTGGAAAATTGCTGTCCCCCAGCGCGAATCGCACCCTGCTGATCGGCATCCCCAAGGCGTCGGCGGCGACTTGCGTCATCGAGGTGTACGTGCCCGGGCCCATGTCGCTGGTCCCGCTTTGCACGTCGGCCGTACCGTCGGCGTTCACTCGTGCCAGTACGGCACACTGGCTGCGCATGGTGTGATAGGCCGCCGCAGCCATGCCTATCCCGATGAGCTGACCGCCGTCGCGCGTCACGCGTGGTGTCGGATTTCGCCGGTCCCAGCCGAATGTGTTGGCGCCCTGCTTGAGGCAATCCGCGAGCCGCCGTGTCGAGAACGGCATGCCGTCCGTCTGATCGCGATCCGGCTCGTTGCGCAGTCGCAGCTCGATCGGGTCCAACCCGAGCCGATGGGCAAGGTCGTCCATGCTGGACTCGAGCGCGAAGGTACCAGTGACGGCGCCGGGGCCGCGCATGAAGGTCGGAAGGTTCACATCAAGCGGGACAACGCGATACGTCGAACGCATGTCTGGCACGCGATAGAGGAATCGCGGATTGCCGGTCAGGCCGTCCTCGTAGAGATCGTATTTGGCTGTCTCGGTGCGCCCTTCATGAATCATCGCGCCGATGGTTCCGGACTGGTCGGCGCCGATGGCCATGCGCTGCCTGCTGGTGGGCCGGTAACCGATCCCGCTGTACATCTGCTTGCGGGTCAGCACCAACTTGACGGGACGTCGCATCTGCCGGGCGGCGAACGCGGCGAGGAGTTGGTGCGGCCACGTATGCCCCGCGCTGCCGAAAGCGCCGCCGACGAACGGTGAGATCACCCGGACGTGGTCCTGTGGTACGCCGTTGGCCTGGGCGTAGGCCTCCTGCGCCGAGCTGACGCCCTGCACCTTGTCCCAGACCGTGAGTCGGTCGCCGTCCCAGCTGGCCATGGTCGCGGGCAGTTCCATCGGATTGTGGTTGTTGCGCGCGATGGAGAAGGTGAGGTCGGTGACCACCGCGGCCCTGCGTATCGACTCGTCCGCGTTGCCGCGAGCGTAGTCGTGTTGTGATTTCCCTTGTTGCGGGACCGCCTGCGGCGAATCGATATCCGTCACCTGCGGTTGATTGGCGTATAGGACTTCCACCAACGATGCGCCATGCGTCGCTGCCTCCAGCGTCGCGCCGACCACAACGGCGACAGGCTGTCCGAAGTACGCCACCTGGCGAGGGTCGAACGGCAGTTTCACGCCCGTGAAGTCGGTCAACACGCGCAGCACGCCGCGATGACGCAGTGCCGCGGCGGTGTCCAGCCGACCGACATTGCCGCGGGCCACCGTGCTGGTCACCAGCGCGGCATACACGAGATTGGGGATCGGGTTGTCGGCCGCATACGGGGCTTTCCCCATGACCTTCAGCTGGCCGTCCACCCGGGTGACCGGCTGTCCACTCACAAACTGCGCGGCGGGAAACGGGTGTGTCATGGCATGGCCGCCACGGTCGCCAGTTGCCTTTCGACGGTCCGTTTGACCAGTTCCACCTTGAACCCGTTCTCCGACAACGGCTTGGCGCCGTCGGCCGAAAGGGCGGCTGCCGCCCGAAACACGTCGGCGCTCGGTGCGCGACCTCGCAGCGCGCTTTCGACGGCTCCAAGGCGCCACGGCACGGTGGCCACGCCGCCGGCCGCGACCCGGGCGCTGCGGATGACGCCGTCACCGATTTCAAGCGCCACGGCAGCCGACGTCAACGCGAACTCATACGACTCCCGATCGCGCACCTTCATGTATCCGGAACGCCGCGATTCCGGTCCAAGTGGCACGTCGACAGCCACGATGAGCTCCCCTGGCCGCAGATCGTGCTCGTCGTGCGGCGTGCTACCCGGCTGTCGGAAGAAGTCCGACAACCGAATTCGCCTTTCGCCTCCGCGGTCCCGGACGACGACGGCCGCATCCAGAGCCACGAGGGCTACCGCGAGGTCCGACGGGTGGGTGGCGACGCACTGTTCGCTGGTACCGAGAATCGCGTGTGTGCGATTGCGGCCCCCGATCGCCGCGCACCCGGTGCCGGGGTTGCGCCGGTTGCACGCCGCGGAGACATCGCGGAAGTACAAGCACCTCGGACGCTGCATCAGGTTGCCGCCGATTGACGCCATGTTGCGCAGCTGCGCCGACGCGCTGAGCTCCAGCGCCTGAGCGATCATCGGAACTTGTTGTCGGACGCCCGGGTGAGCCGCCAGCTCCGACATTCGCACCAGTGCGCCAACACGCAGATTCGCCGGTTTGAGGTCGACCGACGTGTAGGGCAGTGCATTGATGTCGACAAGGGCGTCCGGCCGCTCCACTGTCTCGCGCATCAGGTCGACCAGCGTCGTGCCGCCGGCGATATAGCGGGCTCCAGATGCCGCGGCCGCCAGCGCCGACTGCTCGTCGGTGGCCTTGGTGTACCGGAACGGAAACACGTGTCCTAGCGGGCTCTGGCGGCACTCGCGACCGCATTGACGATGTTGGTGTAGGCACCGCAGCGACAGATGTTGCCGCTCATCCATTCCCGGATCTCGGCAGGCGATCCTACGTGGCGTTCGGCGATGCAGGCGACGCCGGACATGATCTGACCGGAGGTGCAGTAGCCGCACTGAAACGCGTCCTCGTCGATGAAGGCCTGCTGAAGCGGATGAAGCCGGCCGCCTTGGGCCAATCCCTCGATGGTGGTGATCGCGGCACCCTCGTGCATGACCGCGAGAGTCAGGCAGGAGTTGATGCGCCGACCGTCCACGAGGACGGTGCAGGCACCGCATGCGCCGTGGTCGCAGCCCTTCTTGGTTCCGGGAAGGCCGGCCCGCTCTCGGAGCATGTCCAGCAACGAGGTGCGGTCGTCGACGCTGATCTCACGGTCTTCACCGTTTATCCGCAGATGCACGACTGAGGTCTGGCCGTCGTCGTGGTCTGTGTCGCCGCAGCCCGCGATGACCGGGCCGGCCGCGGCCGCGCCACCAAGGGCGATCGAAGCGCCGACGAATGTTCTGCGGTTCAGTTGCATTCCGGGACGGTCGTCCACCGCACCGAGTGTATCGACGAATCCTGGGGGGTATATCGACGAACCCTGGGGACCGGCAGAAACGTTGGGCTAACCCGGTAGCAGCCGCAGCTCAGCCGTCACAGTCCGGCGCTGGTGTTGAGCGCTTCGACGGCCGCTTCGATGTTGGGCACGATCGTGGCGCCGTATCTGGCCGCGATCTGACCCAGCGCCCGGGCCACGTGCGGGCCGACATCGCCGGCGGGTAGGACCTGCTCGGCGAGGACGATTCCACCCACCACATGGGAGGCGGACAGCCGGCCGTCGCTGGTGACCTCGTAGCGCCAGTCGCCGATCTGGATGCGCTCAGGCTGCGACCGGAACATGCCGCGTCGCGCAGGGGTCCGAACGACCCCGGGCACGCCGGCGAACACGCTGACCACCAACGCGACTCCTCCGGGCCCGGCGAGTGCGCCCGCAACCGCGCGGCTCACCCGTGCCGGGTCGAAGCCCTCCATCAGTCGCTCATCGGAAGGACGAACGACGGCTCGATGGTTGACGCCGAGCCGCCCGGGCGCACAGCCGTGCCTCCCGCATAGAACTCAACGGTGTGATGGCCCCACGCGTAGTTCGAAATCGCGAAATGCACTCCGACGATGCCGGTTCCGCCGTCGCGCTCGGCCTCGCTCTGCATGCGCGACATCGCGAGCTCACGTGATTCGTAGCTGCCCTGGGTCCACTGCGGCATCTCGGCATTACGCCCCACCTGGCGAAGTGTCTGCATGAACCCCTGCACCGCAACGTGGAACACGCAGTTGCCCATCACGAACGCCACGGGGACAAACCCTGATCGCAGCAGTGTCGCCATGTCCTGGCCGGTGAGGTGACTCGTGAAGGCCTGTCCGTTCGGACGCTTGAACGCACCGGGTTTCGCGGTGTATCGCACCGCCGTTCCGACCGCGATGAACTCGAGGTGCTCCCCCTCGCCCACCGTGCGCCACGTCAGCCGGACACCGACTATCCCGTCAGCATCGAGCGCATCGGCTTCGGCCTGCATGCGGTACATCGCATTCCAACGCGCGCGGTATGTCGCCTCGGTGAGCACCGGCAGTTCTGATTGCTGTCTGATGCCGGTGAACTGATAACCGACGTGGTACACGGAGACGCCCATCACCAGTTCGATCGGTTCGAAGCCGGCACCATGCAGCAGCGCGAACTCGTTGATCGACAAGTCGGATGTCCATACCTGGCCCGCGTGAGACAGCCGCTCGCTGGCTACCGGGTCAAGAGGGGTCCCTTCCACCATCGGCAACACCATTCTGTGTTTAGACCATTCTGTGTTTAGCGGACAGAGTACGACGCAGCGCCCCCGGGCGTCCCCGGCACCTGTCAAATGTGAATTTGGTGCGCGCCGCCCAGGTGCGCGCTTCAGCCCAGAACGTGCGCCAACGCCGCCGCGAGGTCGCCGCGCTCACCCACGCTCATTTTCGCCAGGTCGAGCCACGACGCCATCGCCTCCAACTCGGTAGCCAGCGCGGCGGCTACCTGGCCCGGTTGCTCACCGGGTTCGACGAACGCTCCGACGACCTGCAGCGCGTCGCTGGCACGGTCGGCCTTCAGGTCGACCCGCCCGACGAGCCGCCCGTCGAGCAGGAACGGCCAGACGTAGTAACCGTATTGGCGCTTGGGCGCCGGCGTGTAGATCTCGATGCGGTAAAAAAAGTCGAACAGCCGCTGCACCCGCGGCCGGAAGAAGATCAGCGGATCGAACGGACACAGCAGCGCGGTGCCCCGGTCCAAGCGCGGCACGATCTGTCCCGCCTTCAGGTACGCCGGTGCCGTCCATCCATCTACTTCGACGCGCTCGAGTTCGCCCGAAGCAACCAGGTCGGCGACCGCGGGCTTGATCTGTTTCGGGGATAGCCGGAAATAGTCCCGGATGTCGGCCTCGGTGCCGACGCCAAGCGCGGTCGCCGCGCGCAGCGTGAGTTGGCGGATGGCCTCGTCGTCGGGAATGTGCCGCGCCAGCACCTCGGGCGGCACCACTCGCTCCGTCAGGTCGTAGTGGCGCGCGAAGCCGACCCGCGTGGCGGTGGTGAGCACTCCGGACGAGAACAGGGCCTCGGCGACCCACTTGGTGTCGCTGCGACCCCACCACGGACCTTTCGTGCGACGCGGCTCGGTGGCCAGGTGCGCCTCGATCTGCCCCGCCGTGGCCGGTCCGAGTTCGGCGACGGCGGCGACGATGTCGTCGGCGAGTTGCGGGTTTTTCTTGACGACGTCGGTGTCCCACCGGCCGTGCTTGTACTCGCGCATCCGCCACCGCAGCAGCGGCCAGTCGTCTACCGACATCAGCGCGGCCTCGTGCGCCCAGTATTCGACAAGTAGCCGCGGGGACCGCGCGCTGTGACTCCACGCGGCCCTGTCCAGGATGTCGCGGTTGTACGCACCAAGCCGGCTGAATACCGGGGCGTAGTGAGCACGCACCGCCACTGACACCGAATCCAGCTGCAGCACTTCGATTCTCGAAATCAGGCGCTTGACGTGAGCCCTGGTGACCGCACCGCGTGGTCTGGCGTCGGCGAAGCCCTGGGCCGCGACGGCGACCCGGCGCGCCTGACCCGCCGTCAGGACGGGCATATCCGCTGGTAGCTGCTGAACCGGTAGCGCAGACCGCCGTCGCTGACCTGCCAGTCACCGTCCTCGGCCACCCATCCTTCGTCGAGCACCGGCGCCATAGCGTCGTCGTCCTGCCGCGGCAGATGCAGGCCCACCTCGGTGACCTCGCAGCGCGCAGCGTGTGGCAGCGCCAGCACGTAGATCTCGGCGCCGCCGATCACCCACACGTCGTCGCCGGACAGCGCGTCGTCGAGCGACGACATCACGTGGGCACCTTCTGGCATGTAGTCAGCTTGCCGGGTGAGTACGACATTTCGTCGGCCGGGAAGCGGCCGGACCCGCGCGGGCAGCGACTCCCACGTGCGACGGCCCATCACCACGGTGTGGCCCAACGTGAGGTTCTTGAAGCGGGCGAGATCCTCGGGCAGGCGCCACGGAATCGCGCCGGCGCGGCCGATCACCCCCGAGGCCGACTGAGCCCAGATCAGGCCCACCGTGCCGGTCAACGTTCGGCCCTGCGAGCAGGCCTCATACGGCCACAGGTGCCTTGATCGCCGGGTGTGGGTCGTAGTTCTTGATGGTGACGTCGTCGTACGTGTAGTCGAACAGCGAATCACGATGGGCCAGAACAAGTTCGGGATACGGTCGCGGCTCGCGGCCGAGCTGTTGTCTGACCTGCTCGATGTGGTTGTCGTAGATGTGGCAGTCACCGCCGGTCCAGACGAACTCGCCGACGTCGAGGTCGGCCTGCGCGGCCATCATGTGCGTCAGCAGCGCGTAGCTGGCGATGTTGAACGGCACGCCGAGGAACAGATCGGCGCTGCGCTGGTACAGCTGGCAGCTCAGCCGGCCGTCGGCGACGTAGAACTGGAAGAACGCATGGCACGGCGGCAACGCCATCTGCGGGATCTGCGCGACGTTCCACGCCGACACGATGATCCGCCGCGAATCCGGGTCGGTGCGCAGTAGCTCCAGCGCCGCGCTGATCTGGTCGATGTGCTCACCCGAGGGGGTCGGCCACGATCGCCACTGCACGCCGTAGACTGGGCCGAGATCCCCTGTGTCCGAGGCCCATTCGTCCCAGATGGTGACCCCGTGCTCCTGCAGCCAGCTGACGTTGGAGTCGCCGCGCAGGAACCACAGCAGCTCGTACACGATCGATTTGATGTGCACCTTTTTGGTGGTGATCAACGGAAAACCCGCGGCCAGGTCGTAGCGGAGTTGCTGGCCGAACAGGCTTCGCGTTCCCGTGCCCGTTCGGTCGGATTTCGGCGTACCCCGGTCCATCACGACGCGCAGCAGGTCCTCGTACGGCGTGGCGATGGGCACGCCGGTCAGCTTACTTGCAGACCCGCAGGGTAAAACGGAACCATGCCGAGCGCCTCCGCTTCCATCGTGACACCCGATGGCACCTGCCCCGTCACCCTGCACACGCCGAACGGCGCTGGTCCATGGCCGGGTGTAGTCATGTACCCCGATGCCGGCGGTGTGCGGCCGACGTTCGACGAGATGGCTGAAACGCTGGCCGGCGCCGGGTACGCCGTGCTGCTGCCCGACGTGTATTACCGCCAGGGTGATTGGCAGCCGTTCTCGATGGCGACCGCGTTCACCGATCCGGAGGAGCGCACCCGGCTGTTCGGGATGATCGGGAGCCTGACGCAGGACATGATCGCCGCCGACGCCGGCGGGTTCTTCGACTTTCTCGCTCAGCGCCCGGAGGTGGCCGGTGATCGATACGGTGTCTGCGGCTACTGCATGGGCGGACGCATCTCATTGATCGTCGCCGGTCGCCACGCCGAGCGCGTCGCCGCCGCCGGCTCGATCCACGGCGGCGGGCTGGTGACCGACGGCCCGGACAGCCCCCACCTGCTGGCGGACCGCATGACCGGGACCGTTTATGTCGGTGCCGCCGAGAACGACGGGTCCTTCACGCCAGAACAGGCCGAGATCCTCGACAAGGCGCTGGAAGCCGCCGGCGTCCCGCACACCATCGAGACGTATCACGCTGCCCACGGATTCGCGGTGCCCGATAATCCGCCGTACGACGTCGAGGCGGCTCAGCGACACTGGCTCGCGCTGCAACTTCTCTTCGAAGTCGCGCTGCCCGGCTGACAGTCCCGCTACATGCACATCGTTCGCATCTGTTCTTGCGAGTTACTTGCAGGACGGGCCATCGCGGTCTAGCGTCCCGGAGGGAGTGTCCGCCGCCGAGAGGACCCACATCGTGGCCACCGCGACCCAAGACCGGCCCGTCTCCCGGTGGGCCAAACTGCGGTCCACGCTGACAGCGCGGGAATGGCTGCGGCTGGGCGCCATGTTCGCCGTCATCACGGCGTTGCACCTCGTCGGGTGGATCACGCTGGTCGGTTTCGTTGCGCCACACCACTTCAGCCTCGGCGACAAGGTGCTGGGCATCGGAGTCGGGCTGACCGCCTACACGCTCGGGTTACGACACGCGTTCGACGCGGACCACATCGCCGCGATCGACAACACCACGCGCAAGCTGATGAACGACGGCCAGCGCCCGATGGGCGTCGGGTTCTTCTTCTCCCTCGGCCACTCGTCGGTGGTGTTCGGACTCGCCTTGGTGCTGTCGCTCGGCGTCAAGGCCATCGTCGGCCCGGTCGAGGACAACTCGTCAGCACTGCACCACTACACCGGCCTGATCGGCACCACAGTTTCGGGTGTCTTCCTCTACCTGATCGCGATCATCAACATCGTCATCCTCGTTGGGATCTTGCGGGTGTTCGCCCAGATGCGCCGCGGCGTCTACGACGAAGCCGCGCTCGAGGAACAGCTGAACAATCGCGGCTTCCTCAACCGCTTCCTTGGCCGATTCACCAAGTCGATCACCCGGTCGTGGCAGATGTATCCCCTCGGTGTGCTGTTCGGCCTCGGGTTCGACACCGCCACTGAAGTCGCACTGCTGGTGCTCGCGGGCACCAGCGCGGCCGCTGGACTGCCGTGGTATGCGATCTTGTGCCTGCCAGTCCTTTTCGCGGCGGGCATGAGCCTGCTCGACACGATCGACGGCACGTTCATGAACTTCGCCTACGGTTGGGCGTTCTCGAAACCGGTTCGCAAGGTTTACTACAACATCACCATCACCGGGCTGTCGGTGGCGGTCGCGCTGATGATTGGCAGCATCGAGTTGCTCGGGCTTCTCGCCGAACAATTCGGATGGAGCGGTGGATTCTGGAACTGGATCGCCGGGATCAACATCAACGTCATCGGCTTCGTGATCGTCGGCATGTTCGTCGTGACTTGGGTTCTTGCACTACTGATTTGGCGGTATGGCCGCATCGAAGAGAAGTGGACCGCCCAGCTGACGGATAGCCGCGCCTAGCCCGAGTTCCGGCGGAACAAGGCCCGGAGGCTTCGCCTGAGCCCGCGAAATGCGTACAGCGCGGCCACGACCGACAGGATGATCATCACGACGAACAGGAACATCCAGTTCGTCCGGCTGTGCGGCACGTTCCACCAGACGATCGTGAACAGTACGGCGCACAACACGAGCACGAAGTCGCGCCAGTTGCCTTCATACGAACTGGCGGCTGCCCGCAGCTCTCTGCTGCGCCGATTGGCCTCCACCAGGTCGTCGATGCGCTGATTGATCGAGCGCTGCAGCGCCGCGCGCCGACCGGACTCCTCCTCGGGAATTCTGTCGAGCAGATCCAGATCCGCTTTGATCGCCGCGCGGACGTCCGGTCCTTTGATTTGGCCAGCCGCGACACCGACAAGCGCACCACCGAAGATCGGAGCAGCGCCCAACGCGAGTTCGGCAATTCCAGGCATAGGTGCTTCTCTATCACTCCATCACCAGTGCGGCTAGCGTGCCACCCGGTTCATAGACCTGTTCGCCCATTGCCACGGATCAGCGGCTCCGACCCCGAGCGCACCAGCTACGGGTCGTTCTTCTCCTTTACCGATCCCGACGGCAATGCGTGGCTGGTCCAGGAGGTCACGACCCGGCTCCCCGGCCGAGTCTGATACGGAACTCGACGGGATACTCGACGCGATCTAGGTTCGGTCAAGGCGACTCAGCCCATCAACTGAGCAGCGACCGTCGCGCCGAGTTCCCAGCACGCCTCGACGTCGGCCTTGCTTGGCTTGCCCATCACCACGACCGTCCCAGCGGCTTTCACCCACCCGAGACCCGTAGTGATGGCTGTGATGCCCCGCTCTGCTCCCTCGGTGCCCCCGTTGCCGTGGATGTAGACGCCGAACGGTCGCCCGCGGGTCGTGTCCAGGCACGGGTAATAGCAAACGTCGAACGCGTGCTTGAGCGCGCCCGAAATGTACCCGAGACTCGCCGGGCTGCCCACGTCGGAGGAACCGTGCTGCGCCCCGATCAGGCTGGAACTCTTGGTGGCACCGGTTGCGGCTCACCGACCGCCGACTCGCCCGCTGTTTCCATTTCGCTGTTGTTTATCCGACCTGCGCCCCACGTCAGTCCCGCGATCACCGCCAGCGTGCACACCAGGACGACGAGGGAACCGGCGGGCCACAACCAGGCAGGCGGCTTGAAGGCGTTCTGTTCCCGCTGCAGAATATTTTTCTCCACCTCGAACTTTGCCGATACACCATTTGGCGTCGCACTGGCTGGGTCAAGCGCCGCGCCGCCGGGCGCCGGGATGTTGATCGCCGGATCGGCTGCCATGTAGATCGGTATCGCGGCCAAGTTGTGGCCGTCCTGCAGCCGCACCAACGTCTTCCATTGACCCCATGCCGGGACGGGCGTGTCGGTGCGATACCACTGGCCGTCCCGATGCAGCGTGTCGATCACCAGTCCGCGGTGGTTGGCGAGGCCGCCCTGCCACGACAACACGGAGAACCACTCCGGGTCCTGGCTGATCTTGTCGGGCGGAACGTAGCGAACAGCCACATTGACCATCCGGTGACCATCGACATTGCTGACTTCCTCGACCTTCACGCTTGCGGTGATGTCTCGTGGAACGTTGGTTTGCAGGCCGTTGGTCGCGGCGCCGCCGAGGGCGAGGACGGTCAGAACGACGATGCCGATGCTGATCGCCCGGCGGGGCAGCCGCTGGCCGGTGAACACCATTCCGAGCATCGCCCCGCACATCCCGGCAAAGAGACCGACGGGCACGGCCATCGCCAGCGCCTCGGGCCACATGTGCATCGGCCACGGGTAGTAGTAGACCGCGGCTACCCATAGCGATTCCAGCCAAAGCCCCACCGTGGAAGTCGCTAGACCGCACACGGCGCCGAAGACTATGGGCCGCCTGAGCAACGGCGTCACCGCGAGCAATTCGACAAGGATCGCAGGGCCGAGATACAGGGGGAACCAGTTAATCGGCGCGCCGAGAATAGGGCCGACGATCAATGCGACGATGCCGCGCAGTGCGATCGCGAAAAGCGCAGCTGCGATGGCAGCGCCGCGGCCCAGCATCATCCGCGCTGCCACCAAACCCACGCTCGCTGCGAGAGCCATCAGCATGGGCTGGAAGACGAGACGATACTGCGGAACCCCGAAATCGAATTCGATTTGGTACACGGACAATCCGATGACGATGCCGCCGAAGCCGAGATACTGGACCGACTTCAGTCCGATGCCCTCCTGCGGAGGATTGTCTTTGGTGGCGAGACGGCCCTCGTATTCAAGAAACAGCGCGGCAATTGTCGAAAAGCCGGCTCCGCCGATCATCATCAGGTGAGTCGGTCCCCACAACGTGACGTCCTGCCCGAAAAGTCGGTGCCACATGTCATCGAGGGGGAAACCGGTGAGCGCATACAGGCCGCAGGCAGCCATGACGATGCCACCAACCGGGGCATACCAGTTACGCGTGATCTTCACCGCCGCTGGGCCTGGCTTGTCGTACGGCAACACCACCGCGGTCATTCCGGCGGCGAACATGAGAAAAAGCCCGACCACGATGAAGTAGTGCGCCGGGTTCGCCAGCGGCCCGGGATCGCGGCCTGCGCCAATATGCCAGCTGACGTCCCAAATGAACCCGAACAACGCGCAGATGATGGTCGCGATGAACATGGCTACCGGCAACGCGACCCACGGTGGTCGCTTGAAGCGATGGCCAAAAGCGTCGGCAAGGCGTGTCAGCCACGTGATGCGGCGCATTCGGTGCAGATAGCCGATCCAAACCATGGCAGCCAGGACGATCACCGCAACAACGCTCAAGCCGATGATCTGGTCGATTGGGCCGCCGCCGCCCGCGCTGGGCGCAGCAACGATGGAAACGTTCACTGGCTCTCCTCACGACTCATGCCCCCGGCGACCGGCGACGGGATACCGCGGGTACCAGGTTTTCAAACACGCCTGCTGAACACGGCGACGGTGCTGCGGTGCGACTCACTCCATCAGCTGGGCGGCGACCGTCGCGCCGAGGTTCCAGCACGCCTCAACATCAGCCTTGGTCGGCTTGCCCATCACCACGACGGTCTCGGCAACCTGCACCCAGCCGAGCCCGGTCGTGATGGCCGCGACACCGCGCTCGGCTCCCTCGGTGCCCTCGTTGCCGTGTAGGTACACGCCGAACGGACGCCCACGGGTGGTGTCGAGAAGCTGGTAGTAGGCACAGTCGAACGCATGCTTGAGAGCCCCCGAAATGTAGCCAAGATTCGCCGGGCTGCCCAGCAGATAGCCGTCAGCCTCAAGCATTTCGACCGGTGACACGGTGAGCGCCGGTCGTCGCACTACATCTACGCCCTGGATCTCGGGGTCCGTCGCGCCAGCCAGCGCCGCCTCAAACATCTCCTGCATGTGTGGGGAGGGCGTGTGGTGGACGATCAGTAAACGTGGCACTGGCTGCCCGTCTGGCTAAAAGCGGGGTAATCAACCAAATAATGCTTCAGAGCGCCCGAAATGTAGCCGAGGTTCGCCGGGGTGCCCAGCAGGTACCCGTCGGCCTCCAGCATCTCGACCGGCGACACGGTGAGCGCCGGTCGGCGCACGACCTCGACGTCCTCGATCTCGGGGGCGGTGACGCCGGACAGAACCGCATCAAACATCTCCTGCATGTGCGGAGACGGAGTGTGGTGGACGATCAGCAGTTTGGCCGACAGTTGGGCCTCCTCAGGTCGTGCCGGGCTGGGACGTCGACTTGCTATTCAAGATGGCCATCCACTCTGCGCTGTTCCAGGCGACGGGAGGTGTCATGCGCCCCGCGCAGTTGTCCACGAACCACCACGCGAACTTAATGCGCGTGGCCTCATCGTTGCTCTTCATGGACGCGGTGTTGAGGGCATCGTGGTAGTACGGCGCCTCAGGCTCGGGGGCGTACGGCACCCGACGGAAAAGAGTAGTCATGTGTTTGCTCGCTCTCTACTCGGAGTGATCAAAACCGGACGCTACCAGCGGAAACACGTCGTGGCCATGAGGGAAATCTCACCTCGCCAGGACCCTGTATTTTGGTGCACGAGCTACCTAAATAGAGATGGGCCTCGGCAATTTTCCGGCTTCAACGCAACGTGCAGCGGAACCCGCGTCCTCGACGCGATCATCCAGGCGGTTCAGATAAAAGCCGGGTATGCGCGTAAATAGTGCTTGAGAGCGCCCGAATGTAGCCGAGGTTGGTCGGGTGCCTAGCAGGTACCCGCCAGCCTCCAGCATCTCGACCCGCGACACGGTGCGCGCGGGTCGCCGCAGCACCTCTACGCCCTCGATGTCGGGATCGGTCGCCCCAGCGACCACAGCCTCGAACGTCTCGTGGCAATGCGGCCAGTGTCGGGTACGGGCTCCAAGTCATTGGTGCATCGAATTCGAAACGCATGTCGCATCGGCGCTGTGTCGCAATATTGCGACGGCTTCTTCTGAGACGGATTTTTGAGACGCAACGACCTGGCGGATCCTATCCGCTTGGTGGCCGGTGTGGGACGTCTCGAATGTGGTCTTGAACTCAAGGTCTATTTCGAGACCGCATTCAGTTCTGCTCGGGCCTGGTCGATTTGATCGTAGGCGTACGTCACCATCGCGGCCGTCTCACCGTGACCATAGGCCGGCGACGCGTCATGCTCGACACCAAGGCACCAGTTGTTCAGATGCCGTTCCGGCCACTTCCCAGGCTCAGACGCCTATCGCATGTCTAAAGTCCCTGTTGCTGGGGTTTTGCCGCGGGCAACATTGTGCCCATGGGTCAAAGGGGAAGCTGTGACTACACCATCAACGGGCTGGTATCCCGATCCAAGTGTCGAGCCCACCATGGCCACAGCCATGCCGGAGCCAAAGGACGATCCGTTCTACAAATACGACAAGCCGCTGGAGAACATCGGCGCGGGAACGGTGCTGAAGCATCGCAGCATCAACTACTACATAGGGGGCGTCCCGACGCCGTTCAAGGCCACACAGCTGCTCTACCGGTCGACCAGCCAGACCCACAAGCCGACCATCAACGTCACCTCGGTCATTCCGCCGCCGATCAAGCTCAACAAGCCGAAGGTGATCTCGTACCAGTCCGCCTACGACTCGCTCAGCCAGGGCGACGAGCCGTCGTATTCGATCTCGGGCGGAAAAAGACTCAGCGGACTCGTCGCCAGCGTCGAGCTGGTGGTCTTCAGTCGGTTCCTCGCCGACGGGTACACGGTCATCGTTCCCGACACCGAGGGCCAGAGGGCGGACTTCGCCGCAGGCCCCGAGTACGGAATGAATACGCTCGACTCGATCCGTGCCGCATTTTCAAAGAAGTCGACCCTCGACCTCCCGGACGACACAAAGGTTGCGATGCTGGGATACTCCGGCGGTGCGATCGCCACCGAGTGGGCCGCTGAGCTCGCCCCGACGTACGCGCCCGACGTCAACAAGCGCTTGATCGGCGCGGCGATGGGCGGCCTGCTCGTCCACCCGGCGCACAACTTGCGCTACATCGAGGACACCTGGTTCTGGGGCGGTGTCATGCTGATGGCGCTCGTCGGCATCACCCGCGCATTCGACGTCGATGTCAGGCAGTATCTCAGCGCCAACGGCGTCAAGCTCTTCAACAACATGCAGACCAAGTCGATCATCAACGTTCTCGGCCAGTACGGGGATCCTCTCAAGAAGACGGGTCTGAAGTGGGCCGACCTAGCCAAACCCGAATACCCGAGCCCGGAGAGCATCCCGCTCTATGTCGAGTGTGTCAACAAGCTGATCATGGGCACCGGCGGGGATCCTGACGGCGTTGCCACGCCAACAATCCCGCTATTCATCGGCCAGGGCGCCAATGGTGAGCTCGAGGGCACACCGGGCAACAAGCGGGACATCGGTGCCGGTGACGGCGTGATGATCGCCGGCGACGTGCGCACGCTCGCCCGCGGCTACTGTGCAAAGGGCACGACGGTCTGGTACGAGCAGTACGACGACTACAGCCACATCTCGAGCCTTCTGATCTGGGTACCGAACGCGATCGCCTGGATCAAGCAGCGCTTCGCCGGCCAGACGGCGCCGCAGAACTGCCTGCCGAACGCGATCGCCAGGATCAAGCAGCGCGTTGCCGGCCAGACGGCGCCGCAGAACTGTTCGTCGATCCAGGAGGGCAACCCGCTCGACCCAATTAAGGTTCAGTCGTCGACGACCAGCCCGCTTACCTAGTCGACACCGGGACGGGCACTCCGCCGCTCAGCACTGCGCGGCGCACCAACGGGTCGAACCCTCCACATCGGTGAACAGAAACGTCACAAACCCCAGAAGGCGGGCCCCTGCGGACACCCGCACAGGATGACACACAGCCCTCTTCCAGGTGGCCAACAGAGACCGACTTTCGAGACTCTCGTAAGTCGTCTATTTCGAGGCAGGGGCAACCACTTGCCTGACGACCGTCACGTAATCGCCTCGGCCCACTCCATGTGCCCCTCGAAGGCCAAGCGATGTCGCCATAGCGCGGTAGCGGTCCCAGACAAGGTTTTCCAGACGACACCCGTTCGACGTGCCATCACGCGACGCGCTCCGCACGCATCGGCGCTGGGCTTGGCGCTCACCGAGCAATCCGCACTACCGCAATCAGATTGAGCCGCATCTCTGCGCTCGGCATTCGCGTGTAGCTGTCAGGAAGGCAGGTCTACGCCGCCGCCAGGGTTCTTTATGTAGGGGTCGTACGGCACTATGTCGCCGGGAGCCCAGGTGCCGGATGGCACCAGAGGATCTTCGCCACTTCCGTACTGCGACGCCCCAGGCGGGGACGATGGGGCGGCATGAGGGCCGGGGTTGGCGCTGGAAGCGGCGCTGGCGACAGGCGCAAAGACCAGCGCCGCACCAATCGCGGCGGCGGCCATCCACGGTGCGACGTGGTTGATCGTTCTCTTCATGGTTTCCAGCATCAGGCCCCTGGGAAACCGCTGGCCTCTGTGCTGGCATGCATTCCAACCTCCGGCTAACTGGAACTTCGCATTTCGTTGCGGGGCCAGCGGCGATAACCACCGGCTTCATCTACCCGAGCCCGGCGGTGGGGACCGGTAGTTTCCGTTCGACCGGAAGGGTCGGCGGCCGATCTTCACGAGCCGACAGTTCGCCATCCTTGACCAGCGCGTAGAACGTGGTGGGGCTGATGCCGCCCTGCTGCTGCCGGGCCATGTTAACCGGCATGAGGTGCCGCATATGTTTCTTGTTGCACCACGGGCACAGATCAAAATCTTCCTCTGGCACGGTGGGACCTTCAGCCACTCGTGCAGGCGGCGGTGTTGGGCGCTCCTGTCCGACAGCTGCTGCGCCATCAACCAACCGCGGTTGACGCGCTGAGCATCACCCCACCCGGCGGAGCGACCGACTCCATCCGTTGCGCCACGCCGACTTGCTCACCGACGGCGGTGTAACCCCGGTGTACGTCGTGCCGCCAAGCAACGTCTTGGTGTTGCGTGATGACGATTCGAAGCGGGTTCGACTCCAGAGGTGGACGCCGTCGGCCCGTTGCGGAACTGAGGTTCGACTGGCTGGCCGCCACAGGGCTTCCAAAACCCCGAGACCCTTCCGAAACCCCGGAGACAAGAGTGGGGTAGAGCAATGGCACAGATGACGGCATTGCGGGCGCACCGTCGTGGCGGCCCCGAAGTCTTGGTCGTCGAGCAGGCACCGGTTCCGGCGCCGACGACGGGGGAGGTGTTGGTGGCCGTCCACGCGGCGGCCATCACCTTCGACGAGTTGACCTGGCAGGAAACCTGGATACGCGACGGCGTGGACCGCACCCCGGTGATCCCGTCGCATGAGGTGTCCGGGGTCGTTGCCGCCATGGGTGACGGTGTTACCGGGTTCTCCCCCGGCGACGAGGTTTACGGCCTGATCCCGTTCGACCGCGACGGCGCCGCCGCAGAGTTCGTCGCCGTGCCCGCCACCGACCTCGCGGCACGCCCCACCTCGGTATCGCACGTTGTCGCCGCGGCGTTGCCGCTGGCCGGGCTGACCGCCTGGCAGGCCCTGGTCGACCACGCGAAAGTGCAGCGCGGCGAGAAGGTCCTGGTGCTCGGCGGCGCTGGCGGGGTAGGCGCGTTCACCGTCCAGCTGGCCCACGTGTTCGGCGCAGAGGTCTCTGCCACCGTCCGCAGCGATGTCGCCGATCTGGTGCGCGGGTTCGGCGCCGACCACGTGATCGATACGCGCGCCGAAGCCTTCGAGGATGCCGGTCGCAGCTACGACGTCGTCATCGACACCGTGGGCGGTGAGACCTTGGAGCGCGCCTTCACGGTGCTGCTGCCTGGCGGCCGGTTGGTTACCCTTTCCGCACCGCCACCGACCGGCAAAGCCGACGAATTCGGCGTATCGGCAATCTTTTTCATCGTCGTATCCGATCGCGACCAGCTCATCAAGCTGGCCGAACTGGCCGACACCTCCGGCCTACAGGTGGCGATAGCCGACGCCTTCCCGCTCGCCGAGGGGCGCGGCGTTCGAAAGCGGCCAGGCCGCGCACCGGCGAGCTGGCAAGACCGTCCTGGTCGTCCGAAATTAGCCGGAAAGGTGCCGGAGATGTATGACCCGGAAGAAGCCATCACCGAGCGCCGGTCGACTCGGCTGTTCCTGCGGGACAAGCCGGTACCACGCGAACCCGTGAACGAAGCCCTTGAGCTGGGGATGCGGGCACCGTCGAACTCCAACGTCCAGCCGTGGCACGTGGTGTTCACATCCGGATCCGGCCCGGCCACCGGATACGCGTGTTTTTGAGACGAACTTCCGCGAGTCGCAGATGTGGTCTATTTCGAGACATGACAAATCAGGGAGTGTTGGGGCCAGCCGCTCCCCGTCAACGGTCGCGGCAGTCACTCGCACGGACCCGGAGGGGTCAGGCATCCATGGCAACAGTGCTTGTGCTGCACCAACCCCCCGGCCACCGACACCGGTCTATCGGTCAGGTACGGCCCCGAAGGTTATCCCTCGCCGCCGAGCTCGGTCTGGTCCCGCTCGGTCTCGGCGGTGTCCTGGGCCATCGCCGCCTCGTCGAGCCACTTCTCGACATCGCCGCCGAGGCGGTCCGCGGACAGGTGGGCGAAGTCGAGGGCCTGTACCGCCATCGCTGCCAAGACCTTCATGGCCCGTCCGCTGCGGTGGATCTCCGCCATCAGCGCACCGAGCGCCTGATTGTCTTTGGCGCACAATGCCGACAGGTACCGGCGGGCATCCGCGATCTCGCGGTCGACGTGGGCCGTCTTCCTCCGGAACTCGTCGGGCGACGGCAGGTCGTCGGGCGTGTCGGTCATGGGTTTCTCTTTCGGTGGTGCCCATGCCTTCACCTGTGGTGTCGCACACCGCCCAGCGGGACTCATCGGACGAGCGCACGACGGGCGATTCAACTGGGCATCACCAGCTGCTAAGGCCCGGCGGCGTGACCCCCTGGACCCCGTCTGGTGAAGAGGGGTTAGGTCGTCGTGTGCTGGTCGGATGGGTCGGTGGGCTCGATGACCTTTGTTTCCTCACGTGCCCCTGGGGTGATTTCGATGTGGCGCGGCTCGGCCCTTGCCGCCACGGGGAGGGTTACGGTCAGCACCCCGTTCTGATAGGTGGCGGCGATGTGGTCGACGTCGATGTCCTGACCGAGGGACAGGCGACGCATGTAACCGCCGGTGAAGCGCTCGGAATTCAGCCACTGCACGTCGTGTTCGGTGCGTTCGCTGCGTTGTGCCGTCACGGTGAGGACGCCGCCATCAACGCTGACGTCCACCGAATCGGGGTCCGCGCCCGGCAGGTCCGCGTGAAGCACATAGTGATCGCCGGAGCGGTAGAGGTCCATCGGCATGGCCAGTGGGACCCGGGCGGATCCGGGCGACGCACCCAGTAGCTGTGCGGCGAGTCTGTCGATGTCACGGAATGGATCGGGATGAAGCACAGCAACCACCTCCTACATGTTGGCTGCCGCACCTCGCCACCGCGACGAGTGTCGGCTGGCTGCGCTCCTTCTGGTGTAGCACTCCACCTGCGCGAGCACCAGGTGTGCCGGCACTGCGCAGCGCTGGCTGCGATTCGGGTCATCGACGCGCTCGGTGGTCGAGACCATGCCGAGCCTTAGGCTTGGTTCGTGGCCTCGCTTGCCGACTCGTTATGGCACCGGAACCGAGTCCTGGCTGAGGCGGCGCTGGAGCACACGTTCGTCCAGGGCATCGCGTCGGGAGAGTTGGCCCGAGCTGCGTTCGCCTACTACGTGGGACAGGACGCCGCCTTCCTCGATGCGTTCTGCCGCGCCTACGCCTTGGCTCTGGCGAAGAGCCCGGACCAAGACGGGCTGATCGCGTTTAGGGAGCTACTCGACGCCGCCGCCGACGAGCTTCGCCTTCACCAGGGCTACGCGGCCCGCTGGGACGTCGACCTTCACCAAGCGGCCGACCCCGCCACATCGGCGTATACCAACTTCTTGTTGGCGGTCGCTGCGCTCGAGCCGGTTGGCCACATCGCGGCGGCGATGACGCCGTGCATGCGGCTTTACGCCTACCTCGGCCAGCAACTGGCCCCTCAGACAAAGCCCGAGAGTCCATATCGCGAGTGGGTGATGACGTACTCCAGCGCGCAGTTCGAGGCCCTGGCCCGGCGTGTAGAGGGCCTGCTTGACCACTACGGAGGTGATCACGACCGCCTGGCCGTCCTGTATCGCCAGGCGATGGAACTCGAACTGCGGTTCTTCGACGCTGCCGCCCGATGCGAGAGACCATGACTGCCGATGCGTTGCTGAGCCGCCACACCTCCGCGTGGCAGGCGGCC
>Ga0209006_10000154_pt1 | contig 73783 bp, 52 predicted proteins | sample JacPin_JW_Ref_O2_FD_188567 | JGI IMG/M metagenome (GOLD analysis project Ga0209006, IMG submission 188567) | Forest soil microbial communities from Algoma, Ontario, Canada - Jack Pine, Ontario site 1_JW_Ref_O2 (SPAdes) (version 2) | ecosystem: Environmental > Terrestrial > Soil > Boreal... | reverse complement strand
CTCAATTGTCGGCGAGCGATTGGATGTGCTCGTGTCCAACGCCGGCATTTCCAAGGCTGCAACCATCAAGGATCATACGGTCGAGGACTTTGACAATCTTTTTGCAACGAATGTACGCAGTCCGTTTTTTCTGGTGCAGCAACTCCTGCCCGTCCTCGGTGAGGGCTCGAACATCATTGTGATCACTTCTCTTGGGCGCACGCCGTAGTTGGGAACCCCGGTCTGGACAACCCTTCGGTCCTTGCCTATACCTCGACCAAAGGAGCATTGGAGACGCTCGTCAAATACTGGGCCGCCATTCTCGGGCCGCGAGGCATCCGCGCAAACGCAGTCGCGCCAGGCGCAATCGATACCCATATGTCGAATTTTACGAGGGCCGAGGCAGGTCGTGAGATGACCCTTGGAATGCAGGCGTTGAAACGAATCGGCAAACCAGATGATGTTGCGGTATCCAACCACAACAGCGTGAGCTTCATTCCGTTCGGCGGCAACGAATTCGATTTAACGGCCAGGCTCGTCGCGAATCTCACTACCCACGCAACATGCGATAGCACACTTCGTAGTCCTTGAGGGCTCGAGTTGGAAGCCTCGACGCGTGCTCCCATTCGCTGAATACAGCGTTCGGAAAGAATGCTGCGAGAATGGAAACGATCATCGTATAGTCACCGATTTGTGCCAGTGAGAACGCGACGTAAGTCTCTTCCAATGTTTCTACGACTTCGACAACGATGCTGGTATTCTGGCGCTCACCCAAAATTCCAACCTGCTCGACTCCGGGATTGGAACGCGCTTTAGCAAGAAGATTCTGAGCGTCCTGCGGTAGGGTCTCGGCAAACCGATGTGCTCGATCCCACAATAGGGCCTGATAGTCATCCTCGGTCGGCAGCATTCTGCCTTCACGAATAAGATCGTGAAAGTAGGGGAAGGCATCATCCACCTCACCTGATCTGTGAAATCCATAAGCGCAGAGCCAGACCACTTGCTCGTACCCGTCGAACCATGTCGCTCCTCGATGGTCGTGACCGGAACCAAGTCGATAGATTGTGCGCTCGCCTGCGATGGGACCAACGGTCTTACCTCCCGTGGGGTTCGTTGAGCGTTGGGTTTCGAAAGCTTCAACGATGGGGTGGGAACGAGCGTTAGCGAATTCTGTAGCAGGGTCCATATTGAAGTCGTCAGCGAGGCATCTTCGAGTTATCCGAAGCTCGTGAGTTTCACAGAGACATGAACCGCGATGGCACCGCTGGGGAGAGCGACTATTCACGGCTGTGCTCTGGGTTCCGGACGACCTTACGGTTTATTCCGCGAGGCTGCTTGTTTGGCGCGCTCGCGGGCGTGCCGGCTGGTATACGTTGCCAACCCGGCTGTGTCGCCTTCCCGGATCATCCTTCCGACTTCCTTCGAATCGGTGTCGAGGAGCTCGCGATGGCGTGTCAAGAACTCGCTCCATGCCCGAACTAAGACGTCCGCTGGCTTCGATCCCTGCATTGCTGCCAGCTTGACGACGCTTTCCCGGATATCCTCGGGAATTTTGAACTCTCCGTGAGCGGACGGGATAGGTTGCCCACCACGCAGAGGGGATTGCCAGGAGACCTCCGCGGCCGACAACAGATCAACGAAAGTATCTCCTTCTGAACGAGGGCGACTCACGCGATGGACGTATCCTTTTCTGACGAGCCCCGCAACGCGGTTGACAGCTGCGTTTGGCTCGATGCCAGCGAGGTTCGCTATTCTGGAACTCGTCACCTCGCCGCCGTTATTTCGGACTAAAGCAAGCGTCTCCTGTTCGGTCGGCGTGAGGGATCCAATCGGCCGGGCCTGTCTCAGGGGCTCTTTCGGCGAGGAGGACACGAACAACGCTAAATCGTGCCGTTGCGCCAAGCTTTCGAGAAACTCGATAGTTGCATTGTCCGATGTGACCACCAGCAAGACAGTGGGACCGTAAATTCCACTGCGAATCGCCTGCGCGAGCGGAACGATCATCTCAACCAGGGCTCCGGGCGAGAAGAATGCTCCTTCCAAATTGATCATGAAGATTTGCTCCCGACCTGACTCGGTGGGGGGGAATTGCATATCCCGAAAGCTTGCGACCTGGTGTTGGTCCGGGTAGACAGCTGTGGGTGGCCGGCTAGGCCGGTATGCGATCGGACGTTGAGTCGCGGCTGTAGTAGCCATAATGGAGGTCACGCACATCATAACTCAATCGACTGAGCAAGCGCTGAATTCACTTGACACAGTGTAGTGCGTGTATTAGTCTTTGTCAAGGATAAAGGGGGCTGACAATGCCGGACAATGAAATAGATCTTGCAATCGTGGTAAACGGACAACCTACGGTCGTGCGTGCCAATAAAAACGCTCCGCTTCGGACGGTTATCGAACGTGCCCTACAGCAAACTGGGAATGCGGGGCAGCCTCCGGACAATTGGGAGCTCCGAGACGCTGCGGGCGCTCTGCTCGCTTTGGACCAGAAAATCATTGATTTCAATTTCCCACCTGATGTGCGGTTGTTCTTGAATCTTAAAGCCGGAGTCGGCGGCTCAAAGCCGTGAGCACGGAAGCACAATTCGTGGATCCAGCGGTGTCTCGGTCGAAGTTTGACAGAGAGGTCGCCGAGTACCGCGCGCTTGAACCGGAGTACCGTCGACGGGGCTGGATGCTTCTCAAAGCCGAATATCCGGAGGTCCTGGTCGCACTCGCGGCACCTCAACTTACTCCGCCTGCTGTCGTAACAGGTGTTCGGTTCGATTACTCGAATTACGACCTACGGCCCCCTTCGGTACGACTGGTACATCCTTTTACCGGGGAAACGTACAAAGCAAAGGACCTTCCTACGGTTCTAAAGCGCTCCGTCGAAGCGGGAATGCCACAGATCCCTGGACTCGTGCTTCCACCGGGTGCGCAAGCACGAATGGTCGCGCAGCAACCACTTATGCAGTGGTATGGGCCTGACGATACCCCGTTCCTTTGCGTGGCGGGAGTGCGTGAGTACCACGACCACCCGGGTCACTCCGGGGACGCCTGGGAGTTGCACCGCAAATGCGGCGCCGGACGGCTCGTTCGCTTGCTTGACGCGATCACGAGATATGGCGTTCAACCTATCTCGGATTACCAGGTCACGCTGGTTCCACAAGTTGTCGGCTTCGTCCAAAAAGATGTGCCGGCGTGAAGCTAGCCGATGTCGATCATTTCCAGGTGCCGTCCAAAATCGTAGAAAAGACAGAGGAGAGTCTGCGACAGGCCGGATCTGAAGGTTACGAGCTGTTTGTGCTTTGGAGTGGTTGCCAGAAAGGAAATTTGTTTCAGGTCCGGACTCCACATGTTCCGAAACAGACGTCCTATCGTTTGGCGAGTGGCCTCTGCGTCCGAGTCGAGGGGCCAGAGCTCCACCGGCTGAATGTCTGGCTGTATGAGGCCGGTGAAGTTTTAGCCGTTCAGGTGCATGCGCATCCCACCGAGGCATATCATTCGGAAACGGACGATACATATCCAATCGTGGCAACTCTGGGTGGTCTCTCGATCGTCGCACCTGATTTTTGCCGACGCGGTCTATTCACAAAAGGCACCGCGATTTACCGCCTCGAATCTGAAGGCTGGATTGAGCAGCCAAGACATTGCGTTGAGGTTATCGAATGAGCATTGCGGACTACCATGAAAGGGCGGCCATAGCGGCAGCTCAGGTCATTGCCGGTTTCGATGCGGACCTGTTCCGCAAGACTCTTGAGCATACCGGAGTCGGTGTCGCGATCGGCCGCCAGGGTGCAATGTCGAACGAGGGAAAGGTCCTTGCTGATCTCGTTGTTCGACTGCTGGCACGGCTCTATCCCTGTTTGGAGCTCAGAGTGGAGGTCTCGGAGGAAGGTGAGCGCCTTTCGGCTCTTGCTCGCGCGATTAACCCGCGTATCGAGTTCATCAACAATGCTTCGATAGGTATCTCGATCGGAAAGGAAGCACCGACATTTAATGATACTTATTTCGCGGGAAGTAACGGCTGGGATGCACTGCTGTCCTCGCGAGAAACCGTACCAACCGGCTCATCGCAAAATCCGTTTGGTGCTGGTGCGGCCTCGTGTTTCGCGGTCGCGAATCTATTCAATCGCGTTCTGATACCTGACTGGCAGCACAGGATTACAGCGGACCTCCTGTTTTCAACATTCAAGCGTGAGAGAGAAAAGACATCAGGGGACATTCCGAATGGCAACTGGAATCTGACGGGCGACGCAGTTCTCGTTGGGCTGGGAGCTGTGGGCAACGGAGTAGTTTGGGCCTTGGCTTTGAGCCCTCTTACGGGCACTCTCCACATCGTTGACCACGAGACACTCGAGCTGAGCAATCTACAGCGATACGTTCTCGCCGAACGGTCAGACGAACGCAAAACAAAAATAGAGATAGCCGAGCGCCATCTACGCGGCTCATTGAAGCCTCAGCCCCATCAGCAAAAGTGGGCGGAGTTCGTAGGTGTGGCAGGGTATGACTGGCCCCATGTTCTTGTCGCGCTAGACTCTGCCGCAGATCGACGCGCCGTCCAGGCGTCACTTCCCAAGTGGATCGCGAATTCTTGGACACAGCCCGGCGACTTAGGCATCTCTGTACACGATCGTTTTGATGGACTCGGTGCGTGCCTAGCGTGTTTGTATCTCCCGTCTGGTCGCATTCCCAATGAAGACGAAATTGTGGCCCGTGCCTTGGGTGTGCCGGGAATGCTGAATGAGATTAGGACTCTACTGCACACCGGCAAGGGAGTCAGTCGCCAGTTAATCGAGTCCGTAGCCGCGGGGCTCGACCGCCCGGTCGAGGATGTGCTGAGGTACGAAGGTCGGCCAGTCCGAGATCTTTATGTCGAGGGCGTCTGTGGTGGTGGGCTGATTCCGCTTGGCTCTGCTGGAACACCACCACGGGCACTTCATGTCCCTGTAGCGCACCAGTCGGCACTTGCTGGTGTACTTTTGGCGGCGGCACTCGTCCGACGATCACTTCTAGGTGAAGAAGAAGGCACGCTCATCACACGCGTCGACATTTTGAGAGCTGTCCCTGACTATGTCACACGGCCTGCTCTCAAAGCTGGTAATGGCTTGTGTATTTGTGAGGACAGCGAGTACGTCGCGGCGTTCCGCGCAAAATACAGTAAGACGGCAGTGTCCAACACTGACGAGATGCTTGCTCTCAATCGCGCCATAAACCTTGGTCCCGGCTAATAAGGCCCGGAAATCCTGCGTCTATTAGGGAACGCGGCTCAATTTCGCCCGGGGAACAAGAGAGTCCAAAGTGCTGCCTTTGAAGATCGTCATATTGGGTTGGGTATCGCTAATTTGGGACCCACGCGGTCTTCCGCGAGAGGGGCCGTGGCAAGAGGGCGGGCCCATTTTCCCCATTGAATTTTCGCGCGTGTCGAACGATTGTCGCTTGAGGCTTGTGATAGACCCCGTAGACGGCTCGCCCCTTCGCGCCCAAGGCGGGCGCGCCGTCATAAAAACGTAATACTAATGGTGGTGAATGCCGGCAAAATGCGAATGAAAGGTGAATGAAGAAGGGGAAAGTGATTCATCAGGTCTAGTCGCAACTTGCTGATTTCCTTCGATTAGGGCCAACTCCGGCAAGTTCTGACGAAGTTGGTGGTTCGGCTGTTAACCGAAGGGTTGCGCGCGGTCCTCCAGTCGCGATCCGATGGCATCACAACTACGCCAACGAAACTCGTCACCAATTCGTCACCAAAACTAGCCAATTTCAGGCGCTTTTGGGGCTGGTCAGAAACGGAAAAGCAAGACAGGCAAAGGGATTTAGCTTTCTGACCACACAATTGACACGGTGGAGGTCTGCGGTTCGAGCCCGCACGGGCCTACCATCTCTCCTCTTGATCCTATTCGATCGTGGTGGGGCTTCCCTTCGCAGTTTGGGCGAACTCGTCACCATTTGTCACCAATTGCGAAACGTTCTCGACGGCTTCCCGCAAGTGCGTGGGAACCGGCACCGTGTAGATCTCGAGCATCGCGGACATCTTGCTGTGACCGAGTTGTACTCGCGCATCTCCTGCTTTCAAGCGGCGCCTCTTCGTCACGACGACGATCGATTCTGCAGAGCATGCTTATGATGGAGGGTGACCGACGAGAGCCTGGATCTTGCGATAGTTTTCCATGTCACGAGCTGCCTGCTCGGTCTTGCCCTGCCTGCGGTGAATTTGAGCCAAGACCAAAAAAGCCTGCCCAACGAGCGGAGTCTGCTTCTCCAGCTCGATCACTCGCTGCAATGCATGCTCGGCCACATCCGGATCACTGATGGCCGCCGCTTTGCCCAGGGCGTTTAGAGTTTCCGGCATATCGGGGCTGAGCGCATCGGAACGCTTCAGCTCTTCGGCCGCTTCCTTCATCTTTCCCTGCTGCAGCAACGCATTTCCCAAACGATAAGCAGCTTCCGCGCTTCCGGGCTGCAATTTAGCTTCTCCGCGAAATTGCTCTTCCGCCTTCGCCCATTCGGAACCGGCAGCGAAGACTTGTCCAAGCTCCAGCCGCAAGCCCGGCAAATCGGGCCGCAACGCTATCGCCTGTTGATATTCCTTCGCAGCCTGCGGAAGCATCTTCATTTCGTAATCGGTTTGGCCAAGAGCCTGATGCCCTCGTGCAGAATTTGGATCAATGGAACGCAATCGATCTAACGACTGCCCCGCGAGCGCCGTGGCGGCGCGGCTGAGGTAAAAGAGAAGATCCGGATCGTCCGGCGATTTCGCAAGAGCGGCTTGCAGATTCGTCACCGCTTCCGCGACTTGCCCCGCTTGCAGTTGCGCAATACCCAGCGCTCCAGAGTCATTAACAATCTTCAAGTGAGGAATTGCGTCAGCTGCATAGCCCGCGGCCAGAAGCGCGTATCCCAGCAATTGATGAACCGCAGGCGTATCCGGGCTCAATTCAGCAGCATGCTTCAGGGGAGGAATGGCTGCAACGTAGTCACGCTCTTTCATGTATGTGTCGCCCAAGCGCAGGAAGATGATCGCGGAATTCGGCGCCAGTTCCGCGGCCTTGCGAAATGCGTCAACGGCCTGATCGAAAGCACCGCGATTTTCTGCGTCAATGCCGGATTGCAGCAGCGGGAGCGCATCGGGGGGCACCGATGGCTCCGGCGATTGCGGTGGCAAGAGCAAGCACATCCACAGCAGCGCGTGAATCATGGTTGCACCGATTCCTCGATTACGATGAATTGATCGGCCTTTACGTCCCGCACGACCTGACGAATCCCAGAGGGCCAGCGAATCTCGATGTCGGCCGTCTGCGCGGAGCCAAGGCCAAAATGCAATCGTTTGTCGTTAGAAGAGAGATAGCTTCCCGCGGCGGTGGCGAAGCGAGTCTGGCCATTGACTTGAACCCGAGCGCCGAAACCGTCGCGATTGCTGCGCTTTCCGCGCAGCATGATTGTGAGCCAGTGAAGTTGCCCGCGACGATTTAAATAAAACTGCGGAGCTTCGCCAAGAGAGGTGGTAACCACGTCCATCCAACCGTCGTTGTTCAAATCGCCGAACGCCGCACCGCGACCGGCCACGGGCAAATCCGATCCGGGATCGGCTCGTTCGAAACGGCCCGCGCGGTTCATAGCCAGCAAGGGAGGTTCACGGTAGCGCAGCGAGTCATCGTAAATCTGAACGTTGTCGAAGACGTGCCCTTGGACAATGAACGCATCCTTCCATCCGTCGTTATCAAAATCTTCCAATCCGACTCCCCAGCCTGACACGTTTCCCGAAAGCGCGCCCAGCCCGGCCTCCAATTCCTGCGCGCTGAACGAGCCCTTGCCGTCGTTATGAAAGAGGACGTAGGGATCGTGCGGAAGCTGCGTGATGAGGAGGTCGGGAAGGCCATCGTTGTCGTAGTCCTGAAAAACCACTCCCATGCCCGAGGGCATTTTGCCGCTTTCCGAAAGAGCTGCACCAGAATCCAAACCACATTCTGTAAAGGTACCGTTCCCGTTGTTGTGAAAAAGAAACTGATCGGTGACGTCGTTCGCGACAAAAATGTCCGTGAATCCGTCACCGTCATAGTCGGCGAACGCTACTCCCAGCCCATGGCCCTTCTTCGCGGCGATGCCGGAAGCGACGCTCACATCCTCAAACGTGCCGTCTCCCCGATTGTGGTACAGGATGTTTGTGATGGCAGGAAAGTCGCCCGGCGGGCAATAGGTGGGTTTTTCCGAGCCACATGTCTTGCTTTTCTCGATACTCCAATCGAGATAGCGCGTAACAAACAGATCCAGCCTGCCGTCATTATCGTAATCGAAAAATCCGGCGGAGGCGGACCAGCCGCCCGCGGCGACGCCGGCCTTTGCGGTAACATCCGTAAAAGTACCGTCGCCATTGTTGTGATACAAAATATTTTTGCCGAAGTTCGTCATGTAGATATCGGAAAAGCCATCATTATCGTAATCTCCTACCGCGACTCCCATTCCGTAGTTTGAGTCACCGGCGTCCGCAAGGCCTGCCTGCTTGGTGACATCGCTGAAGGTGCCGTCCGGATTCTGGCGGTACAGACGATTCCAATAGGCGGGATTTCGGCGATCGAAGCTGGCAGGAATGGCCATCTTGTCCCGCACATGTCCGCCGTTCACGAAGAAAATGTCCAGCAGACCGTCGTTGTTGTAATCCAGCAGGGCTACCCCTCCAGGCATGGTTTCAATCAGATGCTTCCGGGCAGTTGGCGAGTTACGGAGGACAAAATCAACACCCTTCAACGCCTTCACTTGGAACACTGGGGAGGTGCTGGGTCTTGCGTCTTGAGCGGGCAGGAGCCTGCCGAATTCACGCGCACCGAGAGAATACAACAGAGACAACAGCTCTCTTCTGGTCATCCATGTTCCTGACAATTCGAAATCGCCTGGCGGCCGCGGCTGGCGACGGACAAAATTCCTCGAACGATTGCAGCGCCTTGCCCGCCTCCGAGCTTCTCACTTCGACTCGCGAATTTCTAGCTAGCCGCTCTGCGATTCGCTCTTGAGCTGCTGGCTCAGTCATGGCCGGGTCGTATTGTTCGAAGATATCGAGGGGGCTGGATTTATGTCCGCGATGTGCGCAAGAGCGGTGCTGATCAGACCGTTGTACTCTTCAAGCTTCTGACTCTGGTATTTTTTGTCCTGATTCATGGTCGCGAACGCAGGCGAAGTTTCCGTAGCATGCATCGCGTCGATGATCTTGGCTAAGCCGGCAAGTTTCGCCGAGAAGCCGCCGGCTTCCGCAAACGCCGTCTCCGGATGATAGCTGATACGATCTCCCGTCTGCATCGCGTCAATTAATGGATCGGGAGAGCCGGCTGCCGGCCAGGCGCCATTCAAGAGGTCGTATGTCTCGCGAAGGCGCGTCAGCTTGCCTGGAAGGCCATCGAGCATCGCGCGATTGCGCGCCAGCTCGGGACTGATTCGCACTTTGATTGTGACCGCGCCACCGGTGCTGAATTTGCGCGTCGTAATCACGGTCGTTAACGTGTTGCCTTCAAACCGCCATCCAGCTCCGCCTGTGCCTTTGGAGCGCGCCACGGACTGCTCGTTAACGGTCACCGAAGATGGCGGCCAGCTTCCGGGGAGCCGGAGTTCATAGGCCCGCTCGTTTGGCATTCCCGAGTAATGACCCGCCGTAGACGCAACGCTCACCGTAAGCATGGTGCCGTCGGCGTTCAAAGCAGCCTGAATCGAAGTCCACGCGCATTCTCCGTGCTCGTAGCCGGTCGTGTCCCCCGCGTCTTCATAAAGACGATATTTCGACGCGTTGCCGTTTTGTAGAGGGAACACGGTGAGAATGAGAGGGTCCACCGGTTTCTCGCCGGTATAGCTCATCGGTGGTTGCATGGGAATAATGCTCCCACTCTTCACATACAAGGGGATCTGGCTGATCGAAAAGTCGCGCTCTACGGTTACAGGTCCGTGAAAGCTTGCGCCGCTATCCCGTTCGAACCAGTCACCGGAAGGCAGCCACACCGAGACCTTCGCGAGCTGCGAATCCTTTGCGACCGGCTGCGTCACCGGATCGGCCAGCATGCTGTCGCCAAACATGTATTCATTTTTCGCGGCATAGGCCTGCGGCGCGTCCGGCCAGTCATAGTACAGCGGGTGCAGCAGCGCCAGACCGGTGTCATATGTTTTCCTGGCCTCGGTGTAGATGTAGGGCTGCAGGGCATAGCGACGCGCGAAGGACTCGCGCATCAGGTCCGAATATGGCTCGGGGTAGGCCCAGATGCGCCGCTCCGCGTCGGGGTTCTTGGTCGTGTGCGTTCGCAGGATCGGACTGAAACTCCCCCACTGGATCCAACGCAAGTAAAGTTCCGGTTCGATGGCGCCGGGCATGTGGCCGCCGATGTCGTGGCTCCAATACGCATAGCCCACGTTGGCGGCGGTGGCCGTGAAGTAGGGCTGAAACGCGAGCGAATCCCACACAGAAATCGTGTCGCCGGAAAATCCGATCTGATAGCGATGATTTCCCAGGCCGCCCCAACGGTGAAATAGCAACGCGCGTTTGCCCTGGCGCTGTTGGTCGGTGAAGAAGACGTAGTTTATCCACCAGGTGGGATTCAATCCGGCAATGCTGGTCTTGTCTTCCTGCTGCCAGTCGAGCCAGAAGAAATTGATTCCCTGTTGCTCGAGCGGGTGAATTACATCGTTCATGTAGTTCGTTGCGAATTTCTTTTCCGTGATGTCGTAAGGAATGTATTGCTTGGTCGCTGGATCAATCCCCATCGCGCGCGCCATCTCGGGGTAGTGATCCTCCCAGGGCTGCACACCGGAGGCCGGGTGGATATTCACCGTAGCTTTGAGGCCCTGTGCGTGTATGCCCTTTAGAAATTGATCCGGATCAGGAAATAGCAACTTGTTCCAGGAATAGCCCGTCCAGCCCAGGAGGTGTCCTGAGGCATCTTGTTTCTGGTTTCCCGCAACTTCGTTGAATGTGGGATGCCAATCAATATCAATCACGAGGACATCAAGAGGGGTGTCGTGTTGATGGAATCCTTGGATCAGTTGATTGAATTGCTGGTCGGTATAAGCCCAGTATCGCGACCACCAGGCCCCGAATGCGAAGCGCGGCGGCAGCGGAATCTGTCCCGCCACGCGCGTGTAGTCATACAGAGCGCGCTTGTAGTCGTGGCCGTAGCCGAAGAAGTACCAATCTTGACGGTCTCCCGCCGGACGCGCCGTGACCCACGGCCAAGGACTTTGCTCTCCCGCGGTGAAGGAAAAATCGTCCGTGTCAAAAAGTTGCCGCGTGCTGTCGTCCACGATGGTCCAGCCATCGCGTGAGATCAGCCCTGGTTCCAACTTCACGTCAGAGCCTTGGACCCTGTCGAGCGTGCGCGTGGTACCGAGCAGGTTGCCGGTATCCGTCATTCCCGGCTTCCAAACAATTTCTTTTCCGTTAAGACTGAACGTGATGGCGAGATTGTCTGGGCCAAATTTGCCATCCGAGCTTCCAGGCGCGTAGATCAGCTTCAACGCGCTGGTTTGAATTACGGTGCGACCTCCATCGGGGGTGGATTCGTGCGTGAATTCCGGGACGGGGAGACTCCGATTCAGAAAGACGAGTGAAGCGTGATCTTCAAACTTGCCGTCTGTGGCCCACTCCATGCGAATCAGCTGCGGCGTCAAAATCGTGAAGCGCGCATGCCCGGTAATCACGATGGCGCGCGGATCCGCAACAGGGTCATAACGGCCTGGAGCATCCGCGGCTTCAACAGGGGTGTGGAAGAGAGTCAGCGCCCCCATTGCCACCACGAACAAGCCGCGACGAAGGCGGTAAAGCAAATTCGTTGTGAGCATCTGTGGGCCCCATGTCTTCATAGTGTGACAGGATCACCGAGTTATTTCTGAGCCGTGATCCATCCATACAGAGTTCTGGCACAGAGGCCGTCGCTTCCCCGACGATTGAAAAACCCTTGTCGGCCGCGCTCAGGACGAAGCGCCTGGCAGGTTGGGTGGCGAGCCGCGACTGGGAGTCCAGTCGGCGGCGCCTGCCAGGCTTTCGCGCTCCGGGTGGGGGAGATGAAGGTCGCACCCTACGTCAAAAGTAGAATTTCGCAGCCACCTGTGCGGTTCGAGCTTGGTAAGCTGAGGTTATCCTTCCGAAGTTGCCGGAGCTTACGTCACCCAGATTTGTGTCCGGCTGGAAGAAGTCCGGATGGTTGAGCGCGTTAAACATCTCGAACCGGAATTGCAGCCGCTTGCTCTCGGAGAAATTCCAGTATTTCTGTACGGCCATGTCCCAATCGAAGTAGCTGGGCCCGTGAAGATTCGCGAAAAATCTCGGAGCATCTCCGAATGCGAAGCCGGTAGGTTGCGAGAACGCGTTCGGATTAATCCAGTTGTTAATCGATTGGTTCGCTGGGATCGCGTTCACCCCTTGCACGATATTGGGGCGCTGGTTAAATCCGAAACCGACATTGTTCGAGGCTGGTTGGATGGAAAGTGGCAATCCTGACTCCGCAGTGAGGATTCCGCTCCACGCCCAGCCTCCCAAGATGGCATTCATAGGCGCGCTCCAATCCGAACCAAACTGTTTCCCCCTGCCCACGGGCAATTCGTAGATGTAAGAGGCGACGAACCTGTGCGGGACGTTGCTCGCATCCACTGAATAGTCGGCAGAGAGGTTGTTCGAATTCAGGTTGCTGGTCCCACTGCCGGGGAACGCCCAACCTGAAAATCCTTGCACGTCATCCTGGAACTTCGAATACGTGTAAGAAAGGTTGAGGTCCAGACCGGAGTGCCAGCGGTGCGTATATGTCACCTGCAGTGCGTCGTACGAGGAGGTGCCGACCGAAGGCCCGTTCTCGAACACGCTGCAGTATTCAGGAAACGGAGCCAGCGATTGCGCCACGGTAATCGTCGCATTGTTGAGGCCGCAGCTGCTTGACGTGATATGGCCAAAGAAGGGGTTGGGCACCGCATTGAAGAGGGCATTCCCCTGCGCCAAGTTTCCCGGTGAGATTTGATCCCACTGCAAGCCCGTTGCGAGCAGGTTCGTACCATGATTCCCGACGTAGCTGACGTCCAGCATGTCGTTGGGCGTGAACGAGTACTGACCTCCAGCCATCCACTGCTCGACGTATGGGGTTTTCCTGTTGTTGTTCGTGATGGTGGCCCCAAAGCCGACGTCCTGCAATCCTCCCGCGGAATTGCCAGTCGGCAGCCGTTCCGTGGTGAATGCGGGGCCACAGGCGGAGAAAACACCAGGAGCAGTTTCACAACTGGCGTTTGCATTTCCGCTCAGAGTCGAGGCGGGATTTAGACCGTTGTTTAGAGTCGTATTCCATGGTGTTGGCTGCGAAAATCCGTCATTGGGACCCTGGCCGTAGAAATTCGGCACGTAAAAGATACCGTAGCCGCCACGCACCACCAGGTTTTTGGCCGCTGCGATAGCAACGGAGACGCGCGGAGCAACGTTGCCGTACGTCGTATTGTAAAGGCCAGAGTTGTTGGGCGAGCTGAAGATCTGTTCGCCCGGAACGAAAGTTCCAATTTGGGCGCTTAGGGGGTTCGCCGCTGTAAAGCTAAAGGACTCTTGCGCATTGTGGCGTTCGGTTGGCGCGGTTTGGATTTCGTAACGGAGGCCCAGGTTCAAAGTAACCCTCGGGGTCACCTTCCAGCCGTCCTGAATATACCAGCCGAGAAAGTGCTTATCCGTCGCGGGAAACGCCTGAAACAGCGTGCAAAGGGCGCACGAGGTGCCGTTGGTTCCACTTCCCACTCCGAGAAGGAAAGATGCGAATCCGCTTCCCGTGCCCCCTATCGCGTTATTCGGATCTGGCCCTTCCGTGGAAGCGGTTTGGAAGTTGAGCGCCGTTTGCCCGAAGTGGCCGCCGTCAATCCGCAGCCACACGTCCGTGAATCCAAAAGACAATTCGTGCCTGCCCTGCAGTTTCGTGAAATCAACCGAGCTGGTCCAGAATGTTTGCGGCACGATGTAACTGTTGTTCCCGCCAACCGCTCCCAGGGGGGCATAGTTTCCGCCACCACTAAAGGATATCTGCGGGAAAGCCGGAGCAATCCCGTCAACGAATGACGGAAGCCCCAGAGTCGAGCTTTGGAAGCCCAGGCCCTGTCCACTTGCCTGCTCGACGTGGCGATTCACCCCGAAATTCAAGTTCATGGTAAACGTCGGGTTGAAAATGTGGTTCAGGCCGACGTTGATGCTGTAGCGATTGTTGGGATTGAGCAGTCCTGGGCCTGCCGGATCGTTAGCTCCGTAGAAGTCTGGCGTGTTGGTTTTCGTCTGGAACTTCTGCGAAAAGCGCGCATACAGCCGGTTGTTCTCGTCCACGTTGTAGTCCACGCGGCCCGAGTACTCATTCGAATGCTCTGCGGCGGCTCCCGTTGGCGTAAAATTGGTTCCCGTCGGTCCCCCTGAAGTTGTAGGCCAGAAGTTCGCAGCCGCGATATTACTGGCAATCGTGTCCATCAGCGCCGCTGGAATCTTGTTCGTGACTCCCAGCCCAGTCGAGATGTTGCCGGAGATAGGGTCTCGAATGAATGCCGTGCTGCCGCTGCAAGTTACATGATCCCCGGTGACGGGATCCGTCCCTCCGCAGGTAACCTGGCGCGTGCTGAACGGGTTGTAGATTTCGCCGGCGAAGACTGGCCTTCCAAGGGAATCGAACACAGGAGCATGAGTGTTGGGATCAACAGCTTGAGCTCCTAGCAGCGCCGAGAAGTCGCCGCCCCTCTCCGCTGTGGTAGGCAGTGTGTATGAGTTCGTAGATGGTGTTGACTGCCTCTCGCCTTCGTAGTAGGCAAAGAAAAAGAGTTTGTCCTTCTTGATGGGGCCGCCGATCGTCCCGCCAAACTGATTGCGGTTGAACGACGGTTGCGCGCCATTATTGAAAAAGTATCTGGCATCCATGCCGCTGTTCGCGTAGAACTCCCAGCCATCCCCGTGGATACCGTTCGTTCCCGACTTGGTCACGATGTTGACCACGTTGCCGCTGCTCCAGCCATACTGGGCCGTGAACGCGTTGGTCATAATTTTCATTTCCTGCACGTCGTCCACTGATGGAACGTAAATGACCCCTCCCCAATCAACACGCGTGTCCCAGGTTCCATCGATCAGGTATTCCGCCGTGCCAAAAAAGGTCCCGCCGAAATTCAGAAAGGAAATATCCTGATCCGCAGTTTGCGCCAGACCTGGTGCACCCACAATCTGCTGTTCCGCGGCGTTGTTGACCGAGGAATTGATCAGCGTCAAGCTGATCACGCTGCGAAAGTTCAAAGGAAGGCCCTCTGCAAATCTGGAGGATAGGTCCTCCGAAATATTCGCGTTCTCCGTATTCAGAAGCGGCGCCTGCGACTCGACTTGGACGCTTTCGGTCAGCGCTCCGACGGTCAAGCCTACCTGCTGCTCAACGTTCTGGCCGGCCGCCAAAGTAATTCCGTCTTGTTTGTACTGCTTGAATCCTGGAGCTTTCACCTCCAAGGCATAGACACCCGCCGGCAGGAACGTAAAACTGTAAAGGCCGGAATCTCCGGTCGCAGACGTGCGCGAAATGCCCAGCTCAGCGCTGGTGGCGGTCACCGTCGCACCGCTGACAGCCAGGCCTGCCGGATCAGTGACGCGCCCGCTCAGCGTGGCTGTGAATGCGGCCGACGACTGACCGTAGAGTGGCTTGCAGCAGAGGAATAGAACCGCTAGCGCACCAGCTAAAAACCAGAGTTGCCGTGACCGTTCTCTGCCTGACATATGGAAATCCCTCCTCGAAATTCTGGCTGACGCCAGTACTCCACGCCGTGTCACTCGAACAAGCGGCGAAAGCCCAATGGGCTTCCGCGACCGCACATCCATCTTCAAATTTTGTTTGAAAGCACTAGGACACCGTGCATTGGGTCGTCAGAGTTATAGAGAGTCGCGGGCAGGCTGGCAACGGTTTTCATGTAAAGGAACAGGGATAAGAGCGATAAGGCCATTTACCGCGGCTCATCGTATTCATTCCTCACAACTTGTGGCGGGGCCAAAACGACCGAAAAGCGCTCCGGGGCAGTGCCTTTTAGATTGCGCCCCGGATTAAAGCGCAGTACCATCATCGAAATTAAATTTATAATTCAAAAATTGGTCGAACTACCGGTCCGTTCGCGGACGAAGCAACGCCCGACACCGGGGGGTGGGGTGGGATAGCCTTGCAACCAGAGCAGGTAACTGAAAACTGGACACCGTGTAGCGAAGTCGAAAAGGGCGCCGTTCAACAGCAACTCGAACTGCTGCTCGCTTCGCCCCTATTTCATTCCAGCAAGAGATATCCGAGTTTCCTGAGACTTGTTGTGGCGCGAGCATTGGCCGGTCAAACTGACCAGCTCAAAGAGCGCATCCTCGGTGTGGAAATCTTCGACCGGCCCGCCGACTACGACACGAACACGGACCCGATTGTTCGAGTTACCGCGGCGGAAATTCGTAAGCGCATCGAACAGTATTATCAAGACCCCAAGCATAAGCACGAAATTCGCATGATCCTGCCTGCCGGATCCTACGCCCCGCAGTTTTACTGGCCGGGCCATCCGAGCAGTTCCTCGGTAACTTCACTGGAATTGCCGAGTGACGCGTCGGATGCCCTCAGCGCACAGCCCGTCGCCACGCTACCGGTTGTGCCACGATCAAAACGAAATTTTCTGCTACGCAGGGTACCGGCGCTCGCGCTGGCAGCACTGACGCTGGCGGTTGCTTCCGCGGCGCTGTGGCGTGCATCCGGCCCGCCGGTTCTGAAACAATTTTGGGAGCCATTCGTAAACTCGCCGAATCCGGTGCTCATTTGCGTGGCAGACCAAAGCCAGTATTCCACCATACGCTTGCGTGACGCCGCCGATCCCTCGCACGAAATCACCTTGCCCGACACCATGGTCGCACTCATCATTGACGATGTAAGTCCACTCGTGAACGTCGCCGCCCTGCTGCGCACCTACGGAAAAACTTCCCGCGTGCTCGGTGAGTCAAACACTACACTGACTGATTTACGCCGAGCCCCTTCAATATTTATCGGAGCATTTGACAATAGCTGGACGTTGCGTTTGACCTCTCCTTTGCGTTTCCACTTTGCCAACGATGCCGCGATGAACAAATTATGGATTGAGGACCGCGCCAATCCCGGTGACCACCATTGGATGATGGATCGCACGATCCAACAAACCGGAACCTACGCGGATTACGCTATCGTGGCGCGCTTCGTTGATCCCAATATCGAGCAATTGGTCGTCGTGGGCGCTGGCATCGGCCGCGGCGGCACCGTCGCTGCCGGGGAGTTTCTGGTGGACGAACAACGCATGGACGAAGCGGTGAAGCGGGTATCCAGTGATTGGAAACGAAAGAATATCGAAATTGTTCTCGAAACGCAGGTCATCGGAGACCGTTCCGGCCCTCCGCGCGTAAGCGCTGTGTACGTTTGGTAGTGGACATCAGCGAACGGACCTCAACGGCCCGCGACTGTTTCGATTGATTTAGTTTCTTGCAGTGCTTCCGCTCGCCCCATCCCCCGCTGCATTTCTATCGGAACCAAGTCTTACATGCGGTGCTTGCCGCTCTTAGTTTTTGACGTTTGACCAATTCCGATGGCTAACCGACAGAGCAATACACAATAGCGCGTTCACAACACTGATGAGCGTTTCAGGCTATCATCGCGCGATGAAAAGCGCTTTTCGCTTTGCCGCGTCGCTCACGCTGCTGGCGTTCAGTCTGACGATTCTGACAGCATGCCACTCGTCAGGCACTGCTCCCGCGTCTTCCGCGCCTGCTCCGGCGAAGAAATGGGAATTTTCCACTGGGGCGCTCCATCAGGTACCGCGCGGCAGCTTTTTCGACGATCAATCCCCAGCCATCGGCTCCGATGGCACTCTCTATGTCCCGGGTAACTCTGGGCTTTACGCCGTGCATCCGGACGGCACCCAAAAATGGTTTTACGGCGCGCAATATCAATCGCCCGCATCTCCGATTCACTTCGCGCTGGTGGACGACAATGGAAACATCTGGATCGACGAGACGGCCGAAGTGGGCAAGCTCGTTGGAGGCGCAATCGAATTGAAACCCGACGGCAGTGAGAAACCGTTCGCAGTTTCACGCGAGCGCGTTAGCCAGCTGAGCGAGGCCTACGACGGTACAGTTTTCGTAGCCATGGGCGGCTCGGCAGTTCCCGTACACATTGACGGAAAAGGAACTGATTCAAGTGCGAGCATCGGCGGGTACTTTTTCTCTTTTGCACAGGACGGCACCATGTACGCCGTGGGGAGCGGCGGATTGGTGGCGTACGGGCATGACCGCAACACGCTCTGGACGCAAAACATCGCGGCTGGCGGCGAACCTGCGTTGGGCAGCGACGGGACAGTTTATGTGGGTGGATACGGAACGTTCAGCGCGATCAATCCGGATGGCACCGGGAAATGGTCATTTTCACTTACCCGCCACCTTTTGGCGTCGCCTGCGATAGCAACTGATGGGACGGTGTACTTCGGCGGCGATGACGGCAACCTCTACGCATTCGACCCCAATGGAAGAGTCAAATGGAAATTCGCCGCCGGAGGAGAAATTCACTCCACGCCCGCGCTCGCCAAGAATGGAACCGTGTATTTCGGCGGAACCGACCACAATCTGTACGCGCTTGGCAGCGACGGGAAACTGAAGTGGAAGTTCACCACGGGCGGGCAAGTCTTCTCGCCAACGATCGGCGATGACGGCACAATTTATTTCCAGAATGCCGAGGGCAAACTCTTCGCGATTCAAGATACGGAAAACAACGGCGGCCTCGACGGGCAATGGCCCAAGCGCGGAGCAGGTTCGCGTAACACCGCTCGCGGAGTCCGCTAAATGGCTCGCAACCGGCTGGCTTTAATCCGCTCAAGTTGCATGTTGCTCGCGCTGCTCGCATGCGGGTGCAAAAAATCGGTTACTGACCAAGGTCCCCAGATCAAATGGCAATTCAGCGCGGACGACGAAATCGTCTCCACTCCGGCCCTCAGCGAAGACGGGACAATTTATTTCACCAGCCGCCAATCGCTGTATGCGCTGGCGCCAGATGGAATTATGAAATGGCGCTACTTCCCCGGCGCGGAGCTAAGCAACTCCCCGATGGTTGGGCCTGAAGGGAACATATACATCGTCGATGTCGGCTGTGTGATGCATGCGCTGAATCCGGATGGTTCCAAACGTTGGATTGCGCAGATTGGTGCAGCGCTGCCGTACAGCGGTGGGCTCGCAGCGTCTTGCGGTCGTCCAGCGACTCCTGTGCGCGGTGTGGGCGATCTGCTGTTGGTTGGCAATTTCAGCAATTCCCTGCGTGCTGTGGATACAAGTTCCGGCATGATCATAGATCAATTCAAGGACGTGTACGGGCCGGACAGTCCGGAAATGCTTGAGACGGGGAGCGCCGTGGAGGGCGGCGGTGCGCTCCAATTCTTCGATTCTGCAGGCCATGTCTCCTGGACCATTCGCCTCTCCGACGGCCCACGTACCTCGCCCTTCCGCACGGCCGCTGTTGCAAAAAACGGAGTGATTGCGGTGGCTGGCTGGGACAACAAATTTCACGTCTACGATTTTGATGGCCGCCCTCAGTGGGAATTTGCGGGCGACTGGACAGCCAACCCCGTCATTGCCGCTGACGGGACAATCTATATTGGAAATTTCGAAAGCGTGGTTGCCCTCAGCCCCGATGGCGCTCAAATTTGGAAAGCCGCCGTCCCTATCGCGGGGGCGCCGGCTTTGGCCGCCGACGGCACCATTTACGTTCCGTCGCAGGATGTTGGCAAGGGCAAGAACGGTGGCAATCTTTTCAGTCTGTATGCATTGAATCCGCGCGGAGCGATCAAGTGGCGATTGCCTGTCGACGCACTGATCGAACATGGCCCGGCCATTGCTCCCGATGGAACCGTGTACCTGGGCACAAGGTCGGATGGAGCAATCGGTGTAAAGCCGCACTCCGGTACGCTCTACGCCATCGGTGAAAACAATGGCGGCCTAATGCGCGGCGGCTGGCCGAAATCCTACGGGTCCGCGGCGAACGATGGACGCGCGCCGTCTGCGCCATGACTCCAGAGCGATGGATGCGAAGCCGGCGCAAACAGGTAGCGGGGATTTTTGTTGTCCTTGTTGTCGCGACCAGCGCAGCCGCACTACTGGTCGCGTGCAGGCGGGATTTCAACTTTGCGAAGGAACACAAGACTGCAAAAACTCGACTGGTAGCGGTCAACCTGCTCCCGGAATTTGTGGCTGTTCCCGAGCAAGGCTACTCGCACCAGTTCAGCATTCCGAACGATGCAACAAATGCCCATGTGGACGGTGAATTCACAGTGGAGCCGCGTCCCCAGGGACAGTTAGAGCTACTAATCGTTTCCGCGGAGGGCATGAAGCATTGGCAGCGATTTGTTTCGTCAACTGCCTCGTCCAGCGATCCCGGCGACGCTGATCTGATTTATCGCAGCGGCCATACCATTGCCGATCGCTTCAATGCAAATATGTCGCCCGGCAATTACTATGTGATTTTCGACTATGGCCCTGCCGCCGTTGCCCCATCAGATCACTTTGGCGGTGGCCTCAGCGGGCCGGCGTACCGGCAGGCTCAGCCACAATTCATCCTCAAATATGAACTGCCTTGCGAGACCTGCCCGTGACCAATGCGTTTCGCGACGCCTCTCGCGTTATCTTGCGAGAAGTAATGGCTTGCAACTCAAGCCCGCGGGATTCGAGTCCGGAGCCGAAGAGCCGGCAATTCACGCAAAGACGATCGCTCGAGCCGGCCTGTTAGCCGCGTTGAGAATCGAAGGCGTCTCCAGCTACTGGCTAACGTAGCCGACCGGAAAACGCGCGAGAGCCGCGCCATAGAATTCAGCCACGGCCTGCCGTTCACTCGGCCGCAATTCGGCGGCAATGGTTCGCATCGGCAGATTCACGTCGTTGGTTCGAGCGCCCTGCGCGAAATCGTTCAGTTGACCCAGGACGTAGTCGGAATTCTGCGATGCCAGGGACGGAGCCGGCCGCACGTATCCCAGCGGCCCGTGGCAGGCCTGACAAGGTGGAATCCCGCGAGTGGGATCTCCCACGGCGAGCAGGCGTTGGGCGGTCTCGATTACGCCATGGTCCTGCAAGGTTTGGGGAAAGCTGGGACTGAACTGCGCGTCCGGAGCATTTGGCAGCATCGCGAAATAGGCGGCCACGTCAGCCGCGTCGCGGGACGTGAAGGCTCCGGCAATCTGCTGCATGATGACCGATTTCCGCTTGCCGGTGCGAAAATCCTGCAGCTGCTTCCAGAGGTATTGCGCATCGATCCCCGCAAGATTAGGCGTCGAAGCCCGAGAACTGAAGCCCTCTACGCCGTGGCACAATTCGCATCGCTTGGAGATGAATTCGCCGCGGACGGGATTGCCCGTCGAAGATAAAATTATGGTGGCTTCGTTCCAGGCAACCAGCGAGGGGACGCCGGTCGCCGGAGTGAAATTGTTGGGAGGTGGGGCGGGCCTGATTGAACGGCGGAGCAAAGGAAGTCCGAGCAGCTCCGAGAAAATCACCACCGCGATGCAGAGCAGCACAACGCCGCGAATTCCGATCGCTGTTTTAGGGCTGTCCACATGCGGCTCCGTGATCGGAATTTTGCGGCTGGAATTGACTTTCGGGAACGGCCACGATGCGGCCCATCATTGCGTGGTGGCCCGGTCCGCAGAACTCATCGCAGTAGAATTCGTATTTGTCCGCGGCAGGGAACAGAAGGTGAATCTCGGTGACGGAACCAGGAACCGTTTTCACTTCGGAGCCGGCGATCTTGAAGCCGTGCGCCGAATCCGCGCTGGTGATTCGCAACCGGATCGGGACTCCGGCAGGCACGGTCACGCACGCAGGCACAAAGACATATTTCTCCGCGATCATATGGATGGTCACCGGGCCATCCGCGGAACGCGTTGCTCCCAGATTGCTCTCAACGAATTCGCCATGTAGATGCAGAGCTGCGAGGTCAACGCGGTCGCGCCGGTCAAGAATGTGCGCAGCTTGCAGCGTGCTGGAAAACCGCAGGGTTCCATACACAAGCGAAAAGATTACGACGACAAGAGCAGCGCGAAAGTTTTCTGTGCGCATACTGGAAAATCCGAGCGCCCGCTGAGCCGGCGCCATTAGGAATGAATCACTGAACCCACGCCTCTGCCGGACGCCGCCGACAGGAGGTTGACGCGGGTCAGCGCCCGGCCGGCATTATCACCGCGAAGCCGGCTGCGGACGGACTTCGCTCCCTCACGCGAAGTCCAGTTCCACTTCGTCAATGTAGCACCAGCCCCAGGTCTCGCCCGGCTCGATGGATTTCATGATGGGGTGTTTGGTGTGATGGAAATGCTTCGTAGCATGTTTATTTTTGGATGAATCGCAGCAGCCCACGTGGCCGCATTCCAAACACAGCCGCAAGTGAACCCAAGTGTCGCCCATTTTCAGACATTCCTCGCAGCCGTTCGTATTCGGGCTCACCTTGCGAATCTGATTGAGGTGCGTACAAGCTGGCATCTGCGTGCCTCCTTCGAGAATGGGCCGGATACCAGCTGCGCTTACGATCCGGACGCGGCTGCTTTGGCGATATCCGCGCGCACCAGCGGCACGTCCACCAGATGCTCGGCGAGGAACCACACCTGCAGTTCGTTGGTGCGGATCACCTGGCTCACCAGCAGATCGTTGGTGCCGTCGTCTCCTGCATCGGCAGCTTGCTTGGCCACGGTGCGGGCTTCCTTCAAAATAATTTCGTGGGCTTCGAGCATGCGGGAAATTTGCACGGGAGCTTCTTCGCGGCCGCGCGGCGGACGAGGAATAAAAGTGGTCTCAGCGACATCGGGCGCCATGGCGATGCTGATCCCGCCCAGAAGTTGGATGCGCTCGGCGATAGCATCCACGAGTTCCGATTGCTCGTCGAAATGTTTGTCGAAGAGCAAATGCAGCTGATAGAAAGTGTGTCCTGCGACTTGCCAATGGTGCTTCTTGTAGAGGTCGCGCAGGGTGATGGTATCCGCGAGAATCTGATTCAGTAATTCAACACTGGTGGCGCAGGCCTGCTGATCGAGGGCGATGGGTAATTTCGCAATCTTGCCGTACGGCTGAATTTCGTGAGCGTGCTGGTGCAGTATGGGCCGCGCGCGTTCTGTGCCCTCGGCGTTTTGGCTGGCCGTGGGATTCTTGTGATCGGTCTTGTTCTTCATGTTGATTTCTCCTTCCTTTTCGATTGGCGCAGGCGGCATCCTCTTCCTGCGCCTTGGATGATTCTCACGGGCATTCGGTTCCATCTCAGGTTCAACGGCGAAGCGCGTGCCGGCGTAGTCGCTCCGTAGCGCGAGTCAGGCGGCGAGCCTACCCGAGCGCATTGTGCAGGAACGCCAAGGTGCGCTTCCACGCATCGGCCGCGGCTTCCGGGCGATATCCGCTGGTGTTGTTCGGGTTCTCGAACGCGTGGCCCGCTCCCGGATAAATTTTCACGTCGATGCGGCGGTTCAATCCCTTCATGGTTTTTTCGAACGCCTGAACGTCGGCGGGCGTGATGCCCTTATCGTCCGCGCCAAAATTCCCCAGGACCGCCGCGCCGATCTGCTGGATGTCATTCGGATCGGTGGGGAGCGCACCGTAATTCACCACGACGGCGCCGAGGCGCGGCTGATGGATCGCGAGCTGCAGCGCAAGGCCGCCGCCCATGCACCAGCCGACCGCGCCGATGCGGCCGGGCTTCACATCCTTGCGCGCCGCCAAATAATCGTAGGCGGCCTGCATGTCGCGGATACCGCGGTCTTGCGGCAAGCCGCGCATCAGCTCGTGGGCTTCCGAGGGGTCCGCAGCGACCTTTCCCCGGTAGAGATCAACGGCGAGCGCCACATAACCCTGCGCAGCCAGCTTCTCGGTCTGCTCCTTCACCCAATCGTTCAATCCCCACCATTCGTGGATCACGATTATGCCGGGGTATGTGCCGGGCTTGTCCGGCACGGCGAGAAACCCGCTGACAGTTTCTTTGCCGCTGGGAAACTCCACAGTTTGCGTTTTCGGTGTTTGCGCGCGAACTGCCAGAGCGGCGGCAATCAAACCGAAAGCGGCGAGCGCGGAAATGAGCTTAACGGAACGGTTCATGCTGAGGTGCCTCCCCTATGAGCAAACGGCTTATTGTAAGCCTGCGCGCGAGTCCGCGCCATCTGCTATCGAGCTGCGTCGGCCTTGCGCCGGAGTCCGCGCCGGGCCGAGACGAGTCGTAGGACGCGGCACGCCTTCGTACGTCATTACCGGAACCCTAAATCGTCGACCCGGAAGGGCGGGGCTTCAGCCCCGCCGCAAAGCTGCGAAAAAGGGGGGGGCTTTAGCCCCTGAAGCCGCGCTTCCGTATCGCAGCACGATATTTATGAGATGGCTTCCAGTGCTTATGACGCAATGCGTTCTACCTGAACAGCGGTGCCGTAAGCAAGCACTTCGGTGACGCCTTGCATCACTTCGGTGGCGTCGTAACGCATGCCGATCACGGCGTTCGCCCCGTGCTGGCTGGCGTGCGCCATCATTAATTCCAGCGATTCCTCGCGCGTCTTTTCGCACATTTCCTCGAAGAGGGTGATATTGCCGCCCACCAGGGTTTCCAGCGAAGCGCCGATCGTGCCCAGAATGCTGCGCGAGCGCACCGTGACGCCGCGCACCAGCCCGTAACTTTTCACCACGCGATAACCCGGCAAATCGAACGCCGTCGTAACCATGTTTGGATTCACGCTAACGCCCATCGATTCCTCTCTTCGCGGCGACGCTGCTGCCGCCGCCCCACGCCGGAGGATAACACAACGAAAATCGCGACAGCGCGCCACCGCAGCAGCTAGGTATAGCGGAGCCAGCGCACCAATTCAACAAGCGAGGGACGCTTGCCATACATCAGGACGCCGACGCGATAAATTTTCGCAGAGGCGTACATGACGGCGACCGTGGTGAGAACCAGAAGTGTAAGGGAAAGCGCAATCTGCCAAGCGGGCGGCGTCTGCAGCGAAATGCGCAGCGACATCAACACCGGCGCGAAGAACGGAATCTCCGAAAGAATCACGGCGGTGCGGGACGTAGGATCGTTGAGGATCACACCGTAGATAATCATGCAGAAAACCAGCGGTGCCATGGCCAGCCATTGCAATTGCTGCGCGTCCTGTTCGTTCGAGCAAGCCGAGCCGATGGCGGCAAACATCGAAGCGTACATGAAATATCCGCCGACGAAAAACAGGCAGGCGTAGATCACCAGCGAGATCGGGACATGCACTCCGGCGAGAGGCGAGTTGCGCGTCATGCCCAGCGAGGCCAAGATGCCGAAAGAAAAAAGGAGCGCCGTGGAAGTCATCCAGATCGCGAATTGGGTGAAGGCCACGGCCGCCACGCCCAGAATTTTTCCCGCGAGCAGCTCGAAAGGCCGCACCGAAGAAATTAAGACTTCCATGGTGCGCGTGGTCTTTTCCTCGATCACCGAGCGCATGGTGATGATGCCGTACATCAGCAGGGCCGTGTACAGCAGCACCACCAGAGAAATCGCAATCGCGATGCCCTGTCCCTTCTCCACCGATTCGCCGGTTTCGCTCACTTTCAGGAGCTGCAGATCCGTGCCCTTCAACAGGCTCTGAATATTTTCCAGGTGGACGCCGCGCCCCTCCAGCCGGCTGGAAATCACCGCCTGATCCACGGCTTTCGATAACGGCCCGATCAGCCCGAAGTTGTCGGGATTGCGCATGTGCAGTTCGAACGGCTGGTCGAGGTCTTGCGGGATCAAAAGGTAGGCGTCGAGCTTTTCGCCGTTGATGCGCGTGCGGAGGTCCTGCTGCAGGTCGTCGAGGGACGCAGGGCGCGATACGATTTGCTCGACTGTGAATTGGGGCTGGCCGTCGGCGAGCTTGCCATCAAGGCCGTGAACAATCGCTGGGGCGAGCTGGCCGGAATTGTCAACGATAACGATGCGCAGGCTCTGCGTGGCTGTGTGGCCCACCAGGAACACAACCAGCAAAACGGAGCCCAGGCCAATGAGGGGCACGATAATTGTTCCGATAATGAAGCCCTTGGTCCTGACGCGCGTTAGGTATTCGCGCTTGATGATGAGCAGGATTTTACGCACGAGTCGTCCTATCAATGAAGATTTCGCTCAGCGAGGGCTCCAGCAGCTCGAAGCGTGTAATTTTCGCATCCGAAAGCACCGCAGCCTTCAAGATTTCCTGCGGCTCGGTGCCGGGCTTCAGCTTGGCCTCGACGCCCGTGATGAGCCGCGTGATCTGGTCGATCCCCGGATGATTCAAGAAACCGTCGCTGCCGGTGAATTCGATGTGCAGCGTGTTCTTGCCGTACGACTGCTTGATGGCGCGCAACTCGCCGTCGAGTACGTTCCGGCCCTTGTCAATCAGGCAGATGGCATCGCAGAGGCGCTCGACTTGCTCCATGCGGTGGGTGGAGAGGACGATGGTCGAACCCTGACTACGCATTTCGAGCATGATCTCCTGAATCGTGGCGGCGTTCACAGGATCGAGGCCGGAGAACGGCTCGTCGAGAATCACCACGGGCGGGCGGTGAATCACCGAGGTGATGAACTGCACTTTTTGCTGCATGCCTTTGGAGAGGTCAATCAGCTTTTTGTCCGACCACTCGGAGAGGCCCAGCCGGTCGAGCCATTCCTTGGCGCGGCGGCTGGCTTCGGCTTGGGTCAATCCGTGAAGCGCGGCAAGGAAGACGATGATTTCCAGGACCTTCATGCGCGGATAAAGGCCGCGCTCCTCCGGGAGGTATCCAATCTTGTCGCGCGTGCCGTCATTGACCAGTTCATCGAGGACGCGGATGGAGCCTGAGTCCGGAACCAGGATGTTCATGATCATTCGAATCGTAGTGGTTTTTCCGGCTCCGTTCGGGCCGAGCAGACCGAGCACGGCGCCGCAGCGGACCTTCAGGCTGACCGCGTTCACCGCAGTGACGCCGTCATAGGACTTGGTGACGTTTTCGAGAACGATTGCATCCATGGAATTGGTCGTGGTCACCCCTAATACGCGGCGAGAGCCCGAAATATATCAAACTTCATGCGCGGGAAATGTTAACGAAAATTGACCTGTCGGCCATTCTGCCGGGTGACCCACCCCGGCCCTTCTTGGTGAACAGCTTTTTCATGCGGCAGAGTCCTTCGCTCAGCGCCAACGCGTGCAGTTGGTTGCCCAACGTCGTGCGCAGCTCCTTTCTTCCGAGCCTGCCAGCGGCTGGCAGGCCTTGGTCGTTGACGCTACCAAGTCTACTCGGAGGAAGGAGCCGACAATGTCATCTAATCAGCCCGCCGTTCAGGGCTTAGAACTATCCCTCTGCCACATCCTTCAGAATTTGCATCTCGAACGACAGCTCCGCCACCAGCCGCTTCAGCTTGGCGTTCTCCCGATCCAGTTCCTTGAGACGAGTTTTAAACCGCCGAATTCCGTCCGCCACCGGTAGTACGTCCGTGCGGTCATCTCGGGTTCTTTGCAGCCTTGCAGTGTGCTTTTCTCGTTGGCCAGTTCCACTTCAACCTGACGCTACAGCGTCACAATCTGCTCTGGCTTGTATTTCTTCATCGGCGCACCAGCTTCCCTCCAGAGTGAATTCTCTCTCACTCCCGCTGGTACAAACACCCCGGTCACGTCAGTTCGTGATCGTGGCTACCATTCAGTTGTGATATCCCGTTAGGACAATCTGTGAGCTCCAGGATTTCGTGCTGTGTGTCTAAGGACTCGCCGCGGGCACGGTATCTGGCGGACGTCCGTAGACCTGTGGAGCTGGCGTTTCCCTCGCCGGTGCAGCGTCGATTGTCTTTCTGTCCAGATCAGCCGAGCCCATTCGCCCCCCGTCTTGGTTTTCAATCACGACGCGCACAGTCTGGGTTTTTCGCGGAACTCGGATGGTCAGCTGAAAACGTGCCAGCACCTCCGGCGCTTGCGCCGGGTCCGGATTGGCCGCCACCAGAGTCACGTTTTCCATATTCGAAGCGAGAATGGTTCTGCTCTGATTAAGGCTTGCCGCTGCCACTGTCAGAATCACCGTGGTTTTGCCGTCGTTTGTGGGTTGGAAGAGAACGTTCCTCGATTTCAATTCCAAGGTGAACTCTGCGCTCCGGCTGTCGGGGTAACGCACGACGTTGGAGAGGCTCACGTTCAACGAGTTGAACGGAATGGTGGACTGGACCGCTTCCACAAGCCTGCTCATCCGCTGTTGTCGGGGATTGTTGGGTAAATCCTTGTCTGGAGCAAAGTAGCCTGCCTTGGTGACCGCGCGAAGGTTCGAATCCCGCAATGTCACGCGAATACGCCGGAACTTACCGTCGGCGTCGAAGTTCTGGGGCTGGTAGGTCAGTGTGTAGTACCGCGCGCCCATCTGCTCTGAGGTTCGGATTTCTTGATCGACGTCGTTGCGATTGTAGAAGAGCTTGCCTCCGGTCTCATTCACGAAGACGGCAAAATTGATGTCTCCCGCAAAGGGATCGTCGTCGCCAATTTCGCGATATGCTTCCCTCGCGCTGAATGGGACGGTGTTACCACCGACTGGTAGTCCGGGGTAAATCACAAAGAGGCTGATTCGCGCGTCAACCAGCATGTTGGTGGTGGAGTGCACATAATTCTTCAACTCGTCCGTGAGCTTTTTGTCGAAATCAAGTGGACCCAGAAAGACGTTAGGACCGCCATGGCCAACCCACACGATGTTCTTTCGCCCGGGTACGCCCCGGCTTTGCAGGGCAATTTGCTGCAGTGCGTCGATCGACTGGGCAAACCGTTCCCAGAAGAACACGCCTCTCATTTCCTTGTAGGGCAGCGCGGTCGGTAAATGATTGAGCGCATATAATAGGTCGGCTCTGCTTCGTGTGTAGCCCTGCAGCAATTCAAGAGATTCATTACCAATTACCATCAATTCTGTGGGAGAGGCCAACTGCAGCGGCTGTGCCAACAGAAATTGCCGCAGCTCGTAACGTATGTATGCAAAGTCTTCGACGTTTGAGTTCAACAGGTCGAGCACCAAGATCGTGACTGGAGCCTTTCCTCGCGGGTTGTTATCCGCGGCATTTGGTCCCAGGACATGTGTCTCCGGTGGTTCGAAGGAGAAAATGGTCTGCGCCGTCTTGTCTTCCGATATGGCGAAGTCATCCTGTGTTAATCCGCTCACCACCGGATGGCCCTTTTTGTCCAACACGGTCACATCCAGAAACACCAAGGCTGAAGTCACCTGAATCTTCGGCGCGCCGGAGGAAGGTTGCTGCGCTTGCGCTTTCAGTTCGCGGTCTGGGATGACCGTCAACAGAATAGCCGCACATCCAAGCACTTGAATGAGCTTCATGAGTAGCCCCGTAAGACATTCTCCTATATCGGAACTGCTCGCTGATTAGATGACGTTGTCGGCTGTTTTCTCCGAGCAGACTCAGTAGCGTCAACGACCAAGGCCTGCCAGCCGCAGGCAGGCTCGGAAGAAAACAGCCGAGCTCGCCGCGGCGGGATAATTATACGGTGTGATTTTCACACGCGCTACCAACAGATCGCAATGCTGGATAAGCGCGGGTGGCACACTCGTCCAAGCGACCCGAACGAAGGTCTTTGAATTGCCGGGTGCCGCATCGTCGCCGCAGGCAAGGCTGCGGGTTTAGACGCTACTCGATCCACCGCCACAACCAAGTGCGGCTATCCAATCCGTGTCGGCTAGTAAATCCTAGTCCTGCCATGCTGCCGCCACACGCACAGCTGTGTCTTCCTTTCGTCTTCCGATCCATATCCGTAATTCTACGAATATCGCTGAAGCAACGAAAGTGTTAGCGTCAGTCGGGGCACTATTCAAGCCCCCAAAGGACGCAATATGCTCGAGCCGGCGCGAACTCAGACCTCCGCTCCCGCGTGGCAACGCCTGCTCTCACCCCGGCCCGCCTCGAACCACTCATCACTCGTCACTTATCACTGCCTCAATCAATCGCTAGTTTTTCTGCGGTTTCCGCGCCCGCGCCGCACCCCGCCAATCACGACCCACGAGCCGTGCCATTTCTATTCGATACAAATAAGCCTCACAAAATCATCATTCCGATCAGAACTCTGCTGAAAACAAAGGAGAAACAATTTTCTATTCAATACTAACGAACACTTTTTTGGCGGTATGTATCGATTAGAAGTGTCCGCTTTCCGCGCTCGGCGAACTGCTCTGGCTCGCGGGCAGCGGCGGACCATCCATTCGCTCATCAGAAATCGCCGCGCCCCACTGACCCGTGGCGGGTTCGCGGCCCGCATGATAATATAAGGGTGCGTTTGTTGCTCCTGGATACCCCTTCTGGAACCGCCTGCACGGGATTCGATCAGGGATGCAAAGATCGCGCTCGTAAACCCTTTTTTGGCAGTCATCCAATGACGAAGAGCATTCGTAATATCGCTATTATTGCGCACGTGGACCACGGCAAGACCACTCTGGTGGATGCCATGCTGCGCCAAAGCGGAATTTTCCGCGCCAACCAGGAACTGGTGGAGCGCGTGATGGATTCGAACGATCTGGAGCGCGAGCGCGGCATCACCATTCTCGCCAAGAATACCGAGATCGAATATCAAGGCACGAAAATCAACATCGTGGACACGCCGGGCCACAGCGATTTCGGCGGCGAAGTGGAACGCGCACTGCGCATGGTGGATGGCGTGCTGGTTCTGGTGGATGCCAGCGAAGGCCCGCTGCCGCAAACGCGCTATGTGTTGCAGAAAGCGCTCGCCGCGAAATTGCCGCCGATCATGGTGCTCAATAAGATTGACCGCCCGGACGCGCGCGCTGCGGCTGTACTGGATGAGATCTACGACCTCTTCATTGATCTCGATGCCACCGAGGACCAGCTGGATTTCCCGGTGATCTACACCAACGCGAAATTGGGCGTTGCTCATTTGAAAGTGGGCGACGATTCGACGACTTTGCAGCCGCTGTTCGAACAGATCGTCAAGTCCATTCCGCCGCCGTCGGGTGATCCCACCGCCGCGCTGCAGATTCAAGTGACCAACCTGGATTACAGCGACTTTCTTGGGCGAGTGGCGATCGCGCGCGTGTTTGGCGGGACTTTGGTGCGCGGCACAGAAGTTGGGATCGTCAAGCTGGATGGGAAAATTCAGCCGACGAAAATCACCAAACTTTTTACGTTTCGCGGGTTGGAGCGCGATGAGGCTGAGCAAGTAATGGCCGGAGACATCGTGGCCATCGCGGGCGTGGAAGGCATTCAAATCGGCGAGACCATCACGGACCTGGCCAACCCCGCGCCGCTGGAACCGCTCACGATTGATGAACCCACGCTGACCATGGTGTTCACCATTAATACGTCTCCTTTCGCCGGCCGCGAAGGACAGTTCGTGACGTCCCGCGATCTGCGCGCTCGCCTCGAAAAGGAATTGCTCACCAACGTTTCGCTGCGTGTGGAAGACACCGGCGCGACCGACGCTTTTCGCGTCCTGGGGCGCGGCGAATTGCAGCTCGCGATTCTGATCGAGACCATGCGCCGTGAAGGATACGAGTTGATGGTGGGCAAGCCGGAAATCGTGGTGCGCACGGAAAACGGCCGCCGCCTCGAGCCACTGGAATTGCTGATCGTGGACTGCCCCGAAAATTTCATCGGCATCGTGATGGAGTTGCTGGGCAACCGCCGCGGCGAAATGAAAAAAATGGTGAACCACAATTCCGGGCGCGTGCGCATGGAATTCAGCATCCCTTCGCGAGGGCTGATCGGACTGCGCAGCCAATTAATGACCGATACGCGCGGCACCGCGTTGATCCATTCCTTGCTCGAAGGCTGGACGGAATATGCCGGCGACATGGCCATGCGCCTGACCGGCGCCCTGGTGTCCGATCGCAGCGGAGTTTCGACTGCTTACGCCATCTGGGGCATACAAGAACGCGGCGAAATGTTCGTGGGTCCGGCGATTGAAGTGTATGAAGGAATGATCCTGGGTGAGAACGCGCGCGAAGACGACATGAACGTGAACGTCACCAAGGAAAAAAAGCAGACCAACATGCGCTCTTCTTCGGCCGACGAAGCCATCCGCCTGATTCCGCCGCGCGACATGACGCTGGAAAAAGCCATCGAGTTCATCGCCGACGACGAATTCGTCGAGGTCACGCCCAAATCTATTCGCCTGCGCAAGAAAGTTCTCGATGCCAAGAGGCGCCCCAAGCGCTGGCAGGAAATCCGCGCTAGCACGGAGTCCGCGTAGATTTGATCAAAAAAGCTCAAATCGCGCGATTTTGAAGGGGAGTCAATCTGTCCGATAGCGGGACGAACGATTCCCATGAGCGGGCAAAATGACCCTGCTCCATGCTTGCAATGCACCCCTATATCGCACAATATAAACAACTTATATGAGATGTAACACCGGAATTCGATTTGCGATGTATATATGCGAGGTTGGTCTCCGTGGACATCGTAAGACCAGAAATTAAGCACAAAAAGAAGATGCGACGCATCGGCTACATCGCAGCTGCGGTGGTGTTGATCCCGCTGATGACCTATGCGCTTTCGCGGCTAAAGCCCGCGGCGCCCAGTGTGGACTCCGGCACCGTGTGGTCCGGCACCGTGAAGCGCGGGCCGATGCTCCGCGACGTCCGCGGCCTGGGGACCCTGGTGCCGGAAACCATCCGGCTGATCCCCGCGGTGACCGACGGGCAGGTGCAGACGCGCTATCTTCTGCCAGGCACTCCCGTCAAAGCGAATACTGTGATTTTTGATCTCGTCAATCCTCAGCTGCAACAAGAGACGCTGGACGCGGAGTATCAGTTGAAGGGCGCGCAAGCAGCCTACGAGCAGACCAAGGCGCAGCTGCAAAACCAACTGATGGACAAGCGCACTTTGGCCGCGAGCGTTTCTTCGCAATATCGCACGGCGGAAATGGTGAGGCAGACGAAAGAAGAGCTGGGCGCGAACGGGCTGGCTCCGCAACTTGACGTGAAAACCGCGCAGGTGCAGGCGGAGGAATTGGCCAAGGAAAATGACCTGGCGCAAAAAGAAGTAGAGACGTTCGATAACTCCATCTCCTCGCAACTCGCCGTACAGGAAGCGACTGTTAATCAGAAACGCGCGATGTACGAGCTGAAGAAATCGCAAATGGAGCAGCTGCACATCAAGCCTGGAATTGACGGGATGTTGCAGGAACTCGACGTGGAAGTCGGGCAGAAGGTGACCATGGGCACAGTGCTGGCGCGCGTGGCGCAGCCCACTCATTTGAAGGCGCAACTCAAGATCGCCGAGACGCAAGCGAAAGATATTCTGATTGGCCAGAAGGCGTCCGTGGATACGCACAACGGAATAATTCCCGGGCACGTCACGCGCATTGACCCCGCCGTGGTGAATGGCACGGTCACTGTGGACGTGGGCCTCGATGGCCCCTTGCCGACGGGCGCACGCCCGGATTTGAGCGTGGAAGGAACCGTGGAAATCGAGCGGCTTGCAGATGTGCTGTTCGTCGAACGTCCGGTGCACGGCGAAGCCAACAGTACCGTGGGAATATTCAAAGTCGTGGACGACGGCAAGGAAGCGACGCGCGTGCAGGTGCAATTGGGCCGCACTTCGGTGAACACCGTGGAAATCGTGAAAGGGTTGGAGATCGGCGACAAAGTGATCCTTTCCGATATGTCTGCTTGGGACAATTACGATCGCGTGCAATTGAAGTAGGCTTTTACCAAATGCAGGGAACTTTTTTGGGCGCCAGACTCGTACCTACTCTTGGGATTGAGACTCGAAGGAGCGCAGAATGACAACGACCGAACAAGGGCTGATTCGCCTCGATGGCGTGACCAAAGTTTTCTACACCGATGAAGTGGAGACGCACGCGCTGAGCGGCGTCCATCTCGAGATCAAGAATGGAGAGTTTCTCTCCATCGCTGGACCTTCCGGCTGCGGAAAATCCACACTGCTTTCGATTCTGGGCCTGCTGGATTCGCCCACCGAAGGCAACTACTGGATCAACACGCAGGCGGTGGCGAATCTTTCGCTTTCAGACCGCACGCGCATTCGCAACCGCGAGATCGGGTTCATCTTTCAGGCGTTCAATCTGATTGGCGACCTGACGGTGTACGAAAACGTCGAGCTGCCGCTCACCTACCGCAGCATGGCCGCGGCGGAGCGCAAGAAGCGCGTGCAGGAAGTGCTGGAGCGCGTGGGCATGGCGCACCGCATGAAGCATTACCCGTCGCAACTCTCTGGCGGTCAGCAACAGCGCGTGGCCGTCGCGCGCGCACTGGTGGGCTCGCCCTCGATCCTGCTAGCCGACGAACCAACCGGAAACTTGGACTCCAAGAACAGCGAAGCGGTGGTGGACTTGCTTCGCCAATTGCACCGCGAAGGCGCCACGATCTGCATGGTCACGCACGACCCACGCTATGCCAGCATCGCGGACCGCACTATTCACCTGTTCGACGGCCGCATCGTCGAAGAAACTCTGGGTACGCGCACCGCGAGCGTCTAGACGGATTCTGAAAACCTGACCATTACAGCGTCTGAAAAAAGCTTTTCGACGCAGCGGGATGTGTGTGTCTGGAGGCATTCAGAAATGGAAAGCCTGATTCAAGACCTTAAATACGCGGCGCGCGTCCTGCTGAAGAGCCCGGGCTTTGTGCTGATCGCGGTGCTGACGCTGGCGCTGGGAATCGGCGCAAACACCGCGCTTTTTTCCGTCGTTAATGGCGTGCTGCTGCGGCCTTTGCCTTATCCGCGGCCCAACGAGTTGGTCGTCCTCTCCGAAAAGACCGCGAATTTCGACAGCTCGTCGATCTCCTATCCTAATTTTCTGGATTGGCAACGCAGCAATTCCAGTTTTGCATCCGTGGCGGCCTATCGCAGCGATGATTTCAGCATCACCGGAAGCGGAGAAGCGGAGCGTGTGCGCGTGGGCATGGTTTCCGCCGGCTTCTTCGAAATTCTGGGTGTGAGTCCTTCCCGCGGCCGACTGTTCACTGCGGACGAGGATCACCTCGGCACCGCGCCTGTGGCGCTGATCAGCGCGGGTCTGTGGCAGCGCAAATTCGGCTCCGCGCCGGACATTGTCGGAAAGACAATCACAATGAACGGCGGTAGCTACACCGTGATTGGCGTGGTGCCCGCGAGATTTCAGGTGGAATCCACGAATTTTGGCATCAAGGACGTTTTTGTTCCCATCGGCGAAAACAAGGATCCGCTGTTCCACGACCGTGGCGTGCATGAAGGTATGCGCGCGCTCGGCCGCTTGAAACCGGGCGTAACGCTCGCGGCGGCGCAAGCGGACATGGATCAAATCGCGAACAATCTCGCGCTCGAGTATCCCGATGCGGACAAGGGCGCGGGCATCAGCCTGGTGCCGCTGAAGAAGGACATCGTTGGGGACGTGCAGCCGTTCCTGTGGGTATTGCTCGGAGCGGTGGGGTTTGTATTGCTGATCGCGTGCGTCAATGTAGCGAACCTGCAACTGGCCCGCGCGACGACGCGTTCGCGAGAATTCGCGATTCGCGCAGCTTTGGGCGCGAGCCAGTCGAGGGTCATTCGGCAATTGCTTACGGAGAGCGTTCTGCTCGGGCTGGCCGGCGGCACGTTGGGCTTGTTGCTAGCTGCCTGGGGAACACAAGCTGCGCTGAAAGTGTTGCCGGAAACTTTGCCGAGAGCGCAGGACGTCGGAGTGGACGGACGCGTTCTGATCTTCACGCTGGCCGCGTCGATTGTGGCGGGAGTTCTGTTTGGGTTGGCGCCCGCGCTGAAGATAGCGCGGCCGAACCTGCAGGAAACGTTGAAAGAGAGCGGCCGCGGAGCCAGCGGCACGCGGCACCGGGCGCAGGGCGTCTTCGTGGTGGTCGAAATGGCGATGGCGCTGGTGCTGTTGATCGGCGCGGGACTGATGATCCGCAGCTTGCTGGACCTTTGGAACGTGAATCCGGGTTTCAATCCTCAGGGAGTCTTGACGTTCGCGGTGTCGCTCTCGCCTTCTCTGGGCGCGAATGCGACGACCAGCCGAAATGCGATCCGCGAGATGGATGAAGGATTGAAGAGAATTCCCGGTGTAGAAGCGGTGTCCTCCACGGGCGGAGCGTTACCCATGACTGGTGATAACGAATTTCCTTTTTGGCTTGGTGGCGAACCCAAGCCTGCGAATCAGAGTGATATGAAGCAATCTCTTTTTTATCTGGCGGAACGCGATTACTTGACCGCGATGGGAATCCCTCTGCACCGTGGACGCTTTTTCACACAGGACGACAACGAGCATTCGCCACCGGTGATCGTGATTGATGAAAGTTTTGCGCGCGAATACTTTCCGAATCAGGACCCCATCGGCAAGAGGATCAACATAGGCATCATTAACAGCGAACCGGAAATTATCGGCGTTGTGGGTCACGTGAAGCATTGGGGCCTGGACACGGACGGCGATGCGAAACATCCGATCCTCGCGCAAGCCTACATGCCTTTCATGCAGATCCCCGACCAATTCTGGAGTGGGCCGCCGCAGTCGGAGGTCGTGGTGCGGACCAAGGGCTCGCCGGCCAGCATGGCGCCGGCGATTCGCGAGGCCATTGAGAAACTGAATGGTGAGAACGTGATGTACGAAACAAAGCCACTGGATCAAATCGTGGCAGATTCGCTGGCGGCTCGGCGATTCTCGATGATTTTGCTCGGCGTTTTCGCGGCACTCGCGTTGCTGCTATCGAGCATAGGAATTTACGGCGTGATTTCGTATGTGGTGGGCCAGCGCACGCACGAAATTGGCATTCGCATGGCGCTGGGCGCGCAGCGCAGCCACGTTTTGCGGCTGATGCTGGGAGAAGGAATGAAAATGGCGCTGGTGGGCGTCGCCATCGGGATCGCCGCCGCGCTCGGCTTGACTCAGCTGATGACGAAAATGCTCTTCGGCGTGAGCGCTGCGGATCCGATTACGTTTTGCGCTGTGGCCCTCATTTTAACCAGTGTCGCACTCACGGCCTGTTACATTCCAGCGCGGCGCGCGATGCGCGTGGATCCGATGGTCGCATTGAGATACGAGTGATGAGTGACGAGTGACAAGTGACGAGTAACAACGCGCTTCTTGCTCATCACTCGTCACTTATGACTGCCTATAGGGGGCTTTAGTGGGAGCATTACTCCAGGATCTTCGCTACGGCATTCGGACACTCGCGAAGAATCCAGGTTTCACAGTTGTGGTGGTATTGACGCTGGCGCTGGGCATCGGAGCGAACACAGCGATCTTCAGCGTTGTGGATGCTGTGCTGCTCCGTGCTCTTCCTTATCCTCAGGCTGATCGTCTTTTCACGGTCTATCAGACGCTGCCGCAAGATCCTGCGCAGAACGCGGGCGTTTCCTATCCGAATTATCTCGACTGGACACAGCAGAACCAAGTGTTCGACTCAATTGCGGCAGTTCGCGGCAATGTACTGGCGCTGAGCGGGCAGGGCGAGCCAACTTACATTCAGACTGGCTCGGTGACATCGAACTATTTCGACGTGATGCGCGTGAAACCGCTGCTGGGACGAACTCTGCAGTCGTCCGATGATGCGCTCGATGCGAATCCCGTGGTGGTGATGAGCGAATCGCTGTGGCGCGCGCGGTTCGACGCCAATCCAGCGATCGTGGGAAGCGCCATAACCCTCGACCAGCATCCGATCACCGTCGTGGGGATCGTGCCCGCCTACTTCCATCCGTCCGTGCCAGATGCCGCAGCGCAGCTTTGGGTACCGCTGCGGCAGGACGGCGTATTTTCCGATATGCGTGCGCGACGCGGGGGTCATTATCTGTCGGCTCTGGGAAGGCTGAAACTCGGCGTGACGGCCGCGCAAGCGCAGAGTGAAGTGGCGGCGCTCGAACAGCGCCTCGCCGAGCAATATCCCAACGAAAATAAAGGCTGGGGAATCCACATCGTTTCTTTGCAAGCGGACATGGCTGGAAATGTGCGCACTGGGTTGCTTGTGCTTTTGGGCGCCGTCGGATTTGTGTTCTTGATCGCTTGCGCCAATGTGGCGAGCTTGCAACTGGCGCGCGCGGCTTCGCGGCGAAAGGAAATTGCGATTCGAGTGGCGCTGGGTGCCGGACGACAGCGGCTGTTGCGGCAATTTCTAACGGAGTCGGTGCTGTTGAGCGTCATCGGCGGCGCAGTGGGATTGCTGCTGGCCTATGAAGCGCTGCAGGGATTGATCGCGTGGCTCCCTGCGGATCTGCCGCGCATTTCAGAAATTCACGTGGACGCGCGCGTTCTCGCATTTGGCTTGGCGTTGTCCGTGCTCTCTGGCGTGATTTTTGGGTTGGCTCCCGCGTGGCACGGCACGGAATCACGATTGGCTGAAGCGCTGGAAGGCGCGCGCGGAGCGGGAGAGGAAAGATCGAGTCACCGCGCGCGAAATGCGTTCGTCGTCGCGGAGACGGCGCTGGCCATCGTGCTGCTTATCGGTTCGGGTTTGTTGATCCGCAGCTTCGCTCGTTTGCAGCAGGTGAACGTGGGATTCAATCCCGCGCGGTTGCTCATCGCGCAGATCAGCCTGCCGCGCGCGCAGTATGCGAAGCCGGAGCAATGGATTTCTTTCTATAAGCAGACGCTCGAACGCATGAACGCGCTGCCGGGCGCGCAGGAAGCGGCCGTGGCGGTGCCTTTGCCGCTGAGCGATTCGTATATCAACCTGGCTTTTGACATCGAAGGCCGGCCGCCTCGCTCGAAAAGCGATTCACCCACGGCGGATTTTGTGGCCATCAGCCCGAATTATTTCCACGTGATGCAGGTTCCGCTGCTGCGCGGCCGGGAATTCAGCGCTGCGGATTCGGAAAGTGGAGCGAAGGTGTGTGCGATCTCCGTCAGTTTGGCGCAGCAACTGTTTCCCAATGAGAACGCGCTGGGCCAGCGAATTCTTATCGGTTATCCGGCGAGCACCGCGCGAGAAATCGTGGGCATTGTGGGCGATGTGAAGGACAGCGATCTTGCGGCGCGCGAATCGGCGCAGATTTATGTGCCGTTCGTACAGAATCCGTTCTGGGCAGCGGATATTGCCGTGCGTTCGCATGGGAATCCAAGCGCGCTGGGCGGGGTGCTGCGCGCACAGATTCGCGAGATAGATTCGGCGCTGCCTGTTGCCGAGGTGCGACCGATGGCCGAAGTCATCGGCAGCTCCGTCGCCCAGCCAAGATTTCGCACCGCGCTGCTGAGCCTGTTCGGAGCTGCGGCGCTGTTGCTGGCGGCCATCGGAATTTACGGTGTGCTGGCTTACACCGTCGCGCAACAGACCCGCGAGATCGGAATTCGCATGGCTTTGGGAGCGAATCCAGGGAGAGTGATGCGGCTGGTGCTGGCGCGGGTTTTGCGGCTGGCCGGGGCGGGCACGGTAATCGGCGTGCTAGCCGCGTTAATGTTGACGCAATTGCTGAATAGCCTGCTTTTTGACGTCAGCGCAACCGATCCTCTCACGTTCGCTGCAGTGGCGGGTTTGCTGCTCGGTGTCGCGCTACTTGCGTGCTATGTGCCGGCGCGCAGAGCCACGCACGTGGACCCGATGGTGGCGCTTAGATACGAGTGAGCAGTGATCAGTGACAAGTGATAAGTGACGAGTAACGACGAGACTCTTGCTCAACACTCGTCACTTATCACTCATCACTTCCTTAGGAGTTTTGAATGGAAAACCTGCTGCAAGACATCCGCTTCGGACTGCGAACGCTCGGCAAAAATCCGGGGTTTACGATCGTTGCGATCCTGACTCTGGCGCTCGGCATCGGCGCGAATGCCGCAATTTTTTCGCTCACGGATCAAGTTCTGCTGCGCTTGCTTCCGGTCGAACGTCCGCGCGAGCTCGTGGTCCTCACCTCGCCGGGAGTAAACCACGGGCGCGTCTGGAGCGACATCGAGGGCGGGCCGTCCTTCTCTTATCCAATGTACAAAGATCTGCGCGATCGCAACGAGGTCTTCGCGGGCCTGCTGGCTAGTTTTCACGTGCAAGTGAATGTGGCGGGACACGGAGAGTCTCAGCTCGCCGAAGGCGTGCTTGTCAGCGGAAATTATTTCCAGGTGCTAGGCGTGCGGCCGTTTCTTGGGCGGGTTCTTACTTCACAAGACGAAACCGCGCCAGGCGCGAATCCTGTGACGGTGCTTAGCTATGGATATTGGACCCGGCACTTCGGCAGCGACCCAAACATCTTGAACAAACAGCTCGCCGTCAACGGAAGTTCGCTCACGGTCGTGGGAGTCGCGCGCCCTGGCTTTACGGGCGTTCAAGTCGGTTTAATTCCCGATGTGTTTATCCCCATAACAATGAAAGCGCAGATGACTCCGAATTGGGATGGGCTCGCGGATCGCAACGACCATTGGGTGACGATGTTGGGCCGGCTGAAGCCGGGAATGTCCGCAAACAAAGCGCAAGCCGGGCTCGCTCCCTTGTATCGCGCGCTTATGGAAGGCGACGCTGCCGCTCTGAAGCTTTCGGCGCGCGACTGGCAGGAACGGGTGAATCGCAAGCTGGTCCTCGACACGGGATCTCATGGCCGGCCAATCCTGCAACACGACACCAAACAGCCGCTGCTCGTGCTGATGGCGATGGTGGGGCTGGTGCTGTTGATTGCGTGCGCCAATCTGGCCGGGCTGCTGATCGCGCGCGGCGAAGGGCGGCAGCGCGAGATCGCATTGCGCCTGGCGCTAGGCGCGGGCCGGTTGCGGCTGGTGCGCCAACTGATGACGGAAAGTTTAATTGTCGCGCTGGCGGGCGGGGTCGCGGGCCTGGCGTTGGCTTCGTGGACGCTCAGCGTGATCGTTAATTCGATTCCGGAGAACGACGGCGCTTCGGGGCTCACCTCTCAGCTTGATTATCGCGTGCTGATTTTCGCCTGCGTGGTTTCGTTGGTTACGGGCGTGTTGTTTGGACTGGCTCCGGCGATTCGCGCCACCCACACCGATTTGCAGAGCGTTTTGAAGGATCAGGGAGTGAACGTATCCGGAGGAAAAGCCAATGTGCGGGTTCGAAAATTCTTGATGATGTCGCAAATTGCGCTGACTGCGGTGCTGCTGGCCGCGGCCGGGTTGTTCGCGCATAGTTTGCTGAATTTGAAGACGCAGGACCTGGGCGTTCGTCCGGACCACGTGCTGGAATTTTCGATTTCGCCGGAACTGAACCGCTATAGACCGCCGCAGACCATCGCGCTTGCGGACCGCATTCGAAAGAGCATGGAAACACTGCCGGGTGTGCGCTCGGTCAGCACGTCCGAAATACCGATGCTTGCGGATAGCAATTCATCGTCCAACATTACCGTCCAGGGCTACAACGCGCAGGAAGATGAAGACATGGACGTCGCCCAAAACTGGGTGGGCCCGAACTTCCTGGCCACCATGGGAATTCCGCTGCTGAACGGGCGGGAATTCTCCGAGGCCGATACCAGCGCTTCGCCCAAAGTTGCGATCATCAACGAAGCGATGGCGCGCCGCTTTTTTGCGGGACGCGATCCCATAGGACTGCACCTCGGATTTAGCGAGGGCAAAGACGTCAAGCTCGATACCGAAATCGTAGGCATCGTGAAGGACAGCAAGAACACCGACGTGAAGACGGCTGCTCGCCCGTTTGTCTTCGTGCCGTATTCGCAAAGCGAGCATCTCGGAAACGCCACATTTTACGTTCGCACGAATCAGAATCCCGAGGCGCTCACCACCACGGTGCGCAACCTGATTGCAGGGTTCGACGGCAATCTGCCGGTGTACGGCGTGAAAACTTTGACGGCGCAGGTGGATGAAATCATGTTCACCGACCGGCTGGTTACGGTTTTTTCGCTTTGCCTCGGCTTGCTCGCATCGCTGCTCGCAGCCGTGGGTTTGTACGGCGTGATGGCCTACGTGGTGGCGCGGCGCACACGCGAAATCGGGATTCGCATGGCGCTGGGAGCGACGCAGCAGAATGTTGCTTGGATGATCTTGCGCGAAATCATCGGGATGTTGGCCGTGGGCCTAGGCATAGGACTTATCGCTGCATACGGAATCGGCAGAGTCGTCGAATCGCAGCTGTTCGGCGTGAAGGCCGGCGATCCAGTCGTCTTCGTCATCGCTGCGGGATTGCTCGTGGCAGTCGCGCTATTGGCTGGGTGGCTGCCGTCGCGCAAAGCTGCCAACGTGGACCCCATGGTGGCGTTGCGCTACGAATGAGAGCGCAAGCTGGAACTTACACGGCTGAAATGACGTATCTGCTAGGGAAGGCGCGGCCACGAGAACAGCAATGAATGGTATTGAACTGCTCGGCGGCGGCTGAAGCGCCATCGTTGAGCGTCGCGCGCCATCAATCACCAATCACCAATCACCAATCGGTACTCACGAATCACGGAGCTCTAAATGGAAACTATGTTGCAAGACATTCGCTACGGCGCCCGCATGCTGATGAAAAATCCCGGCTTCATGATTGTCGCGGTCATCACTTTGGCGCTGGGCATCGGCGCGAATACTGCGATCTTCAGCATGGTGGATGCTTTTCTGCTGCGGCCGCTCCCGGTTGCCGAGCCAGCGCAAATTACCGTGCTGGCTTTTCAGCAGAAACATGGAAATTTCCAGACGCAATTTTCAATCGCGGATTATCGGGATATTCAAAACCAAACGACCGAAGTGTTTGCGGATGTTTTCGCTTACCAATTCGAGTTGGATGGCCTGAGCGTGGACGGCAAAGCCGACCGCGTGATGACCAACTACGTCTCTGGAAATTATTTTTCGTCGTTGGGGATCAAGCCGGCACTGGGCCGGTTCATTCTGCCTTCGGAGGGCGCCGTACCAGGCGCGGATCCTGTGATGATCCTCGGCTATTCCTATTGGCAGTCGCGCTTCGGCGGCGATCCGGGAATTGTCGGGCGAAAGGTTTCCGTGGACGGCCATCCGATAACCATCGTGGGCGTCGCCCCGAAGGGTTTTGTCGGCGTCTATCCGATTTTAAGTGTTCAGGGGTATTTGCCGATGGGAATGGCAAGTATTGCGGGCAATCCCACTGACTTCATGACCAACCGCCAGATCCGCAATGTTCCGATTCTCGCGCGGCTCCGGCCCGGCGTGAGCCTGCAACAGGCGCAGGCCGTATTGGCCGTGGTGTCCCAGAGGCTCACTCAGGAATACCCCGAAGTCCACCAAGATCTCAGCGTGGTCGCATTTCCAGAACTTCACGCGCGGCCCAATCCCGATCCCAATAACACGGTGCTCGTAGTGGGCAGTCTTTTTCTGGGTCTTGCCGTGATGGTGTTGCTGCTGGCGTGCGTCAACGTGGCAAATATTCTGCTCGTGCGCGCTACGGTGCGCGAACGCGAGATGGCGATTCGCGCCGCCCTGGGCGCCGCGCGGATTCGTCTGATCCGGCAGTTACTCACCGAAAGCGTTTTGCTTGCGCTGCTGGGTGGCGTGGCGGGAGTTCTTCTGGGCTACTGGGGCAGCTCCGCGCTCGGCTCGATTAATGTCCAAACGGATCTTCCCGTCCATTTTGATTTCGGTTTTGACTGGCGGATTTTTTCCTTCGCCACCGCGGCGGCGTTGTTTACGGGAATTATCGTGGGCATCGTGCCGGCCGTGCGTGCCTCGCGCGGAAATTTGAGCGCAATTCTGCATGAAGGTGGGCGCGGCGTAGTGGGAGGCAAGAACCGGTTGCGCAGCACACTGGTGGTGGTGCAGGTGGCAGGTTCACTGATGCTGCTGATCATCGCCGGACTATTCACGCGGAGCCTGGCACAGGCGCAACGCACCGATCTAGGGTTCAAACCCGATCATGTCCTGAACTTGATCATGGATCCGAACGAAATCGGTTACAACCAGGCGCAAACGCGTGATTTCTACAAGAATCTGTTGCAACGCGTGCGCACGCTTCCCGGAGTGGTGTCCGCCTCCACCGCCAACGCTACTCCCATGGGCTACTACAACAATTTCGATTCGCTCACGATCGAGGGGTACCAGCCACCTCCCGGCCAGCCGCTTCCGGGCTCCCTATACAGCACGATTTCGACGGATTACGTCCAGACCATGGGAATTCCCCTACTGCATGGACGGACTTTCACGGAAGCGGACGATGAGAATGCGCAATACGTCGCGATTGTCAGCGAAGCGATGGCCAAAAATTACTGGCCTGACAAAGATCCCATCGGGCGGCAATTTCAAATGGCCTCGGATTCCAAACACTCGCTCATCGTAGTCGGCGTGACTGGAGACGTGCGTTATCGAGGTCTCACAGGTCCGTTCAGCGATATGTTCTACGTGCCGTTTCTGCAGCACCAAATTGGAAACTCGCTGCAAGTTTTGCAGCTGCGCACCGCGGCGGCCCCGGAAACGATGATCCCGGAAATCGAGCGCGCCATCGAAACGCTCGCGCCGCAGCTTCCGGTTTTCGACGTGCAGACGATGTCGCAGGCGCTGAATACGCTGAACGGATTGCTGTTCTACAAGATCGGCGCGGTGTTGGCGGCGCTGCTCGGAATGCTGGGACTGATTTTGGCAATCGTCGGAGTTTACGGCGTGGTTTCGTACGCCGCGACTCAGAAAACGCATGAAATCGGCGTGCGCATGGCGCTGGGCGCTCAACCCGCGGACATTCTTAAGATGGTTTTCCGCGAAGGACTGCTGATCGTCGGCATTGGCCTGGTCGTGGGCATCGCCGGCGCATTGGCTGCCGGAAAAGTGGTTGGCAGCTTTCTCACGGTGAGCGCTCGGGATCCAGTCACGTACATGAGTGTGACCGCCATACTCATGATCGTTGCGCTCAGCGCGTGTTTCATCCCAGCGCGACGCGCGATGCGTGTGGACCCGATGGTGGCACTGCGATACGAGTGAGCAGTGATGAGTGACAAGTGATAAGTGATGAGCAAGACATTCGCGTTTACTCGTCACTTGCCACTCATCACTTTCTTAGGAGGTGCAATGGGAACGCTGCTCCAGGACCTACGTTACGGAATCCGTATGCTGGCGAAAAGTCCGGGTTTCACCGCGCTCGCCGTCATCACGCTGGCGCTTGGAATCGGCGCGAACACCGCAATTTTCTCCGTGATCAATTCCGTCGTGTTGCGCCCGCTGCCATTTCACGAGCCCGGGCGCCTGGTCGCCCTCTGGGAAACCGAGCGCTCTCCGGGAAATTTTCCGCTGACTGGCCCCGATTATCTGGACTGGCAAGCGCAGACTCGCACGCTCGAAGCGACCAGTCTGTATTCCTGGGAACGGACGGCTAACGCCAGCGGCGCCGGCGACCCTCAGGCCGCTTCCGTTATCAGCACGCAGGCGAATTTTTTCACTGTGCTCGGCGTACAGTCAAGAATTGGGCGGACCTTTGATACCGGTGAAGACCAAGCCGGAAAAAATCACGTGGCAATCCTGAGCAACGCCTTCTGGAAGCGCCATTTCGGCGGCCGCTCCGACGCCTTGGGCAAGACCATCGAGCTGAATGACGAATCGTATGCGGTCATCGGTGTCCTGCCGTCGTGGTTCAATTTCCAGCACGCGACGGAAATTTGGGTTCCCATGGACATGACGCCCAAGGCGCTGGGGACCCGCGGCTCGCATTCCTATCGCGCGATCGCGCGGCTCAAAGCAGGCGTCAGCGCGGGCCAAGCCCAGGCGGAGCTCGCCACCATCGCCAAGCACCTTGGGGATAGATACCCGGAAACCAATAAATACAACGGAGCCGTGGTCGTCTCGCTGACAGAACAGCTTACTGGAGCATCCCGGCAGAGTCTTTTCATCCTGCTAGGAGCCGTGGCTCTGGTGTTGCTGGTGGGTTGCGCCAATGTGGCGAACCTAATGCTCGCGCGCGCCACCAATCGCCAGCGCGAAATCGCCGTGCGCGCCGCGATGGGCGCCGGGCGATGGCGCTTGGCGCGCCAACTGCTCACCGAAAGCATTTTGCTCTCGCTGGTTGGTGCTGCACTGGGGCTTTTGGGTGCGTTCTGGGCGGTATCTTTTCTGCAGGCGGCCGAAACCCTGCCGATTCCCCGGGCCAATCCTATACAGATTAACGTGGCCGTTCTGCTATTCACGATCGGCGTGAGTGTTCTGGTGGGCGTGCTGTTCGGTTTGGCGCCCGCGCTGCAGTCGTTCCACCTGAATCTCAGCGACGAGCTTAAATCCAGCGCGCAGGCTGTGGTCAGCCCTTCCGGTAAGCGCCGCCTGCTACGCGACGCGCTGGTTGTCGGTGAAATTGCAGCGTCGCTGGCGCTGCTGATCGGCGCGGGCCTGCTGCTGCGCAGCTTCTCGCGTTTGCGCAATTCCGGGATTGGCGTGCAAACGGAAAACGTCGTCACCATGGGCGTTAATCTGCCGGTAACGAAATACAAGACGCTTTCGGCACGCCGCCAGTTCTTTGACCAGCTGATCGAACGTATCCAGCGCGAGCCGGGTGTGCAGGCAGCAGCGGTCTCGACGGAAATTCCACTGGAAGGCGGCACCAATGGATACGTCACCGTGGATGGCCAGGACAATCCGGCGCTGGCGACTCAGCTCGTAGAATGGAACAACATCACACCCGACTATTTTCGCGTATACGGCGTGCCCATTTTGCAGGGCCGCGTTTTCACGCCCGAAGAAGTGGAACGCACGGCTGTCGTGAATCTAAAACTGGACGAACTGCAAAAAACAGATCCAGAGTTGAAAACGATCCCGCCGAATCTCGGATTTGTTGCCGTCATCAATCGCAAGATGGCGCAATTGTATTGGCCGAAGCAGGACGCGGTGGGCAAAGTGTTTCACACGAGTGGCCTTCCGCTCACCGTCGTCGGCGTGGTTGGCGACGTAAAGGAGTGGGACATTCGCGAGCATGTGGTTCCCCAAGCCTATTTCCCGCTCACGGCCGCTCTCGACAGTGAAGGATTTGGCGGGCGATTGACGGTGAAGACCAGCGTCGCTCCGCGCGGTGTTTTGGCGGCGATTCGTCGCGACCTCCACGCACTCGATGACGGCCTGGCGGTGATCCACCCACGCACGATGGATGAAGTCGTCGGCGATGCCATGCAGGACACTAGTGAGCAAACCATGCTGCTTGGCATTTTTGCGGCGCTCGCGCTGTTGCTGGCCTCCGTGGGTATTTACGGAGTGATGGCCTACGTCGTCACGCAACGCACGCACGAGATCGGTGTGCGCATGGCGCTGGGTGCGCAGCAGAACGATGTGCTGCGGCAGGTTCTCGGCGAAGGTTCACGGCTCACTGTTATTGGCGTCGCGCTCGGCCTGGCGGCCGCGTTTGCTCTCACGCGATTGCTGCGCTCGCTGCTATTTGGCGTCAGCGCCAGCGATCCGCTCACGTTCGCGGGAGTTTCCATCCTGCTCGCGCTCGTCGCGATGGCGGCTTGTTATATTCCCGCGCGCCGCGCGTCACGCGTGGACCCGATGGTGGCTTTGCGCTACGAGTGAGCAGTGACGAGTGACAAGTGATGATGCAGCGATCATCGTCATCCTGAGGGAGCAACGCGACCGAAGGATCTCTCTTTCGCCGAAAGTTTACGAGGAGCCAAAGAATGGAAACCCTGCTACAGGACATTCGCTACGGCATTCGCATGTTGGCCAAGAATCCCGGCTTCACAGTAATCGCCATTCTTACTTTGGCCCTCGGGATTGGCGCGAACACCGCAATTTTCTCCGTCGTCAACGCGGAGCTGTTGCGTCCTCTACCCTTCCGTGATCCTGGCCAGCTCGTGCGCGTGGCCACCGCCAACGTGCGGCTCCACACCGTGAGTGGCGCGGTTTCCTATCCCGATTTCGCGGACTGGCGCGCGCAAAATCATGTCTTCCAGGATATGGCTGCGTACACCGACTCCAGCTTCGCTCTCACCGGTATCGAACAGCCCGCGCACCTGCAGGCCGCGACTGTCACCGCCGGCATGTTCAATTTGCTGGGAGCCTCGCCGGAATTGGGCCGCGCGTTTCTGCCGGAGGATGATGAACCGCACCAGCACGTCGTCATTCTCAGCCATAGTTTGTGGAAAGAGCGCTTCGGCGGGGATCCGCAGATCATCGGCCGCGTGATTACGCTCGATAACAGCGCGTACACCGTGGTGGGAGTGATGGCCGCCGGCTTCCAGTATCTGTTGCAACGCGAGGCGCCGGAGCTGTGGTCCAGTTTTAGTTCTTTGCGGGAATCCACTACTGATTCGCCCGCGATGACCGATCAGCGCGACGCGCATTTTTTAAGAGTGATTGCGCGATTGAAACCCGGCGTCGCGGTCGCGGAGGCGCAAGCCAACATGGACGTCATTACCGCATCGCTGGCCAAGCAGTATCCCGACAGCAATAAATATTTCAGCGCGCATGTGGTTTCCGAGCAGGAAGAGTTGACGCACGGCATCCGTCCGGCGCTGTTCGTGATGATGGTAGCGGTGGGATTTGTGCTGCTGATCGCTTGTGTGAACGTTGCGAATCTGTTGCTGGCGAGGGCCACCTCGCGCACGCGCGAAATTGCCATCCGTTCGGCGCTCGGCGCCGGACGCAAGCGCGTCGTGAGGCAACTCCTCACGGAAAGTTTCCTGCTCGCGCTGATGGCCGGCGCGCTCGGTCTGTTGTTCGCGCTGTGGGGAAGCGCTGCCCTGGTGCGCTTCAGCCCCGCCGATTTGCCGCGCATCGCTGAAATTCGGATGGACGGGTGGGTGCTGACCTTCACCATGGGACTGTCGCTTGCCACCGGAATGCTATTCGGCCTGGCGCCTGCCCTGCAAGTGTCGCACGCCAATATTGTGGATGCTTTGAAGGAGGGCGCTCTCAGCAGCACCGCTGGGCGCGGACGTCATGCACTGCGCAGTTCGCTGGTGATAGTGGAAATGGCGTTGGCGCTTGTGCTGCTGGTCGGCAGCGGACTTCTGATTCGCAGTCTTGTGCATTTGCAGAGCGTCAATCCTGGATTCGATCCGCACGACGTCATGACCTCCAACGTGGATTTGCCAGATGCGAAATACCCGGACGCAAGAAAGGCCCAATATTTCAAGAACCTGATGCCGCAGCTGAAGGCGCTGCCCGGAGTTCAATCGGCCGCGGGCATCTATCCGCTGCCGATGGGCGGCGATGAAATTCGCACCAGTTTTCAGGTTGATGGGCATCCGGTGGCCAAGAGCGAGGAACCGCACACCTCTCTGCGGGATATCACGCCGGAATATTTTGCGACGATGCGGATTCCCCTGCTGCAGGGCCGCGATTTCGGCGCGCAGGACGAACCTGCTTCTACGCCGGTGATCATCATCAACGAGGCGCTCGCGCGGCAGGTCTTCGCGGACGAGAACCCGATCGGAAAACACATCAAGCCCGAAGTTGCCACCGGCGCTGGCGAGCCGCTGATGCGCGAAATCGTCGGCGTTGTGGGAAACGTAAAATTTCACGATTTGAGCGCCGAGTGGGCGCCGGAATCATATGTCCCCTACGCGCAAGTGCCGTTCGGGTCCATCACCCTGGTAGTGCGTACCGCGCAGGACGCCCACAGCCTTGCGAAGCCCATGGCCGAAACAGTCCGCTCACTGGATAAAGACTTGCCCACGTATGCGCCCAAAACTGTCGACGAATATCTGAGCGGCACTATCGCGCAGCCTCGCTTCAACACCTATCTGCTGGGAATTTTTGCCGCGCTCGCGATGCTGCTGACGGCCGTTGGCCTGTACGGTGTGATTTCTTACTCCGTCGCGCAGCGCACGCACGAAATCGGCATCCGCATGGCCCTGGGCGGGCAGCCGCGAGACATGCTGCGCCTGATCGTCGGCCAAGGCATGCTCCTTGCGACATATGGAGTCGGCATCGGTTTAATCGCCGCTTTCGCGTTGACGCATTTTCTATCCAGCATGCTTTTTGGCGTCGGCGCCGCCGACCCTATTTCCTACGTCGCCGTGGTGGGTTTGCTGCTCGGCGTCGTGATCGTCGCGTGCTACGTTCCGGCTCGCCGGGCTATGCGTGTGGACCCGATGGTGGCGCTGCGTTACGAGTAGATCGCGCGCGGCGGATCAGTCACCAGGCCGCAACCTGTTCTGTGCGTTCATGCAATCCTTGGCGCATGGTGCCCAGTGACGAGCAAGGCCATGAGCGGTTTCAAAATGACCACTGTCCGAAATCGCAACAAGTATTCCCGCAATTGGTCAGACGTGGCCTTACAACGCGCCTGTCTTGTCTTTAATCTGCTGTAAATACAGGTTTTATATTAATACTGGGCTGGAATCCCACCTGCCCATATTCGGAAGGGACCTGATTCGATAACTCTCCGCCTCCAGCTCAGCGGGGCCCGAATAATGAAAATCATGACGCTCGAATCCATTACCGAAACCGGCAAGACCCAGCCACGAGTGCTCATCGCGGATGACCAGCCCGATATTCTGGAAGCGCTGCGGCTGTTGCTGAAAGGACACGGTTACGTCACGGAGGCAGTGACTTCCCCGGCGGCTTTGTTTGCCGCCGTTTCCCAAAACGGATTCGACTTGATCCTGATGGACCTTAACTATGCTCGCGATACCACCTCCGGCCGCGAGGGCATCGATTTACTGGCGCGACTGAAAGCCACCGAAAACGCGCCTCCGATCGTGGTGATGACCGGTTGGGCCACGGTCGGCCTCGCCGTCGAAGCGATGCAGCAGGGCATCGGCGACTTCGTCGAAAAGCCCTGGGTCAATTCCCGGCTGCTCGAAATTCTGCAAAGACAGGTGCAGATCGGCCGCGAGCGCCGCGAAGCCCGGCAAAAAGCCGCGGCCAACACCATCGCGCAGACCGAAATCGCCTCGCAGCTTCATGCTCAGGACCGCGAGATTGCCGAAGCGCGCTCCATTCAGCAGGGATTTCTGCCAAAAGAAATTCCTCAGTTGCACGGATACGAAATTGCCGGCGCCTGGCAACCAGCGCGCGTGGTGGGCGGCGATTATTACGACATCCTTCCGTTCGGCCCAGAGACGCTGGGTATATGCATTGGCGATGTTGCCGGCAAGGGAATGCCGGCGGCATTGCTGATGTCTAATCTGCAGGCGGCATTTCGAGGCTTCGCTTCCCCCTCGGTTGCTCCGGATGAGCTGTGCGAGCGTTTGAATTCGCTCATCTGCCGCAATATTGCGACGGACCGCTTCATCACTTTTTTCTACGCGCAACTGGACGGCCCGGCCCGCCGGCTGCGCTACACCAATGCCGGACACAATGCGCCAATCGTGTCGCATCGCGACGGCACGCACGATCGCCTTCTCGAAGGCGGCGGCATTCTCGGTGTGTTTCCGATCCAGGAGTTTGCGAGCGGCACCTACGACCTGGCATCCGGCGACCGCGTGCTGCTCTTTACGGATGGCGTTACCGAAGCGCACGTTCCGGATGGTGAGGAGTTTGGTGAAGCGCGCCTGCTCGAGCTGCTCGAAAAAAATCGCGATGCAAGCGCGAAAGATTTGCAGAGAATTATTTTGCAAGCCGCCGGCGAATTCTGCCGGGGCCACTGGCATGACGACGCCACCCTGATCGTCATTGCCGTCGAATGAATCCGCGAACAAGCGAGGGAGCGAAATGGGATCGCTGTCGCAAGACATGACTTTTGCAATCCGTACGCTGCGGAAGAATCCCGGGTTCACCGCGGTTGCGGTGTTGACCCTGGCGCTCGGCATCGGCGGAAACGCCACCGTGTTCAGCTGGATCCGCGCGGTGCTCCTGAATCCGCTCCCGGGCGTCGCGCACTCCGAACAAATAGCGGCCGTCGAAACGATTATGCCCAGCGGCGAATATCACACCAGTTCGTACCCGGACTATAAGGATTTTCGCGATCAGAACCATGTGTTTTCGGACTTGATCGGCTTTGAACTCTCGGGCGTGGATATGAGTCTGCGGAACGACGCGCCGCCGGAGCGCGTCTGGGGGATTATCGCCACCGAAAATTATTTCGACGTTCTCGGCGTGCATGCCGCCATCGGACGCACGTTTCACGCCGAGCCAAATCAGCCCCTGAATTCCGATCCCTACATCGTCCTCGGCCAAGCGCTGTGGAAGCGGCTCTTCGCCGCCGATCCCAAGGTCGTGGGCCGCACCGTTCATATCAACGGGCATCCGTTCGCGGTGATCGGCGTTGCGCCGCCGCACTTTTTTGGAACGATCGTGGGCATTGAAGCGCAGTATTTCGTTCCCATGATGATGCAGCCGGAAGTGCTGCCCTTCGAGAACATCGAAGAGCGCGCGCCAACATTCGTGCACATCCTTGGACGCCTTCGTCCGGGTGTGACAATGGCGCAGGCGCAGGCCGAATTCGCAACAATCGCCGGGCGTCTGACGAAGGAATATCCCAATCCCAATATTCGCAACGGCGTGGGTGTTTACGTGGCGCCGGTATGGAAGGCACATTACGGCGTGCAGGATTTTCTCCGCAGCGTTCTCGGGCTCTTGATGATTGTAGCTGTGCTGGTGCTGCTGATCGCCTGCGTCAACGTGGCGAATCTGCTGCTGGCACGCGCCTCGGCGCGCGAAAAGGAGATGGCGGTGCGCGCAGCACTCGGCGCCGGGCGCGGACGCCTGATTCGCCAGTTGCTTGTGGAAAGTCTGCTGTTAGCGACAGCGGGTGGCGCCGGTGGCATCATTCTGGCGCTGTGGGGCGCCAATCTTCTGATCTTTTTCATGCCGCCGGCGCATTTGCCTATCGGACTGGGGGCGGAAGTTGACGGAACAGTTCTGATTTTCACCCTGATTATTTCCCTCGCTACCGGACTGATTTTTGGCTTGGCACCTGCGTGGCAAACCTCGCGCGCCAATCTGAATGAGTCGCTGAAATCAGCAAGCAGCAACACCGCTGCGAGCGCGCGGGGCCACCGTTTGCGCGATGTCCTGGTCGTATCGGAAATCGTGCTCGCAACGGTGTTGCTGGTTGCCGCCGGGCTACTACTGCGCAGCCTGCGCAAGGCGGAACAACTGGGCGCGGGCTTCAACACCAATCAGGTGACGCTCGCGGCATTCGATCTGGGCGGCAGCGGCTATGCGGATGACCGCGCGATTGATTACTACGATCGCTTGCTCGAACGCATTCGCGCTTATCCGGGAGTTGAATCGGCTAGCCTGGAACGCTTCGTCCCCCTGTGGTTCACGGGCCGCGGCTACTCGGCGGTGTGGGTCGAAGGCTACGCCGCCAAACCCAATGAGTACATGGGCATTGATTATAACGTTGTCGGTCCGGACTATTTCAAGGTCGTGCAGATTCCACTAGTTTCCGGCCGGGATTTTTCAGAGCAAGATCGCGCGGGCGCGCCCAAAGTAGTGATCGTCAATCAAAGCATGGCGAATCGCTTCTGGCCCGGCCAGGACGCGACAGGTCATCGCGTGCACATCTGGAGTGATTGGCGCACCGTCGTCGGCGTCGTGCGCGACATCAAATACCACCGCATGAACGAGCCGCCGGAATCGTTCATCTATCTTCCGGAACTGCAAGCCGACGGCACTGACGCAAACATTTTGGTGCGCTCGCAACTACCGCCCGCGGCAATCATCGGCGCTGTACGGGCCGCGTCGCGCTCGCTTGACTCCAAGGTGCAACCGCTTGAGACGGACACGCTCGACGAGCTGCTGAAGCAATCTATGTTTGCCAACCGCACCGCGGCCTCGCTCGCTTCCGTCCTGGGCATTTTGGGCACGCTGCTCGCGGCGCTGGGAATTTACGGCGTGCTGTCCTACAGCGTGAGCCAGCGAATTCGTGAAATCGGGATCCGCGTCGCCTTGGGCGCGCAACGAAGCCACGTTCTGCGGCTTGTGGTTGGGCATGGCTTGCGTCTCGCGGTGTTGGGCGCTGCGCTGGGAGTGATTGCCGCACTCGCGATTACGCGAGGGATGAGCAGCTTGCTTTTCGGGGTAAGCGCCACCGATCCGCTGACGCTGGCCATCGTGTTGTTGGTCGTTACGGCGGTAGCTGCGCTGGCGGCATACATTCCGGCGCGCCGCGCCATGCGCGTGGACCCTATGGTCGCGCTGAGATATGAATGATGCTTACTTTAGAGGAGCATGCAACGGCACGCTGAGAATATTCGGCATCGCATTCGGCTTTTGCGCCCGAGAACCACGAAGATGCGAGCCACACATCGCGCGCTTTAGGGGGACGAAAAGTGATCAAACTGATTGACGTCGAAAAATTCTACGAATCCGGCGCGGGTAAGACGTGGGTGCTGCGCCGCATCAACCTGGAAATCCGCGACGGCGATTTCATCACGGTCATGGGGCCATCCGGCGCGGGTAAATCCACTTTGATGGGCATCATCGGCATGCTCGATGGCGCCTGGAAGGGCGAATATCACTTGCTCGATAATCCGGTGCACAAGCTCGATAATCGCCGCCGCGTGGAGTTGCACAAAAAATATATCGGCTTCGTTTTCCAGCAGTACCACCTGCTCGACAATCTTACCGTCGCCGAAAATCTGGACTTGCCGCTTTCCTATCGCGACATCAAAAAAACCGAGCGCGAAGGAATGGTCGCGGACGCTCTGGACCGCTTCCAGATCGTCGGCAAAAAAGCTCTCTTCCCCAATCAACTTTCCGGCGGACAGCAGCAGCTGGTGGCCGTCGCGCGCGCCGTCATTGGCAAGCCCAAACTGATCCTCGCCGACGAGCCAACAGGCAGCCTGCATTCCAGCCAGGGAAAAATGATCATGGATATGCTGAAGAAATTGAACGATGACGGCACCACCATCATCCAGGTAACACACAACAACGAGTGGGCCGCCTACGGCAATCGCATCATTCAGCTCGCCGATGGCTGGATCGTAGATGGCCAGCCCGTAGCGGGCGGAGCTGCAGCCAGCCGCTGAGCGCGCATCTCCCATTCTACGCGGCACGGTGAACACGGAGCTCTCAAGGTGCGAAATAAGCAGTTTTTCGAAAATTTGCTGCAGGACATACGGTACGCGATTCGTATGCTGCGCCGCAGCCCCGGCTTCACGGCGACGGCCGTTGCGGCGCTGGCGCTGGGCATTGGCGCGAACACCGCGATATTCACCGTCGTCAATACAGTTCTGCTGCAGCCGCTCGCCTATCCTCAGCCGGATCGCTTGGTACAACTCGAACTAAGCAGCCCTGAAGGAAATGGGAACGTCACCTCGATTCCGAAGTACACGATCTGGCGCGAACAGACACAGGTGCTGCAGGACGTGGCGGCCTACGACACGGGAGGCCCCGGCGTAAACCTCACCGGCGGCGACCGCCCGGAGCAACTCAAGGGCGTGCATGTCTCCGCCAGTTTTTTTCCTCTGTTCGGCGCGAGCATGGCGGCTGGCCGCGCGTATTCTGAGGACGAGGATCGTCCCGGCGGCGCTCGACTGGTGGTGCTCAGCAACGGGTTGTGGCGCCGGCGATTCGCGGCGGATCCCAACATAGTCGGCCGGAACATCGAGCTCGGTGGCGAGCCTTACCTGGTGACGGGCGTGCTCGCCGCAACCTTCAGTACCGATCCGCCCGCGGATATTTACATACCGCTGCAAGCGGATCCCAACAGCACCGACCAGGCGCATTACTTGCGCTCCGCGGCGCGCATGAAACCCGGCGTCACGTTGGCGCAAGCCCAGGCCGCGATGAAACTTGCAGCCGAACAATACAAGCGGAAGTTTCCCGGCAGCATGGGTCCGCAGGATAGTTTCACGGCAGAGCCGCTGCGCGACACGGTGATTGGCGACGTTCGCAAGTCGCTGCTGATTTTGCTGGGCGCGGTCGGCATGGTGTTGCTGATCGCTTGCGCCAACGTGGCCAATTTGCTGCTGGTGCGCGCCACCATGCGCAAGCGCGAAATCGCAATTCGCGCCGCGATGGGTGCGGGACGCGGGCGCATCATTCGCCAACTGCTCACGGAAAGCGTCCTGCTCTCACTGGGCGGCGGCGTGCTTGGATTGATTCTTGGTTATTTCGGCGTGCGCGCCCTGCTGACAATCAACCCCGGCAACATCCCTCGAATCGGTGAGCAAGGCGCTGCCATCGCTCTCGATTGGCGCGTGCTGGCGTTTACTTTGCTTGTTTCTCTGGGTACTGGAATTTTATTTGGGCTCATACCTGCATTCAGCGCGTCGCACGCCGACCTGAGTCTCACATTGAAAGAAAGCGGCTCGCGTTCCGGCAGCGGCCTGAGCCAGAACAAGGCTCGCGCGACTCTGATCGTAACCGAGGTCGCGCTCGCATTGGTTCTACTCGTAGGCGCGGCGTTGCTCATCCGCACATTTGCAGCGTTGCGCGGTGTGAATCCCGGCTTCTCGACGGACAAGATTCTCACCATGGAAATGTCCCTCAGCGGCAAACGCTTTGAAACCACCGCGGCGATGAATCAGCTGGTGCGCGAATCGCAACGCCGTGTGGAGACGCTTCCCGGCGTCGTCGCGTTTGCTTCTACGTGCTGCCTTCCCCTGGAAGGCGGCTTCGGTCTTCCGTTCATCATCGAAGGTCGCCCGCTCACCGACGGTCCGTCTCATGGCGGCGCCGGGTATCGCCCGCTCTCGCCGCGCTATTTTGACGTTTTCAAGATTCCGCTGCTGCGCGGCCGCATGTTTACGGACCGCGACGACGGCGGCGCGGAACCGGTCGTCCTGATCAACGAGGGCATGGCCAAGAAATATTGGCAGGACGCGAATCCCGTGGGCCAGCGCATCACGATCGGCAAAGGAGTGGGCCCTGAATTCGAAGAGCCGGCGCGCGAAATCGTTGGAATTGTCGGCGACGTGAGAAACGGCGGCCTCGACAGCGATCCCGAGCCGATCATGTACATTCCCGTGGCGCAAATGCCTAATGGCGTGACCGCGCTCAATAATCGCATCATTCCAATTACCTGGATCGTGCGCACCAAGGTCGAACCATTTTCCCTCAGCACGGAAATTCAGGAACAGCTTCGCACCGCGAGCGGCGGCTTGCCGGTCTCGCATATTCGCTCCATGGATCAGGTGCGTTCGGAATCCACGCAGCGCACTGATTTCAATATGACGCTGCTGGTGATTTTCGCCGGCGTCGCGCTGCTGCTGGCCGCCATCGGAATCTACGGACTGATGGCGTATTCCGTGCAATTGCGCACGCAGGAAATCGGGATCCGCATGGCCTTGGGTGCGGGTCCGCAAAATGTGCGCAGCATGGTCGTCAAGCAAGGCATGCGCCTCGCGTTTATCGGAGTTTTCCTGGGCGTTGCCGCGGCCCTCGTGCTGACGCGATTGATGGCCAGCCTGCTGTATGGCGTGAAGCCTTGGGATCCCGCGGCGATAGTCTCGGTCGCCGTGCTGCTCAGCGCGGTGGCACTGCTCGCGACGTACTTTCCAGCGCGACGGGCTTCGCGCGTGGATCCGATGATCGCGCTGCGGTACGAATAGGCGCCGCGGATGAAACTGGCGAGCGGGCGACAACATGCCCGGCGCACGGAATGAATTGGCCCGGGAGGTGGACATCAAGTGACGACGCAGTAAGATAGGCTGTCGCTTGGGCGCTTCTTGGGGGCGAAAATTATTATGGACACATTTTGGCAGGATTTGCGTTATGGCGCGCGCATGCTGCGGCGAAACCCGGGCTTCGCGGCGGTCGCCATTTTGACTCTGGCGATCGGGATTGGCGCGAACATCGTAATTTTCAGCGTCGTGAACGGAATTTTGCTTAAACCGCTGCCGTTTCCGGATTCCCACCGTGTCGTCACTCTTTGGGAGACCGACGCGAACCGCAACATCACGCGCGGCACCGCCTCGGCTGCTGAATTTCTGGATTGGCGCGACATGAATCATGTTTTCCTGGAACTTTCCGCCTCTCGCGCGCTGTCCTTCGCGATTACAGGCAGCGGCGATCCCGAAAGAGTTTGGGGTTCGCAAGTATCCGGGAATTTCTTTCGCATGCTGCGCATCACTCCAGTGATCGGCCGCGATTTTACGCCCGACGATGAACAGACCGGTCATGAACAGGTCGTCCTCTTGGGTTATGGTTTGTGGCAACGCCGCTACGGCGGCGATTCGGGAATTCTGGGCAAGACGATTTTGCTTGATGAAAAGCCTTTCACGGTCATCGGAGTCTTGCCGCGAAGCTTTTCGCTTTATGGCACACTTCCGGATTTCGAGCTGTGGAAGCCGTTTGCGTTTGATCGCGCGCAACTCGATCGCGAGGATCACGAGCTGATAGTTTTTGCGCGGCTGAAAGATCGCGTGCCCATCTCCCAAGCCAACGCCGAAATGGCAACTATTCAGGAGCAGTTGAAAAAACAATACCCGGCGATTGACCAGAAGAATGGAATCCGCGTGGTTGGCTTTCACGACGAGCTGGTCAGCACGCTGCGCCCGGGCTTGCTGCTTCTCCTCGCAGCCGTGGCGTTTGTTCTGCTGATTGCTTGCGCCAATGTCGCGAACCTGATGCTCGCGCGCGCCGCCGTCCGCGAACGCGAGATCGCACTGCGAGTTTCTCTGGGTGCGGGCCGGCGGCGAATTTTCCGGCAACTCCTGACGGAAAGCGCGCTGCTCTCGCTCGTCGGTGCGGCGATCGGTATTTTGTTCGCCTACGGCGGCATCCACATCCTGCGCGACGCCGTCATTTCCGGGCAAGGCTCGCGAATTCCTCACCCGGAATGGATCGCCATTGATGCCACCGTACTGGGTTTCACGATCCTGGTTTCGCTGGCCACTGGAATACTTTTTGGTTTCGCCCCAGCCATTCAGATTTCGCGGTCTGCGTTGTTCGAATCGCTGAAAGAAGGAAGCCGCGGTTCCACGGCGGGACGTCACAACCAGCTGGCGCGTTCCGTGCTGGTGGTTTCCGAAGTCGCTTTTTCGCTGATGTTGCTGGTGGGAGCGGGCCTGCTGGTGCGCAGCTTCGCGCTGATGTTGGCCGAGCCCCTGGGATTCCAGCCAGAAAATTTGTTGACGGGCCAGATGCTTCTGCCCGAATCACACTATGGCGATGGCCAGCACATCGTGAATTTCTATCAGGCCGTCGTCGAACGCGTGAATGCGATTCCCGGCGTGACCTCCGCAAGCGCCGCGAATTTCTTGCCTTTGACCCGCTGGAATGGGTTCTGTGATTTCGATATCGCCGGCCGCGCGACTCCGCCCTCGGGTGAACATTTCACGGGTCTATACCGCGTCGCGGACTGGCGCTATTTGCAGACGATGGGCGTCCCGGTGAAGGAAGGGCGTGACTTCAACGCTGCCGACGGGCCGGATTCTCAGGGCGTCGTGCTCGTCAACGAAACCCTCGCGCACCGCTATTGGCCCAACGCGGATCCCGTCGGCCAGCAGATCCGTCTGCTCTTTCCCGCGACCAGGACTCCTTGGCAACCCATCCCACGCCAGGGCTGGCTCACCATCGTGGGAGTCGTCGGCGACGTCAGGGATTGGGCGTGGTCCGAACCCAAGTCGGGCCAGCTTTATCTGCCGGAGACGCAGAATCCTTCGCGGCTTATGAGTCTGGTGGTGCGCTCCGGCGGTGATCGCGCACAATTGACCGCCGCGGTTCGCCGCGCCATCGAAAGCGTTGATCCCGATCAGCCCATGACGGATGTGAAGACGATGGAAGACTACCTCGCGGTGGCCTTCTCGCAGCGCCGGCTGAATATGTCGCTGCTGGCGTTTTTCGCGGTGGTCGCGGCGCTGCTGGCCGCCATCGGGATTTATGGCGTGATGGGCTACGCCGTCACGCAGCGCTCCCACGAAATCGGCATTCGCATGGCCCTGGGCGCTGAGCCCGCCGATGTGCTGCGCATGATCGTGGGCGACGGTATGAAACTCGCATTGCTGGGCCTGGTGATAGGGATCACCGCTTCGCTAGTGTTGATGAAGTATCTCGAGAGCCAGCTCTACGGCGTCAAGGCCCGCGATCCGCTCACCTTCATCGGTGTGGCGGTGGGCTTGGCGCTCGTCGCGCTGGCCGCCTGCTATTTTCCAGCGCGGCGTGCCACGAAGGTCGATCCACTGGTGGCGCTGCGCTATGAATGAGGAAACCACATGACCTATGCATCCGATATTTCAACGAACGAGACGGGCGGTAAAATCCAGGGAGAATCCTTTCGCGCCATGATGCCAGCCAACGCACCACGAACCCGCATCCTCGTAGCCGACGATCAGCCGGATATTCGCGAGGCCTTGCGCCTGCTTTTGAAAGGCGAAAAATTTGAGACGGAGACGGTCGCTTCGCCGGCCGCAGTGATGTCCGCTCTCGAGGCGCGCGAGTTCGACGCGCTGCTGATGGATTTGAACTACGCGCGCGACACGACCTCCGGCCAGGAAGGACTGGATCTGCTTTCGAATATTCGCGCCAAGGACAGCACGCTGCCCATCATTGTCATGACCGCCTGGGGCAGCCTGGAACTAGCTGTCGAAGCCATGCGACGCGGTGCGAAAGATTTCGTGCAGAAGCCTTGGGAAAACGCGCGATTGCTGGCCATCTTGAAAACTCAGATCGAGCTATCGCAAGCGTTGCGCAAAGGCCAGCGCCTCGAAGCGGAAAATCGGCTCTTACGGGCGGATGGCCGCCCGGTGATGATCGCCGAATCTGCGTCCATGCGTCCGGTGATGGACCTGATCGCGCGTGTGGGTCCGTCGGATGCCAACGTTTTGATCACCGGCGAGCACGGCAGCGGCAAGGAGGTTGTCGCGCGAACTCTCTACGCGCTTTCTTCGCGCTCAGGCCGGCCACTGGTCACCGTGAACGCGGGCGGATTGCCCGAAGGCGTTTTCGAAAGCGAATTGTTCGGCCACGTGAAGGGGGCGTTCACAGATGCGAAGGCGGATCGGGTGGGGCGCTTCGAACTAGCCGACGGCGGCACGCTGTTCCTCGATGAAATTGCCAACGTGCCCATGAATCTGCAGGCCAAGCTGCTGCGCGCTCTGGAAACCGGCGAGCTGGAGCGCGTCGGTTCTTCCACCACGCGCCGCGTGGACGTGCGCATTATTTCGGCGACGAACGCGGACGTGCAAACCGAAGTGAGCGGCGGACGCTTCCGCGAGGACCTGCTGTTCCGCTTGAACACCATCGAAATCCATTTGCCGCCATTGCGCGAGCGCAAGGAAGACATTCCGCTGCTGGCGCATCATTTCTTGCGGCAATCGGCGCAGCGTTACCGCAAACAGCTGGAAGGATTCGAGCCGGTGGCCTTACAGATTCTGCTAGATCATCCCTGGCCCGGAAATATTCGCGAGCTCGACCATTCCGTCGAGCGCGCCGTGCTGATGGCCGAAGGTGCAGCCGTCCGCGCCAGCGATCTGGGGTTGCGTCCCGCGCGCGAGGCCTCTCTGCGGCTGGATGAAATGAGCATCGAAGACGTGGAGCGCGTGCTGATCCAAAAAGCGCTGGCGCGTTTCGGCGGCAACGTCAGTCACGCCAGCAAAGCCCTGGGTCTGAGCCGCAGCGCGCTCTACCGCCGCTTGCAAAAATATAGCCTTTGACTCCTCTGCTCTATGAACGCCGAATTTTGCTGCTGGCCCTGGCCGCGGGGCTGGGAGGCACGGCTGTAGCTTTAATTCTTCTGTGGACGGGGAGTTTTACGTCCAAGTTGCAGTGGACTCTCACGGTGGCAATCGTCATCGCCTGGCTCAGCTTTGCATTTTCCGCGCAAAGCCGCGTGATGTTCCCCTTGCGCACGCTTTCGAATCTTCTGGCGGCTTTGCGTGAAGGAGACTTTTCTATTCGCGCGCGGGGCGCGAACCGTGAGGATGTGCTCGGCGAGGTGTTGTGGGAAGTAAACGCGCTGGGTGAAACGTTACGCAAGCAAAGGCTTGGCGCGCTGGAAGCCACCGCACTGCTGCGCAAAGTGATGGAGGAAATTGACGTCGCCGTGTTTGCCTTCGATGGCGCGGGCTGTCTGCGCCTGGTGAATCGCGCGGGTGAACGCATTCTCAGCCAGCCGGAAGATCGCATTCTCGGACACACCGCGATCGAATTGGGACTTTCGGAATGTCTGGAGGGCGAGACGCCGCGCATCGCGCAAATCGCTTTTCCCGGAAAATCAGGGCGCTGGGAAATTCATCGCGGAAGTTTTCGCGAAGCGGGCTTGCCGCACCAGTTGCTCGTGATCACGGATTTAAGCCGCGCCTTGCGTGACGAAGAGCGCCAGGCCTGGCAGCGCCTGATCCGCGTTCTCGGCCACGAACTGAATAATTCCCTCGCGCCGATCAAATCAGTCGCGGAAAATTTGGGCAGCATGCTCGGACGCGAAGATCGCGCGCCGGATTGGCAGGAAGACATGCGCAGCGGCCTCAACGTGATCGCCGCGCGCACCGACGGTCTCGCGCGTTTCATGAACGCCTACGCAAGGCTTGCCAAGCTTCCGCCTCCGGTTTTTCAGCCGATGAACGTTGGCGTGTGGGTGCGCCGCGTCGTCGGCCTGGAGCCGCGCCTTCCCGTGCAGCTGCAGGCCGGTCCCGACACCGAAATTCAAGCCGATCCCGATCAGCTGGAGCAACTATTGATCAATCTGCTGCACAACGCGGTGGACGCTGCGCTGGAAACCGGCGGCGGCGTGCGCGTTGGCTGGGAACGCCAGAACGGCAGCATCGAAGTGTGGGTTCAGGATGATGGGCCGGGGATTCCCAGCGCCGCGAATCTTTTCGTGCCATTTTTCACAACCAAGCAGGGCGGCTCGGGAATCGGTCTGGTTCTGAGCCGGCAGATCGCCGAAGCTCACGGCGGCTCGCTCACTCTTGAAAATCGCCCCACGCATCGCGGCTCCGAAGCTCGGCTGCGGCTCCCGCTCAATAATTAGAAGTTTGTTGCGTTGCTCACTCTCGCGCAAATTAATACAACGATGCGGAGAAAAAAAACCGGCGGTTGGAGGCCATCCAACCGCCGGGCTCGGGGGGAGAAAATTCGTTTACTGCTGCTGTTGCTGTTGCGGTTGTTGTGGATCCTTCTTTGCCAAGTCCGCTTTGGTCGGGTCCGCCGAGATACCGGTTCCGGGCCTCTGATATCGCATCAGGAACGGCATGAACGGCGTGACTTCGAACGGCATCTTTTCACGCGCCGAAAGCAGCGGGATGGGTTTCGCCTTTACCAGCTCGACGTGATCGCCCCACGGGTCAAGCTTGATGCGCGCGCCCACGGGAAGAGCGGAGATCTGATCGATCTTCGTGGGATCCAGCGTCGGACCGGCGCTCAGCAGCGATGAGCTCAGAGACACGCGATTGCCGAGGTGCGGATTGATCAGCGCAGGCAAGTTCTTCGATTGCGCGTCCAGTTGTTTCAGGAAGAGTCCGGCGCTGGCGAGCTTGTCCTTGTAAGGAGAATTCTTCAGCAGTTCCAGCGCCTTGTCGTTGGCCATCTGAATCTGCGCCGGGCTGTCCTTGAACGAAAAACGAGCCATCGCTTCCGTGGTGGTTACGTTGGTGGTGTCGTTGAATCCCCACTGATCGGTGGAAGGCTTGGTGACGATGATATCGGCCAACTCCTGCGCCAGCATCGTCGCCAGGCTCGCTTCATCGGGCAGCACGTCCAGCAACCCGCGGCTCAAAACGATGGTGTGCCCGATCGAAAACATTTCCAGAGTTCCGGTCAGCAGCACGCGGCAGTGAACTTCCGGTTGCACGTCCAGGTTGTTGGTGACTTCCAGGTTGTTCACGACCGTTTCCAGCACCTTGTCCACTTCTCCTGGAGGCGCGAGCAAGCCGATGCGCTGCAGGCGATCCAGCACATTGATTTCGGCCACATGTTGCCATTCACGCTGTGCTTCGATGGGTGATTTATCCTGCGACTGCGCGGCCTGGTCTTGAATCGTGGGCGATTCGATGGTCATCTCGCTGAATTCTTCCTGACGGCCCACGTTCTTCAGGTTGTAGCCCCACAAACGCGTCTGCGATTTGAAGCGAATGTCTCCGCCGAAGAAGTCGCGGAGATCGGATTCCTGGCTGTAGATGTATGCGGGTAGCCACAGACCGGGCTGGACGTTCAAGCGCCAGCTATCGAAATGCAGGTTGAAAGCATTGATGCCCGCGATCGGGGTGTAAACGCCGTTAAAGCGGACAATCGTGAAAGTCTGATCGTCGGCCCAAACGCGGCCCTTGAAACGGCCTTTCCCGGATTTCGGCAGCGGTGTGATGTCGAACACCACGCAACGAACTTCGCCCAGGAATTCGCGCCGCACATAATCAAACTGATAGTGCTGGCGATCGAATCCGTTCGTATCAATATAAATCATCTGCAGGAAACCTTCCGGTACGTAGGAAGAAGTGAACAAGCCGCTCATATGCGAAAGAGGATTGAACGCATCAAACTTTCCTTTTCGCGCGTGCAGCATCGAGTTGTCCACGATGCCTTTGGAGAGGTCGGCCTGGCCCAGAAAATAGTGGTCCTTCACCGGGATGGCGCCCATCTCCTTGTCCGATTTCATGTCCTGAATATAGGTTTCGATCAAAGGGCTGAAACGCCGGATCGTCGCCACTTCATCATGTTCGCGCGCGATCAAGTGGTCGATCGCTTGATCCACGGTCACTACCGGAGCAGAAGTATTCGCCCCTGCCTGCGGCTGGGTTTGATCAGCAGTTTGCGTGGTTTGTGCGGATACTGACCCGGCCAGGAATCCGGCCAGTATTATTGCCAAACCAATGTTCTTGCACGTGCGCATCTCCATTCCCCTTTCAAGACGCCAATTGGAATACGATGTGGACGATGGCGGTCGAATCCACTGTTTGGCCATCCTGTTGTGCCGGCTTGAAGCGAATCTGCCGCGCCGCTGCTTGCGCGGTCTCATCAAGACCGTGACCAAGTCCTTGCACGACACGTAGGACCTTGACGTCCCCCGACGCCGTGAAAACCACCTGTAAAAGAACCTCGCCTTCGATATTCTTAGCCTTAGCCTCGTTTGAATATAGCGGTTTTGGCTTGAAGAGAATTTCCACCGGCGTCGATTTCGCCGCGACGTTCGCCGTCTGCTTGATTTTCGGCGCTGCCACTGCGACATTTTCGTCGCCGAAACCTCCCTGCTGGACCTTGCCATGAGGCGGCCCGCCTGGGCTTCCCACAGCAACCCCGTTACCAAACCCGGTGCTGGCGATCACGCCCTTCGCTCCCTTCGCGCCTCCTGTCCCGTTGCCGGTGCCAGGCCCCGTCGGCATGTCGTATGCGCCTTGGATATTGATGTTCGCGGCCTTGTTCGTCTTGCCGTTGGCCGGTACGCCGTTGGGATCGCCGAATCCGCCCGTCTGCACCGCTTCGCGCGGCTTTTTCAATGTTGGAATCGCCGAGCTGCCCATGGACATCGGGGGAGTCTGATCCGGGAAAGCCTTCGCCACTTCCGTCATATCGGGCGGAGTTTCTTTGCGCACAGCCGGTTTCTTGACGATTGGGGCCATGGCCACCACCGGCGTGTAGATTCGTGGCTTCGGCAATTCCACTACCGGTTCCGGTTTTGGCTTGGGAATTACCTTAGCAACTTCGTGCTTCACTGGAACAGGTTTCGGCGCTGGCTGCACCGGCTGTGGCTTCCAAGCTACGATCGGCGGCGCTTCGATCGGCGTCGTCCAATAGCGCTGCACGATATCGAGCTTTTGCGGCAGCAGAAGGGGTATCACCACCAGCAGGATTACTGCCGCGATCTGCAGCCCAAATCCGGCGCTGAAGAGGTCCCAACGAAGTTCGGCCTCCGGTAGCAGCGATGCATTAAAGACAGCTCGGTTTGTACTGTGCGACATAACGATCACCAGGATCCTTGAATAAAGAAATTAAGATGCGTCGAGACAGAATTGCGGCTGACAGTTCATTAGTACTAGAACGAGGGGCTGGGGAAAATAGGACTCGAGTACTATTCTACCCCCAGTCGTGTTGAAAGCGATAACCCAAGCTCTGGGGGTACCTGGAAGGTTAGCCCCTCGGCGGATTCGTTGCGGAAAGTCGAACCACATGGATGCTCCCATGTATTAACTTAACCCGGCTGGAGGGGTCAGCCGGGATTTATAATGATTGAATGTGGCGTAAGTGAAGGGGCACGACCGTGGCCGGCCATGCCCCCTGCTCACGTTGTTTCTTTACGGTACTGCTACAGCTTAGTGCGGCTGGACGACTGAATATCCCGTCACGCCGCCATGATTCACCAACAACAACAAGGGCTGATTCGCTGCTGATGCGACCGCCTGCCGGTATTCGCTCAGGCTTCGCACCGGTTTGTGGTTGATCTCCTGGATTACGTCTCCGCGACCGATCGGAGGCTGCGCCGCAGCCGCTGGACTGGATGGGTCCACGGACGTAACCACCACTCCGTGAGCTCCCGCGCCCAAGTTAAGCTGCTGCGCGATCTCCGGCGTCAGCTCGTCTACTTCCACTCCCTCGAGTCCACCGCCGCTCTCGGTTCCGTTGCTCTCTTCGGCTTGCGCTTTCTCCGGCAGTTCACCTAGCGTCACTGTGTAGGGTTGCGTTTTTCCGTCGCGCCAGACGTCTAGCTTCACCGAAGTGCCCGGTGCCATCTGCGAAATCCGCAGCCGCAGGTCAATGTAGTCGCTTACTGCCTGACCGTTGAGTTTGACGATTACATCGCCCTTCTGCAATCCAGCTTTCGACGCCGGAGTATTGGGGGAGACGTCACCAATCAGCGCGCCGCCGCTCAGGTTGTAGTTGAATGCTTTGGCGATTTCCGGAGACAGATCCTGAATGTGTACGCCCAGGTATCCGCGCACCACTTTGCCGTGCGACAGAATTTGGTCCATCACCGGCTTCGCCAGGCTCATCGGAATCGCAAAGCCCACGCCTTCGTTGCCGCCCGAACCATGTGAAAGAATGGCCGTGTTGATGCCCACCAGGTTGCCGTGGATATCAATCATCGCGCCGCCGGAATTTCCCGGGTTGATCGCCGCATCGGTCTGGATGAAGTTCTCGTAGTCCTCAATTCCCAGTTGTCCGCGGCCTGTGGCGCTGACGATTCCCATCGTCGCCGTCTCGCCGATTCCGAACGGATCGCCAATCGCGAAAATCAGATCCCCCACGTTGAGCTGTGAAGAATCTCCCAGCGGAAGAGTCGGCAAACTATTCGCTTCGATTTTCAGCACCGCGATGTCCGTCTTGGGATCGGCGCCTACTAGCTTGGCTTTAAATTCGCGCTTGTCGCTCAAATACACTTTGATGTCCGAGGCGCCGTCAATCACGTGGTTGTTGGTCAGAATCGTTCCATCTGTGGTCACGATCACGCCCGAACCCAAAGCCTGCTCGCGCTCCGCGTGCGGCTTTCCTCCGCCGAACTGATCACCGAAAAACTGGCGGAACATGGGATCGTTGAAAAATGGCGACATTTGATTCCCCTGCGACTTCACCATTTTTGATGTGCGAATGTTCACCACCGCGGGTAGCGCGGGCTTGATCACTGCGGAAAATCCGTTTGCGAAATTTCCCAGGCTTACCGGCAGCGCGTTTTGCGCGATGGCGATTGGCTCTCGGGGCGAGCCCAGAACGGTGTGACCCGCCCAGTCTCTGAATCCCTGCGAAAGGAGGGCTCCCCCCGCGAATGCCGCGATCACCACGACGGTGGCGACCCAGCGGCGAATACTGAAGCTACTGCGTTCCATGGCTGTCTCTCCTTGATATCCTCTTGTCTGAACTTCCTATTATATCGCGCGCGGCGCTACGTTGGCACTACGGCGAATATGGTATTTGACGTAACAGCCGGAAATAAGTGTTTCTATGCCCCGGCGGGAAACCCGGTTCTTTCCCCGCTATATAGATGCAAAGAATACGCTTGGGGTTCCCTGAGCGATTTCGTTCCTCATCTGTCCAAAGGCGCGGCTCTGGTATCCTTATATACTTTGCTGTACCGTGTGTGCCGCAACGGGCGGCACCCAGACGGGGCGCCGCATCACAGCCGCCGGATTTTCTGCCCCGGGTTTTTCCCGACACTGAAATTCAAAATGAAAAGGAGCTTTTGCATGACTCGAAGAATCTTTGCGCTGATATGCGGCGCGGCGTTCCTGTTGATGATGGCGCGGCCGGCAATCTCCGCTCCTGGCGAACGGAGACCAGCGCCTGCTGCGGACGACGCCGCCGCCTCGAAAGCTCTCGTCGCCATTGCCGGCGCCGGCGCGTTGGAGACTCACACCTACCAGGATCTCGAAGAATTGAGTGACGACATCGGCGCGCGCGTCACCGGCTCGCCCGACGCGTCTCGCGCCATCGCCTGGGGCGTGGTGAAGATGAAAGCCATCGGCTTGGAAAACGTTCACACCGAACCCTGGAAAATTTCGCGCGGCTGGACGCGCATTTCCGCCGACGCCGAACTCGTCGCGCCCATTCACCGCAAACTGATGGTTGATTCGCTCGGCTGGGTCGGGTCCACGCCGCCCGGAGGCGCCGAAGCCGACGTCATCGCCGTGAACGCCTACCAGCTACAGGACGAGCTGAAAAATAATTCCGGCAACTGGCGCGGAAAGATTCTGCTGATCGTGCAAAAAGGCGAAGCGCCCAAGGACCGCATGAGCGCGTTCGTCCAGTTTGGCGGCTTTCTGATCGCTGCGCATAAAGCCGGCGCCATCGCCGTCATCGGCGGCCAGGGCGGCCGCAAGAGCACTGGAATGCACCTCACCCACACCGGTGCTTTGGGCTTCGACGCTTACTACGACATTCCCGTCGTCAGCATGGCCGCGGAAGATCAGGAACAGCTCGAACGCTACCTCGATCGCGGTCAGTTCGTGCGCCTGAAAATTAATGTCCAGAACCGCGCCACGGATGGTCCCGTGGACTCCGCGAATGTCGTCGGCGAAATTCGCGGCACCCAAAATCCCGAGCAGGTGATCGTTGTCGGCGGACACCTGGATTCCTGGGACCTCGCTTCCGGTGCCACGGACAACGGCTGCGGAACCGCGGTGACGCTCGGCGCAGCCGAGGCCATCGTCAAATCCGGATTCAAGCCACGCCGCACCATCCGATTCGTTCTGTTCACCGGCGAAGAGGAAGGTTTGCTCGGCTCGCTCGCTTACGTGAAAGCGCACCAAAGTGAAATGGCCAACTACGTTGCGGCGCTGATTCTCGATAACGGGCAAGGCCCAGTCGTCGGCTTTCAACTCGGCGGTCGCGCGGACCTGATTCCCGCCGTTCAGAAATTCGCGAATTCCCTGCAGGCGTTTGGCGATTTGCAAGTGGATGATGACGTGGAATTCGGCACCGACACCGGCCCGTTCACCCTCGCGGGACTTCCCGCTATCAACCTCAACCAGGATTCCCCGGATTACAAATACACGCACCACTCCGCCGTGGACACTTTCGACAAAGTGAAAGCGGATATTCTGGATCGCGACGCCACGGTGATGGCCCTCGCTGCATTCTGGATCGCCGACCGTCCCGAGCGCCTCGCCAGCCCGTGGCCGCAGGAAAAAACCGCCGAAATGTTAGTGGAAAAACACGAGGACGGAATCCTGAAAGCGTTCAAGCTCTGGCCCTTCGGGGATCTGGGCACGACGCCGGCGACCCAGTAGCCAATCACCATTGCGCGCGGGAGTTTTCGCCACTCGCAAACTCAACTAATCAACCGCGCGATCAAAAATGCCGCGGCCGCCGCCAAGCCGCCCACGAGAACCGTCTGCATCCCGCCGCGCAATGGCTTCACGCCGGTGAAATGTCCTTTGATCGCGCCAAATCCAAACAGCGCCAGCAGCGTCACGGCCACGGAATAAATCAGCGCCAGACGCAGGTCGTGGTGAACGATCATGTACGGCGCCAGCGGCACCAATCCTCCGGCGATGTACGACGCGGCAATCGTCGCCGCGCTGCGTGTAGCCCGCGCGGGGTCCGGCGGTTCCAATCCAAGTTCGAACCGCATCATGAAATCCACCCATTTTTTCTGGTTCGCGGTGATCGTCGAAACAATCGGCGTCATTTGCTCTTGCGTCAGACCGTAATCGCGAAAAACTTTCGCCACTTCTTCTGTTTCAATTTCCGGCAATTCCACCGTCTCGCGATATTCCCGGTCCAGTTCCGACGCGTAATGTTCCGTATCGGTCTTCGCAGCCAGGTACCCGCCCAATCCCATCGCGATCGAACCAGCCGCAATTTCCGCGAGGCCCGCCGTCACCACGATGCCGGTGGACGCCACCGCGCCCGTCAGTCCGGCAGCCAGCGCGAACGGAACGGTCAGCCCGTCCGACATCCCGATAACAATGTCGCGCACCGCAGCCGTCGCGGTGAAGTGCTTTTCCACGTGTTCGACGGATGGCATCCTCGACTCCCTTACTTCATCCAATATTTCCAGCTGCCCATACCCCTCTTCCCCGGCAGGCGCGTATAATTATGGGGCAGGAACCGCAAAACAGGAGGTACATTATGACCGCAACTTCTACAGGACAAGGAGCCGCTCCGCAGATGACTTTCACAGTGCCGCCTTTGCCGTATGCATTCGACGCTCTGGAACCCTACATAGACGCGAAAACCATGGAAATTCACCACGACAAACACCACGGCGCCTACGTCACCAACCTTAATAAGGCGCTCGAGGGCCACGCCGACCTGCAGAAACTTTCCGTCGAAGAATTGCTCGCGCAGATCAACAAAGTGCCGGACACCATTCGCGCCGCCGTGCGCAACAACGGCGGCGGACACATGAACCATTCCATGTTCTGGAAGATTATGAAGAAAGGCGGAGGCGGCGAGCCCGGCGGCGAACTGGGCAAAGCCATCAGCTCCGCGTTCGGCAGCTTCGCGGACTTCAAAGCGAAGATCAACGATGCGGGCGTCAAGCGCTTCGGCTCCGGCTGGGCATGGCTACTGTTCCGCGACGGAAAACTGGTCATCGAGTCCACCGCGAATCAGGACAATCCCATCATGGACGGCGGCAAGGCTTTCTTCGGTGTGGACGTCTGGGAGCATGCCTACTACTTGAAGTATCAGAACCGCCGCCCCGAATATCTCGAGGCCTGGTGGAACACCATCAACTGGGCGCAAGTAGAAGAAAATTTCGCCCACGCCAAGAAGTAAATTTCATTCGCAAGCGCCTTCCGATTTGCAGGGGCGGGTCTCGTATCCGTCCCTGCAAAATTTCCCCCGGCTCGATCAAGTCCCCGGCAACAACCAATGCTCCATCGCAAGAATTGCAATCGCCGCCAGTGTGGTAATCAGCGTCACGATTAATCCCACGCGCGCGAATTCCCAGAACGTAATCTTCACTTTCTTACCCGCCTGCTGCAGCACAATCAAATTCGCCACGGAACTGAATGGCGTCGCATTGCCGGCAAGCGTGCTGGTAGAGGCCACCGCCAGCCAGATGTAATGCGTGTTCGGAAACGAGGGCACCAGCGGACGGAACAGCAGCACCGCGGGCAGATTGCTCACCAGGTTCGAGAGAATCAGCATCACTCCGCTCACCGCGAATAATTGCGAAGTCATGCCTCCCTGCAGCCCCGCCTGAAAATATCCGATCAGATGTTCCAGCGCGCCCGACGCTTCAAATCCCTTTATCACTACAAATAGCGACGCGAAAAACAGCAACAGCTCCCAATCCAGTCGCTGATAAATGTTCTGCGCCTTCACCCGCCCGATGATCAGGATGAATGCGCCCACTGAAATCGCCACCAACGGAAACGAATACCCGAGAATCCACAGCACAATCACCAAAGCCGCCGCGATGCAGCATTTAATCAGCAGGACACGCTCTATTTTCACCGGGAGTGACGGCGGTCGGCGTTTCAGCGGGTGGTGAATAATCTCGCGGCGGAAGAAAAGAGCAAGCACGGCGACATTGATCGCCATTCCCACCAGTGAAACCGGCGCTAGATGCGCGAGAAAGCCCAGAAACGAAAAATGCGCCGAAACTCCGATCACCGCATTCTGCGGATTTCCCGTCACCGACATCGCTGAGCCTATGTTCGCGGACGTGGCTACTGCGATCAAATATGGAATTGGCGGCACTTCCAGCCTTTGCGTTACCACCAGCACGATGGGTGTGAAGATCAGGCATATCGTATCGTTCACAAAAAACGCTGCCAGAATTCCGGTCGCGAACACCAGCAGCACCAGCAGCTGGAAACGCGTTCGCGCGATCGCCGCCACATGCACCGCGATCCAATCGAAGAATCCGGAAATCTGAAAATGTGCTACCAGAATCATGATACCCAGCAGGAAAATCAAAGTGTTCCAATCGATCGCCGTGTACGCCTCGGTCAGCGGCACCGCGCCCGCCAGCACCATTGCCACCGCGCCACAAAACGCCGCCGCGGTGCGGTCTAAATGGCTGCCGCGCCCGCTTTCCACCGCGATCAAAATGTAAGTAGCCAGAAAAATCGCGATGGGAATCCAGTGGCTTTGCGCGAGAGTGGAGGTCATCTGATTCATTTTGCGAAAGATCGAGCCCCAAGCTCGAAGGTGGTGAGCTTAACGTGCCTCTGCTGCGGCTGAAAAGTGATTCTTTGTTTGCGGCTGTGTTTTTCTGTAGCCGTCAGGGGGAATGTCGCGTACCGGGGTTATTCCGAGCCAAGAAAAGCGAATCGCAGCAGGAAAATGCCCGACAGCACCCAGATCAGCGGGCTGATGTCCCGGTATTTTCCCGCGCCAATCTTCAAGCAGGTGAACGAAAGCAGGCCCAGGCTCAGCCCCGTGGCGATGCTGAACGTCAACGGTGTTGCGACCAATGTGAGGAACGCTGGGAAAGCCTCGCTGAAATCGTCCCAGCGAACTTTCGCAATAGAGCTGCACATCAGCGCGCCAACCAGAATCAGTGCCGGCGCCGTCGCGTACGTGGGAATCGCGGCCACCAGCGGCTCGCAGAACATCGCCACGACAAAAAGTCCGGCGATCACCAGATTTCCCAATCCCGTCCGCGCGCCCGCAGCCACACCCGCGGCGCTTTCGATGTAGCTCGTCACCGTGGACGTCCCAGTCAGCGCGCCAACGATTGTTCCGAACGCGTCCGCCAGCAGAGCCCGGCTGGCGCGCGGCAATTTTCCGTTCCGCAGAAATCCGCCCTGCTCGCACACACCTACCAAAGTGCCGACGTTGTCGAACAAGTCCACGAAAAAAAACACGAAGATCAATTCTCCCAGGCCCAGCCGCGCAGCCGAGCGCAAATCCAGTTTCAGAAATGTCCCCGCTGGATGCGGCCACGAAAATAATTGTCCGGGCCAGTGGCTCAGTCTCAGCGGGATGCCCGCGAGCGCGATAGCCACAATGCCCAGCAAAATCGCGCTGCCCACTTTCCGTATCATCAAAATAGCGATCAGAATTACACCAGCCGCCGCCAGCAGCACTTCCGGATCGGAAGTTTTTCCAAACGCCACAAACGTCGCCGGATTCGCCACAATAATTTTCGCGTTGCGCAATCCCACAAACGCGATGAACAACCCAATTCCCGCCGCTGTCCCGTGTTTCAGGCAATCCGGAATGCCATTCACGATGTGCTCGCGCACGTTCGTCAGCGTCAGCAGCAGGAACAATAGCCCGGACAAGAACACCACGCCCAGCGCCGTCTGCCACGGCACTCCGCGCCCAATCACGATCGAATACGTGAAGTACGCATTCAACGACATTCCCGGCGCCAGCGCGATCGGATAATTCGCCCACAGTCCCATCACCAGCGTGGCGAGCGCCGCCGAAATGCACGTCGCAAACAGCACGCCTTCCACCGGCATGCCGCCCTCCGCCAAAATCCGCGGATTCACGACGACCACGTACGCCATGGTCATGAACGTCGTCAACCCAGCCAGCATTTCGCGGCGTACCGTGGTTTTGTTTTCGGTGAGATGGAAGACGCGCTCGAGCAAAAAAGTTTCTCCCAGCCTAAAAGTGCGCAACTATAGGCCGCAGGCGTTCCGCCGTCAATGCCATAAGCTGACTGGAACGAATCCAGAACGCAGTGCTGCTGCAGCGCCCGCATGACTTCGTGCGCATGGACATGAAGAAGTTTTGTAGCGGGCAGCTTTTCCAGCGTCGCCGCCGTATCGCTGTTCGTAGCAAGTTAAAAGGTCCGGTTTTTGTAGTAAGTGAGTTGTCCGGTTGACTGTTAATCACCCGCCGCCGTCGCGGCTTCTCCACAGCCTTTTGCAAATCGCTACCGATCCAAGGCAGCCCCTCGGCGTTGTAGCGCCCCAGGCAATGCGGCCCATAGCGCAGACTCAAC